>Ga0065709_1029791_pt1 | contig 12380 bp, 6 predicted proteins | sample Hoacrofraction14_2_FD_59096 | JGI IMG/M metagenome (GOLD analysis project Ga0065709, IMG submission 59096) | Hoatzin crop microbial communities from Cojedes, Venezuela, sample from fiber fraction 14 v1 | ecosystem: Host-associated > Birds > Digestive system > Esophagus > Crop | place: Venezuela... | reverse complement strand
TCGAGAAGTACATTATCGCGTGAAATGACCTTTTAGTAAGGGATAAATAACGTCAATCATCCTTGGAAAGACCAAGTAGGGCGTCGTGATATTGCAATTAAAGAATGGATAAAAAACATCCGCGGAAGCATCGGAAGTGGTGCGTCCGCGGATGTTTTGTTATTCGGCCGGTGCGAAATCGAGCAGGCGCTTCTCGATGTTGGCGCGCGCTACGATGATGCGAATGGGATCGCCTAATTGATACTTGTGATGGTGGCGACGGCCAACGAGCATGTAATTCTTCTCATCAAACTCGTAATAATCGTCGTCGAGGTCGTGCATCGGAATCATTCCTTCGCAGTGATTCTCGTCTATTTCGGCGTAAATACCGTAGGAGGTGATGCCCGAGATGTGGGCATCGTACTCGTTTCCGACCTTGTCGCTCATGAATTCCACCATTTTATACTTGATGCTATCACGTTCGGCTTGCTGCGCTGTAAGCTCCATTTCACTTGAATGCTCGCACAGTTCTTCGTAGTGTTCACGGTTAGCCGAACGTCCTCCCTGCTGATATCGCGTTAGCAAACGGTGCACCATGGTGTCCGGATAGCGGCGTATTGGAGACGTAAAATGGGTGTAATAATCGAAGGCCAAACCGTAATGACCGATGTTGTGCGTGCTGTATTTGGCTTTCATCATGGCTCGAAGCGCCACGAGTTCTATTGCATTCTGCTCGCGCCGACCATTGCAATCGTCCATCAGCTTGTTCAGAGACTTTGAAATGGCGCCGCGCGTGCCGGCCGTTTTCACTTTATATCCGAACTTAGAAGCGAACTGTCGCAGTGTTTCCAGCTTTGTGGGGTCGGGCTGATCGTGCACGCGATAAGGCAAAGTCTTGGCTTTAGCGCCCTTTTTCACTTTGCCGACGCTCTCTGCCACTTGGCGGTTTGCAAGGAGCATGAACTCTTCAATGAGTTTATTGGCGTCGCGCGACTTCTTGAAGTAACAGCTCACGGGCTTGCCTTTGTCGTCGATATCGAAGTGAAGTTCCTCGCGGTCGAACTTCACCGCGCCATTGGCGAAGCGTCGTTTGCGCAGTTGTTTGGCCAGCGCGTCCAGTGTAATGAGTTCTTCGGCAAGTTCGCCTTCATACTTTTTGCGCTTTGGCGCCGGTTCACCCGTCCCGTCCTTCACGCCGTTTTGTTCCAGAATGGCCTGCACTTCCTCGTATGCAAAGCGTCGATTGCTCTTGATGACGGTGTGCGCCAAACGCCACGCTTTGATGTTTGCCTCGGCATCCAGCGTGAAAATCACACTGTAACAGAGCTTCTCCTCATCAGGGCGCAGCGAGCAAATGAAGTTGCAAAGGCGCTCGGGGAGCATTGGGATGGTGCGGTCCACAAGGTAGATGCTGGTGGCGCGCTTCTGTGCTTCCTTGTCAATTATAGAGCCTTCCTTCACGTAGTGACTGACGTCTGCGATGTGAACGCCCACTTCCCAGAGTCCTTTTCCGGCTTGGCGGATGGAGAGCGCATCGTCAAAGTCCTTCGCATCCTTGGGATCTATGGTGAAAGTGCATACGTCGCGGAAGTCTTCGCGACGTTTGATTTCATCGGGAGTGATGCCTGCATCAATCTTATCGGCTGCGTCCTCAACGGCCTTCGGATATTTATATGGAAGTCCATATTGCGCCAGAATGGCGTGCATCTCCGTGTTATTCTCTCCCGATTGACCAAGAATGTCCACCACTTCGCCTACGATGTTCTTCGATTCGCGCGATGGCCACTCCGTAATCTTCACTACGGCCTTGTCGCCCGTCTTGCCCCCTTTGAGCTTTCTCTTGGGTATAAAGATGTCGTGCACAAATATCTTAGAGTCTGAAATAAGGAAGGCGTAGTTCTTTTCGACCTTCAGCGTCCCCACAAACTCGTCGTGGGCGCGCTTCAATATCTCGGTAACCATGGCCTCTTTGATATGGTTTTGACGTCGCGCCATCATGGTTACGCGCACGCGGTCGCCATTAAGTGCGAAGAGCGAGTTGCGCTCTGCGATGAAAATGGGCTTGTCGCTGCCGTCGGGGATAAATGAATTCTTGCCGTTCGACTTGCGGATGAAGGTGCCTTCAGCCGTTTGTCCTTGCAGATTGAGCCGATACTGATTGTCGTTCACCTTCTGCAAGAAGTCGTCCCAAGCCATGTCTTCGAGTATGTCTATCAGCAGCATCTTCACCGGATGCTGTTCGATGTTGAGCGTTTTGAATATCTGTTTGAGCGAATACGTCTCGTTGGGATGCTGCTGGAAAAGGGTCTGTGCCATTTCCGTGAGCTGCTTTTTGTTGAGGCGGCGGCCTCGATTCTTGCCTTTTGCCATAGTCGGTTCGTTTTGTTAGATTGTTTATTCGCCACAAATATACGTATAATTCCGCAACGTTGTTCCGTCAGACGATTAAAATTCCGTGAAATTTTATGGTCTGCCTGTTGGTCGGTTGCGTTCTTATTGCATAGGATTGAGCCCTTCCCACTTCACGTTCCATGTTCCGTCTTTCGGAAAACCGGGGTTCGTCGTGCCCGTGCATCCGTCCCATCCGGCCATCATCATTGCTGCGGCGGCCAGCAGTGCGCCGTTGCCCGGCAGGTAAACGCGCAGTCGTCCGTCCTGATAATTGTGTCCGTTGGGCAAGTAGGTGTTCTTCTGCGTGCCGCGCATCAGGGCGTTTACAGCCTCTTGCGGCCGTCCCAGTCGTGCTGCCGTCATGGCCGTCATGCCGTAATCCCAGCCCCAAGTGGTGGGCCAGTTCCACGTGTCTGATACGCGGTCGAAGGTCTTTGACATTTTCGCGGCCGAGATATTCTCGGTCGTTTCCATCGGCAGCAGCCCGTAGGCGCCCAGCACGGCAGGGTGGTCGCTGTACGAATAGGCCGTCAGCAGACTGTCGCTGAGCCGTCCGTAAGAGCGTGCCGCCGTGTATATTCCGTCGCTTTCGGGCAGCGGCGCCATGCTTTTCGCTATGTCGTCCCACTCGCCGATGCGCTTCTCGCCCATCCGTGTGCGCCACCGTTGCGCCGTCATCAGCCCGTAGCGCCAGTATTCCAGTTCGAAGGGTTGGTCGTAAGTGTCCGTCCATCGCAGTGTCTCCTGCATGGCCGTGCAGCCTTTCAGATGGCAGATGCCCGTCAGTGTGTCCCTTGCCACGAAGTCGGCCATCCATTCGGCCGTCTTCATCACCAGGTCGTAATACTTCTTTAATACGGCCTCCGAGGGATTACGGCGGTAGATTTCTTCGGCCAAATAGATATAGTGCGGCTGTTGCCAAATGAGGAACGAGCCCACGTTTGATGGCGATTCGCCGCCCCAGGGGTCGGTCATTTTCAGCCATCTGATGCCTCGATAGTTTTGACGCTCGGCTATCTTGCGGCACACCGGCTCAACGGCTTCATACCATTTCATCTGTGCTTCGAGTGCGTCTGTCCGATTCCAGAGCGACCACCAAAGGCTGTGCCACCATATCATCTCCATGTGCGGCCGTCCAAACCAAGTGTTATACGTCAGTCCGGCCTCTTGCGGTGGCATCGGTGCGCTTTCGTTTACGTTCATCAAATACTGCGACAGCACGATTCTCCGCTCCAGTTCGGGAGCTTCTTTGGCCGTACATTCTGAGAAATCTGCAAAGCCGCCGCGCTGCCAGTAACGCCTCCACGCCGCCGCCGCGCCATCGAATGCAGCGTCAAAGTCCGTCGGAAGCGGCTTGTCCGCAAAGTCGCAATAGTATATCCGGGGGCTCACGCCCACGTATTCCACGGCCAGTTGCAGCCGGCCGCCGTTCTTCTTGCCGGGCGTCAGCACCACCGTGTGCTTGTCCGTCTGCGTCAGTTGCGCCTCACCGCGCCATCCCACGCGCACCAAGTACGCCGTGCCGTCCAGTCGCCGCTCAATCACGGCGCTCCCGTCTCCTTGCTCCTTGATTATCGTGGAGTGTCCCTCCGGATGATTCCAGTCGGCTGCATCGTCGCTGTGTTGCAGTGTGGGATAGGGAAATCGCAGGGCAATTCTCACGCGTCCGCTGCCCAGTTGCCGGCTTTCCACGTCGGCCAACAGGCAGTCGCGGTCGTCCATGCAGGTTGTTTTCACGTTCACCCTGCTTGCTTCGCCCTTTCCCGTCATGAACGTCGAACGGATGGTTCCCGTCTCCAAGTCCAGCCGTTGGTGCGTCTGCTTCAGGTCGCCGATGTCCAATCGCCGTCCCTTTGCGTCGTAAAGTTCAAAGCCCACCAGTCCCAGATTCAGTCGGTGAGGGTTCTCCCGATAGTAGGCCGTGGCCGCTATCTGCCTTTCCGAGTCGCTTTTTCCGCCTTTTCGGCGCTTGAATTCAACGGCATACAGCCCTCGTCCGTGGCCGTTTTGCGTCTCGGCGAACCCTTCGGTGTCCTCGGGCGACAGTCCCAACGTGTCCGGCATGCTGTGCCATCCCCACGCGCTCATCGTCGTAAGCGGCACACCGGCCTTGTGGAACGCCTCAAACGATTGCAGTCCTGTGATGTCAACGGTCATTGCAACGCTTCCGTTTCCCACGGAGAGCGAGCTGAGCGGGTCGGCCGCCGTGAGTTCCGGACAGTTCCGACGCAACACACTGCTGCGGTCGATGCCGCCCCATGCCGGCGCAACGGCGATGCTTGCGAGCAGCGCCGCCGGCAAAATTCTCTTTATCTTAAAGTTCATATCTCTGATGATTGCGGTTGTTTTCATTGGTGAGTGTCAGGGTTTTCGTGTTTGTTTAAAGGGGTTTTCGTGTTTGTTTGTGATGTCTCTTATGAGGCCTTGCGTTTTGGTTTGCCGTGCGCGGGAAAGCTTCTGCGGGAGAGCGGGAATGCAATTCTGCCGTTCTTGTTCGGAAAAGTTATTAACTTTGGTCTGAAAAGTTAATAACTTTCCGCTGCAATCTTAATAACTTTTGTCACCAAAGTTAATAACTTTTCGATGTAATCTTAATAACTTTTCCGAGCGTGCATTCGGTGATTGCATTCCTCCGTCGGCTTCCTTACGTTGCATTGTCGGCGTTTTTACGTTGCATTGTCGGTGTTTTTACGTTGCATTGTCGGCGTTCTTACGTTCCTCCGTCGGCGTTTTTATCGTCTTTCATCGGCGTTTTTGCGTCGCTTCAGCGCCCCATTTTATACAGATAGGCGTAGAGCGCCATCTTTCCGCGCATGGTTTCTCGCGGCGTAAACTCCGAGTTTACCCACATATAGCGCTGGTTGAAGTAAGACTCCTGCCGCGGCCATCCGCCTTTGTCCCACGACGGATAGCATCGATTGAGCAGTATGCGGGCGTCGCCGCCATTGCCCGGCGACCATGTTTCGGTGCCGTTAAAGGGCGTCTGTCCGGGATGCGTGCCCGGCGTTCCGTCGTTGCGGCCGCTCGAATACACGTCTGTAATGTGTCGCGCGCCCAGTCCGGTCATCTCCACGATGTTGCCCGGATTGCGGCCCAGTGCCCATCCGGCTTCGGCATAGAGCGCGTCTTCCACCTGCGCGCGACGGTCGGGTGTGTCGGCTATGTAGTGCGCAAGCAGCACAAGATTCATGTTTTGAGAGGTCTGCCAACGGGTGTCGTTGGCTGAACGGCGCGACGGACGCAGTTGCATATTGCGTATATTGTATGCGTCGGCCTGGTTGTTGATGCTTGATTTCAGGTTCGCATAGAGCTTGTCGTAGTGTCGTTTGTGGGGACAGGTAAGGTAGGCTGCGGCGGAATAGAGCTGACAAAAGCCCGTTTCTCCTTCGCCGAAGACGTTTGTTATCTGAGCCACAAAATAGCCTTGCTTGCCTTTATTGAACAGCGGCGAGCGGTCGGTCTTCGTCATGCTCTCGGCGGCCATGATGTCTTCCCAGCTGCGGTCGCCCGTAAGATTGTAGAGGAAGGCTGCGGCCTGCTGGCGGAAATCGCGGCCGCGCATGCTCACACTGCCCACGTCTTGCAGTTCGTCGAGCTGTTTGTCGTCCTGTCTTTCGGCGTAACGGAAGGCTTTCACGGCCTCGTCGCGGTAGTAGGCGGTCAGCGTGTCATTACCCGACAAGCGGAACGCCTCGGCCAGCATGGCACAATTTGCGGCGTTGGCCCACGCCGCCATGGTGGTGCAGCCGGCCTGAAACATCACGCTCCACGATGCATCGGGGTTGGTGATGCCTTGCGAGTAGCCCTCTCCGTCGCGTATGCTGAGGAAGAAATCCACCTCGTTGCGTGCCTCGTCGAGCAGGTCGGGCAGGCCGTTTCCACTCTCGCGGATGCCCAGATTGTCATCGGTCTGCGCGCCGCCGGTGAGGATAAACGGCAGCAGTTGGTCGTAAATATTGGCTACGTGCGCCAGATGTCTGTCCCAATCGAAGGCGTCGGAGTGGCCGCCTGTGATGCCGGTAACCGTCGGAAGGCCTTCAAGACGGTGGCGCCAGAACAACGATTGCTCGGCCGGTTTGAAGTGAGGCTCGTCCCAAACGTCGGTTTTCAGGTCTATCCACTCCTTGCTCCACGGCGTGAGGTCGGTCTTATAGATGACGAGACGCGCGGGATCCACGCCTGCAATAAACCGCGGCTGACGGGGAACAGGCGTCACGCGCGCCGGCTCAACGGGTTCACCCAGCCGCATATAATAGTATCCGCGCACGGCGTAACGGAACGGTTCGCGGTAGGCATCGTCGCTGATATCAAAGTCGGCGCTGCATCCCACGTCCTCCACCACGAGGCGATAGCGGCCTTGCGGCGCCTCACCGAAGTCGATATTCCACACGTCGGTGCCAATCAAATTCTTCTCGCCGGCCTCGTTTCGAGAGTCATCGGCCGACTTCCAGAACTTCACGCTGCCGGCCTCGGTCTTCGTTCCGCTGTTCACATTGTACAGAAAAACCTTGCGGCCTTCCCACGCCCGATAGTCGCGTTGCCCGCCGTCGCCCAGCCACATGTAGAGGTCTGCGGCGTTCGTGCGCCCCGTGGGACGGTATCCGATGATGTTTACATGGATGGCTTCCGACGGCGCGTTCCATATATCGAAGCACACCGAGGCCGTGCGCTCGTCCGTTCCGGCGGCTTCGGGCAGGCTCACCGTATAGGTGCAGCCCTGCTTCATCGGGCGCGGCAAACGCAGAAACAGCCAGTGGTCGAGCTCACTTTTCAGCAGATGGTCGGTGTTCATCGGCTTGGTTTTGCGCCAAACGTTCAGCGGTTGCTTCTTGCGGAAGGCCTTATCGTCCTTCGAGCTCACCGTCCACAAGGCCGCATTCCGGATGTTTTCCACATCCGTGCGCCGTCCGAACACCACGAGCGTGTCGTCGCCTTCGGCAAACGAGTGCCCCAGATAGGCGCTTTCCCCCGTTCCGTTGTCGCGGTAGTGCACCTCGCCGTCGCGCAGATGCACCATCAGATAGTCCTTGTCCACCACGCGCAACTCCACGAGTTTCGCGGCGCTTGCCGTTTGCAGCGACAGCGCGGCCATCACCGCGGCGGCCGCCATTCTTACTTTTTGTCCCATGATTATAATCGTTCAGGTTTTAGTTTTCGCCGTCAAAGTTACTACTTTTCCGACATATTCCCTTTCCGCCGCCCGTTTTTTCGCCACCAATCACGATTTAATATGCCCACGGATGATGTTCATTTCAGCCGCGGGAAACATTTATGGCAACAAGTTTTTTACCGCAGATGACGCAGATGGCGCAGATTTTTAATGCGGTTTTAGACCACAAGAGATTATTTTTTTGAACCACAGATGACGCAGATGACACTGATTTTCCTTATCGCTTGAATAATTTTGTACAGATTAAAAAAGCGCGTGCGCTTTTTGATTACACGCTAAGATGGCCGCCGCTTAATCAAAGGCGCACGCGTCTTTTAATCTGTTCCACATTGAATCGGCCGCAAAAGCATCTGTGTCATTTGTGTAATCTGTGGTTAGAAATAATCCGATCCTTGGCTGTAAACAGGACTATCCGTGGTTAGAAAAAACTTATCATCGTCTAAAATATAATCTATGCCGCCGCGTCTTGCACTTCATTTTCGCCGCGAAAAAGTTGCACAGATGTACAACTTTTTATATTTTTGCACCATGAAAAAGAAGATTATAGCGTTCGGAGACTACTTTTACGACTTCATGCGGAAACTGCCGGAGCGCGCGAAAGACAAGATTGGACGGGCGCTTTTGCTTCTCGAAACGGAGGATAAAATCCCGTATCATTACATCAAATACATTCGGGACGGCCTCTATGAATTCCGAGTCAGTCTGGGAAACAATGAATACAGGCTGTTCTTCATCTACGACGGCGAAGTGTTGGTGATTCTTCTGAACTGTTTTCAAAAGAAATCGCAGAAGACGCCAAAGGCTGAAATAGACAAAGCACTACGATTAAAAAAGGAGTATTATGAGCAAAAAGAAGGTTTATGACATCAGTGCGGCGCTCGAAAAGAAGTTCGGAGCGCCGGGTTCTGAACAACGAGACAAGGCGATAGAGAAGGCGTGGGACGAGTATAACGCACACGTCCTCATGGAGGCGCGCAAGAACGCACAGCTCTCACAGTCTGAATTGGCTGAGCGCATTGGCGCAAACAAGAGCTATATCTCTCGCATTGAGCGAGGTCTCACCGTGCCCACTGTCGCCACATTCTATAAAATTGCGGCCGCCATGGGGCTTCGTGTAGAGCTCCGTCCATGCTGAAACACCCTGTCTTGTGGCTTAAAACCTTGTCGCAATCTGCGCAATCTGCGTCATCTGCGGTTTTAAAAACTCACCATTATGGTTTAAAAACAAAGTTCGTTGTTGTTGAAAACACCCGCGGCTGCGTTCGAAAAAACTTTTGGAAAAAGTGCTGTTTTCGGCACTTTGAAGTTTCGAAAAAGTGCAGAAATCGGGCTTTTAGACTTCGGAAAAAGTGCATCCGCTAAGGGAAAACGCCTTAAAACATAGTCGTTTAATGTGAATTTTATAGAAAAATGAAGCGCAATCCTTTATCGGATGCACAAAAATGCTTACCTTTGCGTGGTGTACGACCATAGTGCAGCGTGCGGACGGAGCGATTTTTGAGCATTTGTCCCGTGGCATCTTAAACTTTATACTCACAACAGAAACAATCATGTTAAGGCGGAAAGTGGACAGTTTTCTTCGCGTTTGGAAAGACGGGAAAAAGGCACTTTTGATAGACGGAGCGCGACAAGTGGGGAAAACCTACAGTCTGCGGAAGTTTGCAGAGGCACATTTCGGCACGTGTCTCTACCTGAATTTCTTTGAAAACAAAGAAGCGGTGCGCGTGTTGTCGGGCGCAACAGACACTCGCGACTTCCTGTTGCGTCTGTCATCGCTCGTTGACCGCCCCCTCGTGAAAGGCGATACCGTGATTTTTCTGGATGAGATTCAAGAGCTGGCGCGCCATTACGACATCGTCACAACCAGCAAGTTTCTCGTTGAAGACGGCGCTTATCGATACATTTTCTCCGGTTCAATGCTCGGCGTGGAGCTCACCGATGCCAAGTCGTGGCCCGTGGGATATCTGATGAGCGAGACGATGTTTCCGCTCGATTTCGAAGAGTTTCTCTGGGCGAACAACGTCAGCGAAGAGCTCATCGACCGCGCCCGAGAGTGTTTCGACAGGCAGATTCCCCTTGAAGACTTCATCCACGAGAAGCTGATGAGCCAGCTGCGCTATTATCTCCTCGTGGGTGGTATGCCCGATGCCGTGAGGGCTTTCGTGGAAACCAACGACTTCAATCAGGTGGCGGCGGCGCACCGTGCCATTCAAAACTTCAACCGAAAGGACATTGCCAAATACGCCAAAGAGGACGAAAAGCTAAGCATAAAACAGATATTCGACCTTATTCCGGAGGAGCTGAACGGCAAATCGAAACGCTTTCAGCTGAAGGATATTGACGGATTGAAGCGTGGCAACAACATCAATATCAGCTTCGCGTGGCTCGAAAGTGCCGGCGTTGCCATTCCCGTTTACAACACGAAAGAGCCGCTCGTGCCGCTGTTGATAAATCGGGAACGCACCACTTTGAAGCTCTTTCTCGAAGACGTGGGGTTGCTCACCGCCGAACTGCTCTCGCCGCAAGACAAGGCAGCGCTCTTAAACGGTGATTTTAGCATCAACGAGGGAGCCGTCTGTGAAAACCTTATCGCCCAGTGGTTGAAGGCTCACGGCTTTGACAAGCAGTTCTATTTCAACAGTAAAAAGGTCGGTGAAGTGGACTTTCTCGTGGAACACGACCACCGCGTGTTGCCTATAGAGGTGAAATCCGGAGGCAATTATAGGCAACATTCGGCGCTCGACAACCTGATGAACATCCCGAACTACGCCTTGGATGCGGCCTACGTCTTCTGTCCTTCCAACGTGATGAAGGCCGGGCGCTGTGTCTATTTCCCGCTCTATATGGCCGATTTCCTGTATCAAAGAGACCGCTATCTGCAAACCGCGAACCGTTAATCGCGGTCTATCGAAGTCTTTTGAGCCGCGGGAAACATTCGATAGAACCACAGATGGGATTATTTTGAGCCACAGATGACACAGATTTCACAGATGCTTTTGCGGCGGTTTTAATGTGGAACAGATTAAAAAACACAAGTGTTTTTGATTAAATTGCGGCTGTTTTAGCGTGTAATCAAAAAGCGCCTGCGCTTTTTAAATCTGTACCAAATTATGCGCGTAGCGCATGAATTATCACCCGCCGCAAAGGAATAATCCTTTTAATCTGTGTCATCTGTGGTTAAAATAAATGTCCCCTGTGGCTTAAAATAAAAAATCTCGTGATTAAAAACTTTGTCGAAATCTGCGCAATCTGCGTCATCTGCGGTTTAAAAAACTCACCATTATGGTTAAAAAACAAAGTTCGTTGTTGTTGATGACACCCGCGGCTGCGCCCGAAACAAAAAAGGCGTGAAATATTTTGTGCGTTGCGGAATAACCGTTACCTTTGCGTCTCAAACATCAAGACACCTATGAAAAAAATCCTGCTGTTACTGTTACTTGCCGTTTCCCTTCAGTCGCCGGCCGCTGATGCCGCGCGCCGTCTGTTTGTTCTGGGCGGCGAATTGTCTAATTCGGCCGCCACGTCGGTGGCTGATATCGACTCCGTTATGCCGCGTATGGCGGCACTGGGACTCAACGCCGTGCTGGTACCGGCCTACTGGGAGTTCGTGGAACCCGAGGAAGGGCGCTATGATTGGACGCTCGTTGATGAGGTTTTAAACCGTGCCCGCGAGCACCATCTGAAGGTTATCTTCCTGTGGTTCGGTGCATGGAAGAACTCCATGTCGTGTTATGCGCCGCAGTGGTTCAAGACAAACACGCGCCGCTTTCCTCGCGCCGAGACGCGCGCGGGCAAGCAATTAGAGATTGCGTCGTGCTTTTCCGATGAGGTTTTTAAGGCTGACTGCCGCGCTTTCACACGCTTTATGGAGCACATTGCCGCTGCAGATGGCGGCACGAAGACGGTGGCGATGGTGCAGATTGAAAACGAAATAGGGATGCTTGAGGATGCACGCGACCACTCGGCGCTTGCCGAAAAGGAGTACCAACGCTCCGGAAAAGGCCGCTATGCCGCCACACTCGCGGGCGACGAACAGTTTATGGCCGAGCACTATGCACGCTATGTGGAGCGCATGGCGCAGGCCGCGCGCCGCATCTGCGACCTTCCGCTCTACGTGAATGCAGCCATGAACAGCCGCGGACGAAAGCCCGGAGAGTATCCCTCGGCCGGTCCGCTGGCGCATCTTGCACCCATTTGGAAGAAGTATGCACCCTCAATCGACCTGCTCGCGCCCGACATCTACGACTCCGGTTTCAAGAATTGGGCGGCACAATACGCTCTGCCCGACAACGCGCTCTTCATCCCCGAGAGCCGCTGTTGCGAGAATAGTGGCGTGCGAGCACTCTATTGCTTCGGACAGTTTGACGCCTTAGGCTTCTCACCGTTCGCCATAGACCAGGCCTCCGACGCCGACACGCGCCACGTGAGCGAGGCCTACGGGCTCATCGCACAGATGCAATCCTACCTGATGAAAGCCCGCAATGAGGCGTGGAAAGGCGGACGATGGAAGGCAGACAACGGACAATGGGGCGTGCTCTTCGACCACGACGACCGCGAGGAAGTAATCGAAGACGGCGACCTATCGCTCGTATGCCGCCACTACTTCACCCTGCCGTGGGACGCGCGTGCCAAGGCAGATGCCTGGGCAGAGGGCGGCGCCATCATACACCGACTGGCCAAGGACGAGTATCTTGTGGCCGGTTCGGGCGTGGTAATCGAGTTTAAAACCGCCACCGAACGGCGTCAGGAGCAACGCCAGACACTCGGAGAAGACGGATTTTTGGAGCGCGGCAACGGCACCACGGACAACACCGCCGCCGACAATGCCGCGTCTGCCGCC
>Ga0065709_1006188_pt1 | contig 12381 bp, 9 predicted proteins | sample Hoacrofraction14_2_FD_59096 | JGI IMG/M metagenome (GOLD analysis project Ga0065709, IMG submission 59096) | Hoatzin crop microbial communities from Cojedes, Venezuela, sample from fiber fraction 14 v1 | ecosystem: Host-associated > Birds > Digestive system > Esophagus > Crop | place: Venezuela... | reverse complement strand
GCGATATAAAAGTTCCAATAAAAATATGGCGTCTCATTGTTTTTCCCTTCTTTCTTTTAATCTTCATTGAAGCCAAACATTTTACGAGAGCTCACGTCGGGCATTTTTCACCTCCAATTTCTCCAAACGTGATATTTATCGCACACTTTATTCTGATTCCATTATATCACTGGATTCTGGAATTTGCGATAGTCACTGCACGAACGGTCGGAAAACCTCACCAATGACCAATTATGTGACAGATTGTGTGGCTTTATCCAACGATAAGGGTGTTTGCCAAGATAAACAAGTGTCCTAAAGAAAAGCCGGTGCGCTTTGTGTGAGGGATAGTGAATTTTGGCTTTGGGGGTATTCTTTGTTTGACAAGTTAGTTACAGGTAACCTACAATAAATAATGGAAAGGGTGGTGTGTGCGCATGAAAGCCATGGTGCTGGCGGACGCAGGCGGCCGGATGCGGATCCGGGTCGCGAATCGTTTGACGCTTGAACAGGCGGAAGCCGTGGAACAGGTGCTTTTCGCCGTGGCCGGCGTGCGCTGTGTCACTGCGCTCGAGCGCAGCGGGGATGTGGTCATTGTTTATGAACCTGCGGCCCGCGACAATGTCCGTGCGGCCATTGCCCGGCATTCGCTTAAACTGGAAGCACCGGTCAGTGATGCCCGTGTGATCCGCCGTCAGTATGAAGACAAAGTGTTCTGGAAAACGACCGGAAAAGTTTTGCGGGACGTGGTGTTACCGGCACCTGTCACGATGGCGTGGCACGTCCTGATGACCGGACGGTTCATCCTCCGGGCGGCCGGGACGTTTGTGAGCGGGGAACCGAAAGTGGCCCTGCTTGACTCGGTCAGCGTGACCACGGCGATGCTGAGGGGGCAGACCGGAAGTGCGGGTACGATGATGTTCCTGCTCGACATGGGCCGGATTCTCGACAGCTATTCGCGTGATGCGGCCCTCTCCGAACTGCGGCGCCGCATGCGCTCGCAGCCGGCCCACGTGTATGTGTATGCCGGGGCCGGTTATGAAGAACGCCCGATTGATGACGTGCACAGCGGGGATTTGATCCTCGTGCGCAAAGGACAAGTGATCCCTCTCGACGGTCTTGTCACAGAGGGCGGGGGGTATGTGAATCAGTCCCCGCTGACGGGTGAAGAAACACCGAAACACAAAACCCCGGGCTCTTATGCCTATGCAGGGACACTCCTCGTCCAGGGCGAGCTCACCATCAAAGTGGACAACACCCACGGGGAAGGCCGGTATGATCATATTATGAACCAGGTGTACAGCGCCCTTGAAAACAAGGCCACGCATGAAAGCCGGGCCCGGGAACTTTCCGATAAGTTCGTGCCGGTGTCTCTGGCGGCGGCCGGACTGACATGGCTGCTCACCGGGGATGAGACCCGCACCGGGGCGGTGCTCAACGTCGACTACTCGTGCGCGCTGAACCTTGCGTCTCCGCTCGCCTATATGGCCGCGGCCAAGGAGCTTTCCGCGACCGATATCACGGTCAAAGGGGCCGTGTATCTCGAACACCTCGCCAGGGCCGATACGATTGTCTTTGACAAGAGCGGCACGCTCACACAGGACGCTTATGTGTTCAAAGACGTCATCGCCTTCGGGGATGATGACCCGGATGAACTGTTGCGCGTGGCAGCATGTCTGGAAGAACACTTCCCGCACAGGATGGCCGATGCCATTGTGGACGCGGCCGCAGAGAAGGGGCTGACCCATGATGAAATGCATGCAGATGTCACCTTCGTAGCCAGTCACGGTATCATGTCGTCCATCAATGATGTTCCGGTCGTGATCGGGTCGAGTCACTTCGTCTTTGACGATGTCGGGGCGACATGTGATGAGGCCGGTTATGACAAGATCCACACTTTGCCGGAAGACTATTCACGGCTGTATCTCGCCGTGGACAAGAAGGTGCGCGGGGTGATCCTCGTGGATCATCCGATGAAACCGGATGTCCCGCGGGTCGTTGAACAACTGCGCACCCGTGGTCTGGAGAATATTATCATGGTCACCGGAGACAGCGCCCATGCGGCGCGTGCGTTCGGCCGCAAGGCCGGCATCGATGATGTCCGGGCGCATATGTTTCCGGAAGACAAAGCCGCACTCATCCGTGAACTGCGTGAAGACGGGCATACCGTGATTGCGGTCGGCGACGGGCTCTCCGACGCGCTGGCGCTTTCCGAAGCCGATGTGGGCATGGCCCTCGGTCAGGGGGCGGCGGTGGCCCGGGAGATGGCGGATGTCATTTCGGGTCGCGAAGACCTCGGTCAGCTGCTTGTGCTCCGCGATGCGGCCTCACGGCTTGAAGACAAAGTGCGCCTCAACGGGCGGACCATCATGGTCTGGAACACGTTGCTCATTCTGGCCGGACTGACCGGACTCATCAACGACACCCAGGCAGCACTGTTACATAATGGCTCCACGATTCTCATCAGCCTGCAGGCAATGGGAAATATTACGCTTGATTAACACAGGATGCGGGTCTGGGAAAACTTTCAAAAGAACCCAAAGACGGGGCTTAGAGATGATTCAAAACACAGGAGGTATAGATTATGTGGAAATTTTTAGGTGGATTTGTATTAGGGACAGCCGGGCTCAAGGTCCTGACGTCCAACGAAGCGAAAGACGTGTATGCCCATGTCACGGCGTACGGTCTGCGCGCAAAGGATGAATGCCTCAAACAGGCGGACATCATCCGTGAAAATGCGGGCGATATTTACGCCAGAGCCAAAGAAATCAACAATGAAGATGCCAAGCTCAACGAGCAGGACATCATCGAAGATCTCTCGGGGATTGACGCCTGAGCATGAGATGCACAGTCTTGCATGATTGCGGCGGCCGGCTGCGCATTGCGACCGGCCGTGACCTGACAATGCGTCAGGCCGATGTGCTTGAATACTATGTGAGCGATCTGGACGGGGTCAAAAGCGCCAGTGTGCATGAACGCACGGGTGACATTGTCATCACCTACGACGGCGACAAGAGCGTTATCTACAACGCTCTGGCCCGCTTCCGGGTGGATGATCCGGCGTTAAACAAAGCGGCCCCGCAAACGGTGAGCCGCCAGGTGAACCGGGACTACCAGAGCCAGCTGTTCAACCTTGTGGCCGGCAAGCTCACGCGTGACCTCGTACTGCCGCTGCCGCTCAGAACAGCGTGGAACCTGTACAAAGCCGCGGGCTTTGTGAAGGAAGGTCTTGTCTGCGTGCGCAATAAAGAAATGAAGGCCGAACTGCTCGACGCCTTGTCCGTCGGTGTGTCCGTCCTGAGGGGCGATATGGCGACCGCGGGCATGGTCATGTTTCTGCTCGACTTGGGCGGGCTGCTCGAAGAGTGGACGCACAAGAAATCCGTGTCCGACCTCGCCGAAAGCATGTCGCTCAATGTCGACAAAGTATGGCTGGTTCATGATGACACGGAAATCGAAGTGCCAATCACCCAGGTTGAAGAAGGCGACATCATCTCCGTTCACGCCGGCCAGCTCATTCCGCTTGACGGTTGTGTCACGTCAGGTGAAGCCGCTGTCAACCAGGCGGCCATGACCGGGGAAGCCTTGCCGGTGCGCAAACATGACGGCACGAAGGTGTATGCGGGCACGGTCATCGAAGAAGGACACCTGTTCATCCGCGTCGACGGGGCGGCCGGGTCCGGCCGTTACGACCGCGTCATCAGGATGATCGAGGATTCCGAAAAGCTCAAGTCGTCCACGGAAACGCGGGCCCTTGCGTTGGCCGACAGAGTCGTGCCGTACTCCCTCGGAGCGACGGCGCTCACACTGTTACTGACGCAAAACGTCGCGAGAGCCGTGTCGGTTCTTATGGTGGACTACTCCTGCGCACTGCGTCTGGCCATGCCGCTGAGCTTCCTATCGGCGATGCGGGAATGCGGCAACGAGCGCATTGTGGTCAAGGGCGGCAAGTACCTGGAAGCCATGGCGCAGGCCGATACGATTGTCTTCGACAAGACGGGCACTCTGACCAACGCTATCCCGAAGGTGGCCGAAGTCGTGGCGCTTGCTGGGTATAATGAAACCGACATCCTGCGCATCGCAGCGTGTCTGGAAGAACACTTCCCGCACTCGATGGCGAATGCGGTCGTCCGCGAAGCCGCCGAGAGGGGCGTGCTCCACGAAGAGATGCACTCCGATGTGGAATACATCGTGGCCCATGGGATTGCCTCGCACATCCAGAAAGACAAGGTCATCATCGGCTCGTATCACTTCGTCTTCGAAGATGAACAGACGACGATTGATCCGGAAGATCAGGAGACGTTCGACAACCTCGACCCGGCATGTTCGCACTTGTATCTCGCACTTGACCACCGGCTCATCGGGGTCATTCTGATCAGTGACCCATTACGGGATGAAACCCCGCACGTGATCGCCACCCTCGGCAGCCTTGGCTTTGACCAGATTGTCATGATGACAGGGGATTCCGACCGCACCGCAAAGCGCATGGCGCATGACGCCGGCGTCACCCGGTACTACTCGGAAGTGCTCCCGGAAGACAAGGCCAACTACGTCAAACAGCTCGAGGACGAAGGCCATACGGTCATCATGGTCGGTGACGGAATCAACGACTCCCCGGCCTTATCACAGGCCGATGTCGGGATTGCCATCGGGGATGGCGCAGCCATCGCCCGGGAAGTGGCGGACATCACCATCAGGGCCGAGAGCCTGCAGGAACTCGTGTACCTGCGTCAGGTGTCCCAGGCACTGGAGCGGCGTATCCGCAATCATTATTCATTCATTCTGGGATTCAATTCCCTGCTTATTGCACTTGGGGCCATCGGGATTTTGCCGGCGGCCACCACAGCCCTGTTGCACAACGGGTCGACACTGTTGATCTCCTTCACGTCGATGACGAATCTCATCGACGAGAAAGAGATGGCCCAGGCCAACACACGCGCAGCGGCTTCTTAGGAAGCCCTGCTTTTTTTGACTTTGTGAAATCGTGTTTTTTTCAATTTCTGTATTGAAATCGCACAAACGCGCGACTAAAATAGACATGCGCGAAATGGAGGCGTGTGAACGTGAAATTTTATACCTGTGGCGATCCCTCACAACCTGTCATTCTCCTGATCCCGGGGTTATGTGCCCATCACTCGATGTTTGATGGTGTGCTCGACAACCTGCGGCAGAGTTTTTACGTGGTTGTGGCGTCGTTCGACGGGTTTGATGAAAACGAAGACACGTACTTTATTTCGATGGAAGATGCCTGTGAGAAGATGGAAACGTACATCCTCGAACGCTTCAACGGGCATATTGATTGTGTGTACGGCTGCTCGTACGGAGGCAGTTATGCGGCACTGATGATGGAGAGACAGCGGGTGCGTTTCAGCCACGTCATCCTTGACTCCACTCCGTTTGATGATATGCCGGAATACGAAGCGCGCACGAAGGCCCGTCTGGCCGCGTCAGTTCTTGAACGCGTCTACCAAGGGCATAAGCGCACCCGGCAGATTGTGAGTGCCCGCATCCGCATGGACATGCGCAGCACGAAGGCCGAACAATACATGAAAACATTCAGCCTCGACTCTGACCGCCTGCGGTTTGTGTCCCGGTTATCCTTATATAATATGATCCTCACCACCCTCGTTACCCCGGTCGGGAATTATCTCGATGTGAAGGGTACGAAGGTGCATGTGTTCTATGCCACGAAGATGGGGGAGAAGTACCATTTGCGTTACTTCCGCCACTTCATCAACCCGCGGATCATTTCCTTCCCGCTCGGCCATGAAGAACTGCTCGTGGCCCATCCGGACCATTGGTGCCGGGCCGTGAAGAAGTGCTGCGGACTGGTGGCTGAAGATGTGATTGTGGCTTAACGCCGGGATGCCGGCGTTTTTGTGTGCCAAAGAAAAAGACGCTGGTGCGTCTTTTATAACGTATCAATTTTCATGAGCGCCAGGTTGAGCAGGTGCTGGGCCAGCGAGTTTGGTTTGATCACTTTGACCGCTTCGTCCCGCGTGTACCAGCGGGCGAGGTCGACCTCCTCCGGGGCGATGTGGATGTTTTCATCCTTCGCAATGACGATGTAGTTGTGGATGAGGGTGTTCGTCGGGCCGAAGTACTCATTATCATTATAGTAGTAAGAATCGATGGAGAGCCCCACCTCTTCCCCGATTTCCCTTGTCAGGGTTTGTTTACAGTTTTCCCCTTTGGTCACGTAGCCGGCGACGAGGATATTGTCCTTGCGGCCGTACTGTTCAATCAGAAGAATCTTTGTCTTGTCGGGGTTGAAGATGATGGCGGAAATGGCCGAGTTGAACGTGGGATACTGGAACTTCTCACACTTTGGGCAGTAGGGGACGGGCCCGTCAATCCCATCGGTTTTCTCAATTAACTTCGTGCCGCAATTCACACAGTACATACGCGCATCCTCCTTTGACCCTGACACCATACATCAAACCGCGTGGAAATGCAAATGAGGGCATAAAAATGTTTTGCGTGATTGACAAGAGACTTTCCCTCGCCTAAAATAAAGCCAAGACGAAGAACAGGATATGTCCTTGGACAGGCGTTTTCAGAGAGACAGGGCGGTTGGTGCAAGTCCTGAGCGCAGTCTCCGGATACTCCCTGGGAGCCGGCCCCGAAAGGGTGTCCCGTAGTGCGGCGTTAACGCATTGAGGTGACTTCGGTCACGAAGATAAGGTGGTACCGCGAACGCATTCGCCCTTTGGCAGTGCGTTTTTATATTTTTTGACAGGAGGAAATAATTATGCCCGCGGATTTTCTGAACGACAAAGATTTGAACACGCTCAACCATTCCTGCGCCCATGTCATGGCCCAGGCGGTGAAGCATCTGTACCCGAACGCGATGTTCTGGGTCGGCCCGGTGGTCGAAGAAGGGTTCTACTATGATATCGACCTCGGCGATGTCACCATCACGGATGACGATCTGCCGAAGATCGAAAAGGAAATGAAAAAGATTTGTAAAGACGGTAAGCGCATCATCCGTCATGAAGTGTCCAAGGAAGAAGCGTTGGAAGAATTCAAGGACGACCCGTACAAGGTCGACCTCATCAACCGCTTCGAAGACGGCACGGTCATCACGACGTATTCACAGGGGGACTTCACGGATTTGTGCCGCGGCCCGCATGTGGACACGGTCAAGCAGTGCAAGAACTTCAAGCTCATCAAGCACTCCGGCGCGTACTGGAAAGGCGATAAGAAAAACAAAGTGCTCCAGCGCATTTACGGGGTTTGTTTTCCAAGCAAGGAAGAACTCGAGGAACATCTCGCCTTCCTGGAAGACATGAAAGCCCGCGATCACCGCAAGCTCGGGAAGGAAATGGGCATCTTCATGATTCATGATCTCGTTGGCCGCGGTCTGCCGATGTGGCTGCCGAACGGCTTCACAATCCGCCGCCTGCTCAGCGACTACATCATGGACAAGGAAATCGCCCTCGGTTATGAACACGTCATGACCCCGTCCCTCGGCAATGTCAATCTGTACAAGACTTCCGGACACTGGGATCATTACAAAGAAGATATGTTCCCGGTGATGCAGAAAAAAGACGCCGAAGGTCACGTGCTTGACGGTGAAGAATACGTCCTGCGTCCGATGAACTGCCCGCACCATATGGTTATCTACAAGTCCGGATTCCATTCCTACCGCGACCTGCCGGTGCGTCTGGCGGAAATCGCCAACGACTTCCGGTACGAAGCTTCCGGCGCTCTGACAGGGCTTGAACGTGCCCGCGCCTTCACGCAGAACGACTCCCATATCTTCTGCCGTCCGGATCAGATTGCAGAAGAATTCAAGGGCGTGGCCCAGCTCATCCTCGACGTCTACAAAGACTTCGGATTCGAGCATTACTCGTTCCGTCTGTCCCTGCGCGACAAGAACGATACGGAAAAGTACTTCGGCAATGACGAGCTTTGGGAGAAGTCCGAAGCCCAGTTGCGGGATGTGCTCAACGACATGGGCGTCGACTACTACGAAGCCGAAGGTGAAGCAGCCTTCTACGGCCCGAAACTCGATGTGCAGGTCAGAAGCGCCCTCGGTCACGACGTCACGCTCTCCACAATCCAGCTGGACTACCAGCTGCCGGAACGCTTTGAACTGACGTATGTCAACGAGCATCAGGAAAAGGTCCGCCCGGTGGTCATCCACCGCGCCATCCTCGGCTCCCTCGACCGTTTCGTCGCCTTCCTGCTTGAAGAAACGAAAGGCATCCTGCCGCTGTGGCTCGCCCCGACGCAGGTCGAAATCGTCCCGGTCCGCCCGGACAGCCATACGGCATATGCGAACGAAGTCGCTGACATCCTGCGCAAGGAAGGGTTCCGTGTGCATGTCGACAGCCGTGATGAAAAACTCGGTTACCGCATCCGTGAAGCCCAGATGAAAAAGATCCCGCTCCAGCTTGTCCTCGGTGACAAGGAAGCGGAGGCCAAGAGCGTTAACGTCCGCCGCTACGGTGAGCGCCAGCAGACGCCGATGACCATGGAAGACTTCATCAATCAGATGAAGGAAGCCGTGGCCAATAAAGCCATCAACCATAAGTAACCCACAGAGCCTCCCGGGAGGCTCTGTGTTTTATGGACAGAAAGGGTCAAAATCCGTATAATGAATAAAAAGCCGGAGGAATGGACGTATGGAAAGACGCACAGATGACATCCGTAAAATCATCATCAAAGTCGGCTCCTCATCATTGTGTGATGAGAGCGGGGCCATCAATAAGGAAAAGATCCTGAACATCATCAGTCAGATTGCCACGCTGAAAAGGCGTGGTTACACGATTGTGCTCGTGTCTTCGGGGGCCATTGCGGCCGGAATGGGCATGATGGGTCTTTCGGAAAAGCCCCAGACCCTGCCGAAAAAACAGGCCCTCGCGGCCATCGGTCAGGCAAGACTGATGGAAATTTACGAAGAACTCTTCGCCATCTACGGCATGCGTTGTGCGCAGATCCTGCTCAACCATGACGACTTTGACGACCGCCTCCGCCTCAACAACATGTTCCAGACGATGAACGCTCTCATCGACTACGATGTCGTGCCGGTCATCAACGAAAACGACGCGCTGGCCGTGGATGAAATCAAGGTCGGGGACAACGATACACTTGCGGCCTTACTCATGCCGGTCGCGGAAGCCCAGCTCCTCATTCTGGCCAGTGATATTGACGGTTTGTATACCGCCAACCCGTCCACCGACCCGGAGGCCGAGCTGATTCCTTACGTCGCCAAAGTGACACCGAAGATCATGAGCTGCGCCGGGGATGCGGGCTCGAGTCTCGGCACCGGCGGGATGGCCACCAAGCTCAAAGCCGCCAAAATCGTCAACGCCTACGGGGCGCATATGTGCATCGTGAATGCCGGAAAACCGGGCGCAATCGCCGGCGCACTGGAGGACGAAGGCACATGGTTCAACGGCCGTGAGAAAGGCAAGCTCAACGCCCGCGCGCATTGGATTGCCTATCGCGCCAAACCGAAGGGCACCCTCACCGTCGATGACGGCTGCGCGGCCGCGGTGAAGCGTCACGCCAGCGTCCTTGCCAAGGGCATAGTGGATGTGGACGGCCAGTTTATGAATGGCGCCGTCGTTCTGATCAACGACCAGTCCGGCCAAACCCTTGCCCGCGGGGCGGTGAACTACGCCAGTGATGAGATCCGCCTCATCAAGGGCCATGACTCCAAGGATATTATGGACATCCTGCACTACAAGGATTACGACGAAATCATTCATGCCAATAATATGGTTGTTCTGAGAGAGGAGAAATAAGGATGAACACGATGCTTGAAACCCAGCTCCGGGCGGCGAAAAACGCTTCCCGGCAGATGATGACATTATCAACCGCAACGAAAAACGAAGCCCTTGCCAAAATCGCACAGGCCTTGCGTGCGCATCAGGCCGACATTATCAAAGCCAACGCCGAAGACCTCAAAGCCGCCAAGGAAAACGGTATGGCCCAGGCCATGCAGGACCGGTTACTCCTCGACGAAGCCCGCATCGAAGGCATCGCCGCCGGGGTAGAATCCCTCATTCAGCTCGATGATCCTGTCGGACATGTCATCCGCGAAATCGACCGGCCGAATGGCCTGCACATCGTGCAGGTGCGTGTACCGATGGGTGTGTTCGGCATCATTTACGAATCCCGTCCGAATGTGACGGTGGACATTGCGGCGCTGTGCCTGAAATCCGGAAACTGCGTGGTGATGAAGGGCGGGAAAGAAGCCATTCACTCGAACAAGGCGCTGATGGATATTATGAACGAAGCGGTCAAAGGGCTTGTGCCTGACGGCGCGCTTTCGCTCGTGGAAAACAACGACCGGGCCATTGTCGGGGAGCTGATCAAAGCCAACGACTATCTCGACGTCGTCGTCCCGCGCGGCGGGGCCGGGCTGATCCAGTTCGTGGTGAAAAACGCGACTGTGCCGGTCATCGAAACCGGGGCTGGGATTTGTCACCTGTACGTGGACAAAGATGCGGACCTCGACATGGCGCTGGACATTGCGGTCAATGCCAAAATGCAGAGACCATCGGTCTGCAACGCCATCGAAACCATGCTGGTGCACAAAGACGTGGCCAAAGACTTTTTGCCACGTGTGAAGGAAGCGTTCAAGGGCGTCACCATCCACGGTGATGACACCGTCCGCTCCATCATTGACTGTGAAACAGTCAGCGAGGACAACTACGCCACGGAGTATGATGACTACATCATCAATATCCATGTGGTAAGTGATGTTACTGAAGCCATCGACCATATTTACTCGTACTCCACCAAGCATTCCGAAACCATCGTTACAAACAATGATGAGACGGCGGCCCTCTTTATGGAATCGCTCGACAGTGCGTGCGTGTATCACAACGCCTCCACCCGTTTCAGTGATGGCGGGGAATTCGGCTTTGGTGCCGAACTCGGCATCTCGACCCAGAAGCTTCATGCGCGCGGCCCGTTGGGGCTGGCTGAAATGTGCAGCTTCAAGTACAAAGTGTACGGCAACGGTCAGGTGAGAAAGTAAACCATGTCATGCGCCAGAGGGCGCATGACTTTTTCTAAGGGAGATTTATATGAACTGTGAAATCATCAATGTCGGCACGGAGCTTCTGCTTGGCGAAATCGTCAACACCAACGCCCCGAAGATTTTGAAGATGTGCCGTGAACTCGGCTTCAACGTGTACTATCAGAGCGTCGTGGGGGACAACCCGCAGCGCCTTCTCGACACCATCACCCTTGCGTTTGACCGCGGGGCGGACTGCGTCATCACGACCGGCGGGCTCGGCCCGACGCAGGATGACGTGACGAAAAACCTCTCCGCCAAGGCCCTCGGCCTCGACCTCGTGTACAACGAAGAGGAAGCGGAGAAAGTGCGCCGGAAATGCGAATTCGTCTCGGCCACGCACAACCTCACCGCCAACAACTTCAACCAGGCCTGGTTCCCGGAAGATGCCTATATTCTGGAAAACCCGGTCGGCACGGCCAACGGGTGCGTGATGCACAGCGGAGACAAAATGATCGCCAACCTGCCCGGCCCGCCGAAAGAGTGCATCTTTGTGCTTGAACACTCTCTGCGGCCGTACATGATGCAGTTCCGTGAGCCGCGCATCTGGACGAAAGACATCCTCGTCATGGGCATCGGCGAAAGTGCGGTCGATACGCTGGTCGGGGATCTGGAGGCAGCCGGCGGTGACGTGACCCTCGCCCCGTATGCCGGGGAAGGGCTTGTGCGTTTGCGCCTGGGCGCAAGGGCGCTCACCCGGGAAGAGGCGGAAGAGATGATGGCGCCGGTGGAAGAAGAAATCAAAAACCGTCTCGGAACGTACATCATTCCCGAAGGCAGTATTCGCAAGGCGCTGGCCCAAATCATGGTCCCGTGCAAGTTCACCGGCGACATGAAAGTGCCGGCGTGGTTTGAACCTTATCTTGATGACAAGGCAAACTTCGTCCTCGACACACGTGTCATTCATGAAGACCTCGGCGACCGCATCCACGTGACGTGCGGGGACGAAACGATCTGCGACATCACATCCCTTCATGACTACACGCTCGGCATGAGCTGGCTGGAGAATAAACTGATGTTCGGGGTGTATCGGTATCTGAAAGCAAAATAAATTCATTTCAGAAGCGAATCACCAAATTACTGCCAGGAAGCCCCTTACTTCAGGCGTGGGGAGAAATGGCAACCTGTCTGACTGAAAAACCAGAAATCCGGCAGATTATCTGTTAAACCTTTCTTATATTCCTGGTGAACAACCAAAAGAAAGGAGACAGTCGTATGATCAAAACATTGAAGTTGAAAATTCTGCCAAACGATGATGAAGTCAAAGAACTCATACTTATGTCAGAACAATACAGGCAGGCGTGTCACTATGTGTCTGAATACATCTTTGACAATGGGTTTGAGCTCAATGCTTATGAGCTCCAAAA
>Ga0065709_1029790_pt1 | contig 12393 bp, 12 predicted proteins | sample Hoacrofraction14_2_FD_59096 | JGI IMG/M metagenome (GOLD analysis project Ga0065709, IMG submission 59096) | Hoatzin crop microbial communities from Cojedes, Venezuela, sample from fiber fraction 14 v1 | ecosystem: Host-associated > Birds > Digestive system > Esophagus > Crop | place: Venezuela... | reverse complement strand
CATGCGGAGCGGTTTCAATCCACGCCCCTCATGCGAGGGGCGACGCTCCCCATAGTCGATGCCTAGCGCCGACGCCGTGTTTCAATCCACGCCCCTCATGCGAGGGGCGACGCCTCTCCGCCGCTCGCGACCTGTCGCACGAGCAGTTTCAATCCACGCCCCTCATGCGAGGGGCGACAGTCCGACTACGAGGGCGACGAGCTCGAGCGTGTGTTTCAATCCACGCCCCTCATGCGAGGGGCGACCGCGACTCATCCGGAGCTTGAGCTCGACCTCGCGTTTCAATCCACGCCCCTCATGCGAGGGGCGACAACGCGAGAGGAAAGAGCGTAAGGTGCGTGCTCGGGTTTCAATCCACGCCCCTCATGCGAGGGGCGACTCGCTCGGTGACGGCGCGTGGGCGTGGGACCGCAGGTTTCAATCCACGCCCCTCATGCGAGGGGCGACACGATCAAGGCGATGGACGATGGGAGCTACGAATGTTTCAATCCACGCCCCTCATGCGAGGGGCGACGACATCCTCCTCCATGTACCACTCTTGCTGTGCGAGTTTCAATCCACGCCCCTCATGCGAGGGGCGACAGTCCCTGAGCCTGTAGCGACGATGCCAGACGGTGTTTCAATCCACGCCCCTCATGCGAGGGGCGACTGGCACAGCTCGAAGTCGACCCCGTACTTGTGCGTGTTTCAATCCACGCCCCTCATGCGAGGGGCGACCCGTCCACGTCGCCATGATGGTCGACGTCTATCACGTTTCAATCCACGCCCCTCATGCGAGGGGCGACAGATGTCGTTCGTCGACTACGACGGCTTCGTGAAGTTTCAATCCACGCCCCTCATGCGAGGGGCGACCCAGCTCGGGCGAGTTGGAGCAGACGGAATCGTAGTTTCAATCCACGCCCCTCATGCGAGGGGCGACCGCGCCCGCGACTGTGAGCGAGCGGGCCAGACCGAGTTTCAATCCACGCCCCTCATGCGAGGGGCGACCGGCGGAAGACCCGCTCGCTCTCTCTGGCATATGGTTTCAATCCACGCCCCTCATGCGAGGGGCGACTTGATGCAGTCGGCTGACACTGACGATCCGGTGATGTTTCAATCCACGCCCCTCATGCGAGGGGCGACCCCACATGTCGGCCATAGTGTCGGTTATGTTGCCGTTTCAATCCACGCCCCTCATGCGAGGGGCGACCATAGCCGCCGCTGTCCGTCTCAACGCCCTTGCGTTTCAATCCACGCCCCTCATGCGAGGGGCGACCGAAGTCCCTGATGCCGTCGAAATAGCCGACGTAGTTTCAATCCACGCCCCTCATGCGAGGGGCGACCATGCTGGTTACGCTTCCTATGCCGCTGCAACCTGTTTCAATCCACGCCCCTCATGCGAGGGGCGACCCGATGGCATCCGCCGCGTTGACCGCCGCGTTCTGGTTTCAATCCACGCCCCTCATGCGAGGGGCGACTATGCCGCGCTGCTTTCATCGATGGTAGCAGACAGTTTCAATCCACGCCCCTCATGCGAGGGGCGACTCACCCTCGGACGGCGCTTCTCGTCTCTATGCGAGGTTTCAATCCACGCCCCTCATGCGAGGGGCGACAGTCCGGTATTGCGTAGTAGAGGGCGTTGTCCTTGTAGTTTCAATCCACGCCCCTCATGCGAGGGGCGACCCCTCATGCGAGGGGCGACAGCTAAATGTAGTGTAGCACGAATTCATACATTCACATCTTGTAGCCGAATTTCCTTGCCGCCACAATATACAACGGCATTCTGCAAAATTCCCTCCGATTATGCGGTTGTCAAGGTGCGAACCGCCTAATATATTCATGAGAGCTCGTACCTCGCACTAACGCCAGCCAGCCCTGATTCGTACGCGATACGCCAGTCAGAGAATCAGAGTTCCCTCGGGTTCATATGAAAAATTTCTTCCCATGGTCTCTATGCGATGCGAATAGTTGTCTCCCAACCCATAGAATCGCAGACAATCCTTTTCAGCATCAATGAGTGACCGTAGTTCCTCCTTTAAGGCGGCGTATTCAGCCCCATTAACCAGACACTCGAATACAGAGTTCTGCACTCTCTGTCCTTTATTCACACAAGCTTTTGCGACTTTACGCAGCCGCTTCCTGCCAGATGAATCCTCAGTATTCACGTCATAGGCGACTACAACCAACAAGGCGATCACTTCCAGAGGAATGGCGGATACTCATCAATATCGCCACGAAGACACCGCGCGAGCAACAGGGATTGAACGTGCGGAAGCAATCCCCATTGGACCTTCTCCTTCAAATACGGATGACGTAGCTCCTCCCGCTTTTTAGATTGCCATGCATCAATAAACACCTTTCTGCCCTCCTCGGTGAGAAGACACTCCCCTGTTTCCCTCTCTTCAAAGTGCTTCGGTTGAATCTTGCGATTGTTGATGCAGTTCAGCACAACCCTGTCCGCAAAAACACTCCTAAGTTCCTCAACCAAGTCAAGGGCCAAGGACTTACGACCAGGACGGTCCTGATGCATGAAGCCCACATAAGAATCAAGACCAGCACCTTCAAGAGCCGAAGCACAATCATTTATGAGCATAACGTAGGCAAATGAAAGCAGTGCGTTAACGGGGTCTTTTGGAGGCCTTCTACTCCGACCGTCAAACGCAAAGAACTCTTTGTTAGATAAAACCATCTGGTCGAACACGCCGAAGTACGATCGAGCAGCCGACCCCTCAATCCCTCTCAACGTGTCCAGATTATCTGACTCAGACGCGGCCATTGTAAAATTGGCAAGATCGCTGCTTGCGGCAGAAACGGCCTCTACATCCACTTGCAATGGATGGTCGCGTAGCAAACGCTCCAACACCCAACGCGCATTATAGATTTTGCCAACGATGAAATTACGGGCTATGCCACATGCGCTCTCGTCATCGTCTGAAACACGATACTGTGTTTTTCGAAGTAGTACATTGCCCTGAGATTCTCCAGCTATGCGAGCTCGAAAGCGCCCGTGACCGGAGAAAAATGAAAAACCTATATTACGCTTAGCACAGGCACCAAGGAGTTGTGGGCTTGCACCCTTATATCCAAAATAGACTACGTTATTGAGCACATGGAGCGGAAAGCGTCCCAATCGCTTTCCGTCTTTCCAAACAACAATGTTCTCTCCGTCTAAGGAGAGGTAGGACTCTTCAGTCGTGACATAGAGCGTGTTGAGCAATTTTCTCATTTGGCTAGACTCTCTAAGGCATTTCTCATATACGCATCCACAGAGACAGTCTCCCCGATCTCAGGAGAGCAAATGTCGACAAGAGAGCAGCTATTACACGGGCGTTTGCGTCTTGGTTTTGGGGTATAACCGTCAGCGAAGTATCTATGCATCTCCTTCGCCACATCAATGACGCGGCTCCTCAGAGCGTCACTGAACTCTACCAGTTCACGATGCCGAGAGGAGGCATAGTACAGATATCCCTGAGGCACCTCGCAGCAGAACATCTCTCGAAGAGCGATTGCCTGGGCGCACAATTGCAGGCGATCCTCATCTCCGATCTTTTTTCTCCCCTTTTTATATTCGACCGGGATTGGGCAATACGCATCTTCCTCATTTGCAAGTGCCGTACCTTCTGCCGATTTCTGAAACTCCACGACATCACAAACACCAGTTAGTCCCAACTCCCACGAAGTCACCCGCAATCCTCGCACAACAATGACCGTGCCGCGCTTTTCGCGAATTGCGTCATCGTGGCAACGCGAATGGATTACCCGCCCCTCCGCCGTACGTTCATTCTCCAACCACTGCTGCTCAATATGGATGAGCGCCCATTGTCGGGGGCAAAAAGCAAAATGCTGTACCCCCGACAAGGGCAGCAACTCATCTTCTGTCCATCGAACGCCCATTACGCTGACGGCGCAATCCAGTCGAACTGCTGCGCTTCAATTCCTTTGGGAAGCAACGAACCGTCGAGCGAAATCTCATAATCCTCATATCGACGCGGCGCTCCTTCGTTGAGTTTTTTCACGGTAACCGCATCGAACAATCCTCGGGCAGGGGCATTACCCAATTTGCTCTCATGCTTGAATACAATGAGCTTCCGAGAAGTCATGAGACCGTGTGCGGCGCTCCTGTCATTTTCAAACATATTCATGAGCGCCTCAAAGAAGAGGTCGAGATCCTCCTGCGAAAATCCTGTCTTCTCAGCAAGCGACGCAGAGATGAAGCCCTCGGCACAGTAAAGGCCGTATGGGATGTACTGCTTACGGCCCATCGTGCGCTCCTTCTCAATGTCTTTCTCGTTTGTCACAGCCATTCGGGTAATACTAAGTTCAAGTGGAACTATTGCATCGACAGACTGAGCAAAGCACATTTGGACTGGTCCGCGAACTTGACCGCAATTTACCTCCGTTGTCATGACTGCACCAAAGGTACGAATGTCATAGAAGTTATCACACATAAATTTTGTTACACGAAGTTGATCCTCGACCTTCTTCGGAAGCTTCTTGGCCTGAGACTTCAACCCATAATGAACGTACGCTTTTTGATTACGTTGATTGAGAACCGCCTTCTCTTGAACATAAATCTTGTAGCCCAGCTTGCCTTCTTCTACATCGGGACCGTCAAGTTCCTCGTCTTTGACGAGATCAACATAGTTGCGCACTTTTCGCTTGAGGCAAACATCCGAAACGATTCCGATTCCGGTTTCGGAATCGATTCTCGGCATATTTCCAGCATCGGGATCGCCGTTCGGATTCCCATTCTCAACATCAAAGAACAGCATAAAATCGTATCGATTTGTAATGGGGGTGCTCATAGTTACTCCTCACTCTCTGCACTTGGCGCTTCATGAGCATCTTTGCTCTTATAAATTTCGGCCTTCTGGTGATAGTAGCCAATGTAAAACTGGCCTTGATCGTCATAGCTCAGCGTTGCAGGGAACTCCCCCACGCCCTCCACAATCTCTTGAATCCTCTTGTCAGCAGCAATACCGAAACCGGTATCGACCTTTGCAATATGATGCTGCGACATCTTGAGCAGCTGAGGAAACACCCTGCGAGGAGTTGCTGACGCTGCACCCATATAACGATCGCGTATCGTTGCATTGGCACTAGGAATAGCATCCTTTTGGACTTTCTCCAAAACTGCGAACAAACGTCCTAGCAAATACCCAATATTACGTTTCTCTTTATTCAACGACACGTCAATACCTCCTTCTTGAACGTAGCGCTTTCGCAGCAAGCATGCCTTCATCGCTGCTGCCCTATACCCCATCGCATCGTACTTGCGGTCCCCAGACCCTGAGTAACCCTTGTCAATTCGAGTACGCGATATGAGGAGCTGAAAGAACGACTCGGGAAACGAATAGCCCTTTAACACTGCATCAGTTAACGTGCTGATGAGCGTCTCTGGCACGTTTTCTGCTTTGCCTAGGGCCGCAGTTTGATATGCGTAATACCGAATTGATCTCGCCGGTAGAATACCGCGCCCGTTGCCAGCTACCATCTCGGTGTCTCGGAGAAATTTTTGCAAATTTGTCTCAAGCTCGCCGAGTGTTCCAGATTCGAACAAGCGCACCGATAAACGCGCCGCGTTCGGTGCTAGGCCCAAAAGAAAGTAACGCGAGGATCGATCGAAGTTCATGGTTCTTTTCCCCGCTCGAATGTCCTCTAGCTTTCTCTTTAAGTCAGAAAGGAGAGCCTCGTTCTCCCTTACTCTATTCAACTCGCTATCACAATCGATAAGCAGACGGAAGGCATTATCATCATCTACTTCATCCTTTTCGGTCCAGAAGAGCAACTGACTATCACCAAACGGAAGGCGATGATTCCGATCTTGAGTAAGATACCTGAGCGCTGACCCGATGTTGAAAGCTGCGGTTTCCGATATGGACGCGTTTAACGCCTGATCTTTATGGCTTTTTCCATATGAGCAAAAAGAATCCTTGTTAAAGCTAATAAGCGATGCACCGGAACTTTGGCCACCGGGAAAACCCCTCAACATGGGAAACAAATCAGCTGGAAAGTCTTGCTTTCCTGTCACAGCGCACTGAATTCTATCCTCGCCATGTTTGCGATCACAGTAGGCAATCCACGCATCGATGACTTCTTTTCTAGTATGAATCAAGCTCTCATCAGGAATATACGCAAAGACGATAAGACCACCTTCATCCAGCGCTTCAAGCTCAGCATCGGTAATAATCTCTATTCCAGACAGTGTATCCAAGAAAGCCAGAATTGCCCTCGCGCCAATATCATCGACGCCATCAAGAACCTCGTGATGTAGCCTACGAGATGCCTCGAGCGTCTCGTCACCACGCTTCTCGTCGCGTCCCAAAACATACGCAGCTTTATCGCAGAGGAAAAATGGCTTGACTCCCACGGTTCGAGCAGCATGTTCAGGAACAAACAGCATCTTATGTCTAATTTTTTTCTCAACATTCGCATATGGGACAACCGTTACCAGCCTACCGTCCTCGTCAAGCCTGAATTGCCAGACGACTTTTTCACGGCTCCAGTGCAGGCGTGGGAGCTCTGAATCCTCCTCCTGAACTTTCAACTCGTAATAGCTGTTGAGGTCATCGAGAATCATCCGATCACCTCCGCCCTCGCCGCAGCGACGTCAATGTGCCCGTTCTCCATAATCGCTCGATAGAACAGTGGGGCGTAACCGTTTGCGTAATCGAGGTCATACAGCATGAACCCTAAGTCCCTGCGTTCCCCTTGGTAGACAGAGAGAGGTAAAACTCCGTCCTCGATAAGGTGAATCTCATCCACTGCGAATTCACGGCAACCAAAATATGGTTGATTGAAGCATTGGCCCTTCCTCAATCTGCGTAAGGCAATGTTGTAATGCTTCTCAGCCGTATCCTCATCACCAGCTGCATCGGTCAATTCAAAGTGCGCAGTGATAACGTACCGCACATTCTTTAGATACATCGTTGCACGCTGTTGTCGATCTTCCGTGGCAGAAATACCCAAGACGCCTTCGCTGGACTTTTCTACTTTTCGCGCATTTGTATAACTTGCCTTGCTACCGACTTCGTTACGTCGAAACGTGTCGAATCGAATAGGATTGACAACATCTATGTCATCTATAAGCCATCGAATCGCAGGTTTCCAATACACCGACTCGAGTATGCCGCGCGCCGCAGATGGAGTCATCACGTCGTAGCTCACCCGCTCTGACTTCATCTCCGGCCGCGTGAAGCAGGCTCTTGGCCCGCTCACATCTACCATGATTCCGTATCCCATGCAGCACCTCCTTCCGTTTGTCATCTCTCTAAAACTAAATGGTTAACACGACATCTGTATCCTCTACCACCAATCCCTTCTCTTCTGAGTAACCTATGAGCTCGCCCACACAAGGCTCAAGCACTTTGAATGACCCACAACTCACGATTCGTCCAGCATCTACCAACCTATTGAAATCGTAGTGATACACGCTAACGCTGAATTTTTGAATAGCGCGGGCCAGAGTCACATCCGCCTCATCACGGCAGAGATTCTCGTAAATGCCCATTCCGGTTTCTCCCCATGGGATGAAAACGGAAACGGAATCATCGTCAATCAGCTTGAAGTCATCGCTATATCTCTCAAATGACAAGTTCATGTTTGTGCAGCGATCCGAATCGGACAACTCTGAGAAAATTCCCGCAGCATCAGTCTCAGCGCGAGTATATCGCTTCTCGAAAAAACTCTTCACGCCCTCATCGCCAAAGGGATCCGTGGCCTGATCGATCACTTCTTTTCCGAGGTGGGCCATCGAAGACAGCCATGTCTTCGGGCCAATCGCAATCTCCGGACATTCGAAGACACTAACACATCCCCTATCCAGACAACCCTCTCGGTTGCATCGTCCTGCAGACTGCTTAATCGAATCGATTCCGGCCATTTCGCGATACACTACAGGGAAGTCAATATCCACCCCCGCCTCTATCAGTTGAGTTGAAACTACGACGCAACGATTGCCACAACCAAGATCGCTCCTAATACGGCCAAGCACCTGCACCCTGTGCTCGGGAACCATGAGCGCACTCAGGTGGTAGACGCCCTCGGAGCCAACCTTCTCTTCAATTTTGTCATACACCGCCCCAGCAGCTCTTCGTGAGCTGACTACACACAGTACCTGTTCGTGGGCAATAAGCTCCTCGATAAGTTGGTCGAGGGTCTTCTCCCCGATATACTCAATGCGGACCCTCTCGTCGAACAACGCAGCATGACGCCGTTCCGTAGGAACGATATCGACAGGTTTAGATTCAAAGGGCCACTCGGCTTCAAGCGCCGGCTGGGTTGCAGTACAGAGTACGACGCTCGTCGCATAGTTGTCACAAAGCTCTTCTAGCGCAGCGAGGCATGGTTTGAGAAGGTTGTCAGGCAAAGTTTGCGCCTCGTCGAGAATGACGACGCTGTTCGCGATGTTATGAACCTTACGGCTCCGTGACGTCTTTGAAGAGTATAGGCTTTCAAAGAACTGCACGTTGGTTGTCACAATAAGAGGCACATCCCAATTCTCCATGGAGAGACGCTCGCGCAACTCTTTTGCAGAATCCCCAGATTCCGAATCAGAAAAGTCGTAATTGGAATGGTGCTCGAGCACTGAATCATCGCCAAAAATGCCTTTTAACACCGCTGCAGTCTGATCGATGATGGTCGTGAACGGGGCTACATAGATGATGCGCTTCTGGCCGTTACAAATGGCATGCTCGAGCGCAAAGGACAAGGCAGATAAAGTCTTCCCTCCGCCGGTCGGTACCGTTAAGGTAAATAACCCCGCATCCTGTGCGGCAGCATCAATGCAGGTCTTGCGAATCCCAGCTCGCGCCTCGTTGACTTCGGAAGCACCCTGTGCGGAAGACTCGAGTCGCTGCACATGCGCATTCAACACGTTTCGCATCTCGTGGAGGTTCATTCCACGATACGCTCTCGCACTATACCGCTCCTCATCGATGAAACGCTCCGTGTCCAAGTAATCTGCGTCAACGAGACAGGAAAACAGCATCCTAACGAAAAAAGACACCGAGAAGGACCAACGCTTTCGAGTTTTTGCGCTCTGAATATATGGAGGCGTGAGGGAGACGAACTCTTGAAGGCTGGGAAGCGTAATAAAGCCAAGAGCCTCATCATAAGCCTCGGTTGTCGCGGCAAGTCGCTCAACCAAACAAGTTCTCTTCCCGTTCTCGCGCCCATTTGGCAACCCCCCGTGATGCCCTACGATTGGATAGGAAAGGAGGTCTCCTACCTTTTTGTAATGCTCGTGGAGCAACTGAGCCCCTGCACTCGAGTGATCGACATGGTGGGAATCGCCTTCCAACCTTCTCTGGAAGGCATGGCTGCCCTTGCCGATGTCATGAACCATGCCGAGAAGCCTTGCCGCATCGGCACCCCCGAAGACGGCTGCAAACTCTGCCGCCAATTCCGCGACAGCGTTCAAATGATCTTGGAGCGTTTGCCATTCATCTTTTGGGGCATCAGGCTTGGAGTGTGCATAGAGCATGACTGGGCCTTTCTCTTCTACTTCATTTTATTATTAGTTTACATCATTTCAACCTATAAAATTAGCCGGCACAGCGAAGCACCGGCTTTGAGACAACCGTCCAAACCAATAGAAAAATGTTTCAACCCACATCCCACGACACACAGCGTCGTAGAGATGACATCCTCTATGTTACTAGACTGATATTGCGTTTCACAATCCATCTCGTCATGTCCTTCTAATAGCTCACCGCATAAAGCAGGTCTTATTTGTAGACTCATTATCCGAGCGCTTATCATATGTGACAATTCATATTTAATACTATTATTTGCTACAATTACCCATCGACAGCCACACATATTTCAGCAAGAATGGAATGCATCTATGGCAAATCGAGGGAAGCATCTGCTGCTACGCTATGCCGTACTCGTGACGCTCCAAGAGTTCACCGACGAGCATAACCTGCTCACGCTCGATGCGCTGGCGACGAAGGTCAATCGGTTCCTTTCAACCGCCGGTGAGGCACCCATCGACAAGCGTACGCTGCGAGAATCCATCAACGATCTTAACGAAGCGCTGGAACACAATCTCCGTTCCTCCTCACGCATTCGCATCGAGGCGGTGCGCGACATCCTCGGCTCACACGACCTCAACCTCATTGGCGAACGAGACGGTCCGGGAAGCAAAGGGTACTGTTACGGAATCTCGCAATTGTTCACTGCGGAGGAACTCGAGCTTCTCTCGGATGCGTCATATCGGAGCAAAAGTCTCTCCCAAAGCGAACGGCAATCGCTCGGCAATCGCATACGCAGCCTTGGCTCCCAGTGGCAGGGTATCGAGGCTGGGTTGACAGGCGATGCCCAAAGTCTTGCAGACGACCAGCCTGACAAGCTTGTGCTCCACCCCACCACGCATCAAGAGCTCTACCGCAAGCTTAGGATAATCAACGGGGCAATTGCCGACGGTCTCATGATCTCGTTCCAATATTGCCGCTACACTGCAGATTTCCAGCTTGAGCCGTATGTGTCGTCGCACAGCGGCACGCTTATCCGTACGGGTACCCCACGCTTCACCACATGCTCCGAAGGACGCTATTACCTGAGGCTTCTCCCAGAGGAAGCCATGGAATACCGCACCTACCGTGTCGACCGCATGGTCCACGTCAAGACGCTCGACCTTCCCGGCGAGCCGCTCGTGGGCGAGGATTCTGACGAGGTCGAGATTGAGCATCTCAAACGGCACGCCTTCGACATGTACGCTCAGGGAGAACTCATCATAGTCACGCTCAGGGTACAAAGGGGCGCACGTAGCGTCATTGTCGACAAGCTCGGCGTGGAAGGGGCCCGCGAGTCTGTCCGCGCCAGCGAGGACCGGGAAGGGGTCGCCGATGATGACACCGTTCTCATCGACATCGAGACGTATGCGACGCCCACGTTCTTTGCCTTTGTCGCGCAGGCACAGGGCGAGATCGTCATAGAGGGCCCCGAGCATGTGTGCTCATCGTATCGCGCATTTCTCGCTCGAGCGCTGAGCGCTGCGCGATAGCTTCGCAATGCAGGGTAAATGCCATCAACACGCTTATGTTGTCACTTGCTATAAAATGACGGGAAACGTCAGGGAAGGATTTGAATGGAGCAGCTCACTGACAGAAATTCTCCCGAGTTCTTTGCGACTGAAAATGAGTCCTATTACTTCGACCGTAAAAGTGCTCGCAAGGATGCAAGGGAGATTGCCCGTCACATCTCAGCCTTTGCGAATGCCGCTGGGGGCAAACTTGTTATCGGCATTGAGGATGACGGGGAAATCACAGGGTTCAAGCGCGATAAAGCACGCAACATCGATGAGTTTAGGCAAGCCGCAATACTAGACTGTATACCCTCGCCTCAAATTGCCCTCGCTGAACTCCCCGTGATTAATTCCAAAGGTGAGGATGATTTCGTCCTCGTGATGAACATCTCCGCTTCTCCCGATCGGGTGATTAGACGCCGAAGTGATAACGCGGTCTTTCTCCGTCAAAATGACCATAGCCCCGACTAGACCACGAGCAAATTCTCGCACTCGAGTACGACAAGTACCAGCGCAACTTTGAAGATGAGGTCTGTCCACGCGCCACGCTCGAAGACGTTGACGAAGACGTAGCCACACGCTACAAGATTGCTCTTGACACAGATATCTCAACGGAACAGCTATTGCGAAGTCGTGGCTTTCTTGAAGGCGGTCACTTGACAAATGCTAGCGTCATCCTTTTCTCGGAAAACCCAACAAGATTTATGCCCTGTGCTCGTGTACGCGTACTCAAGTTTGACGGTGCAAGAATGGAGACTGGCCGAAGGCTTAACATTGTGAAGGAGCGCACCTTCGACGGTCCCCTGCCAAAAGTTATCGATAGCGTCAAGTACATGATTTCCGAACAGCTCCGCGAATTTCAATACCTTGGAGACGATGGAGTGTTCAAGGTGATACCTGAATACCCCGAGTTTGCTTGGTTCGAAGGAATAATCAACGCCGTAACGCACCGCAATTATGCGATTGCAGGTGATCATATTAGAGTCTCGCTTTACGATGACAGGATGGAGATTCTGAGTCAGGGCAAGCTGCCAAATATTGTCACGCTCGACAACATGAGGTTCACACGATATTCGCGTAACCCCAGCATCGCGCGCGTATTGTCAGAGTTGGGCTGGGTCCGAGAGCTCAACGAAGGCGTCCAGCGCATCTACGACGAGATGGCAGCTTACTTCCTGCATGAACCTGTATTCACCGAGCCTAACGATGCATCAGTATTACTTACCCTAGAAAACAGTATCTCCTCGCGAATACTAAAACAACGGGATTCGCTCAAAAGTTCAATTGGCGATAAGTCCGGGGGTCCGGACATTTTTCCGGACACGCCTAGGCGGCGTATCCCTTGCTCCTACGGTACTCGTTCGGGCTCATCCAGCCAAGCGACT
>Ga0065709_1029788_pt1 | contig 12408 bp, 9 predicted proteins | sample Hoacrofraction14_2_FD_59096 | JGI IMG/M metagenome (GOLD analysis project Ga0065709, IMG submission 59096) | Hoatzin crop microbial communities from Cojedes, Venezuela, sample from fiber fraction 14 v1 | ecosystem: Host-associated > Birds > Digestive system > Esophagus > Crop | place: Venezuela... | reverse complement strand
CATTCCGAAACACAACGGACGCGCCGTGGAGTGCCGTCAGTTGTGGGTGAACGGACGGAAGGCCGTGCGCGCTCGCGACGTTTCCGACTTCGAGAAAATGTATCGCATACGCTCTGTCGATAAGTCGGCCGAGACGCTCTATGTGCCGGCTGAGGCTGTGAAAGGTCTTTCGCTGAAGGGCGACCGTCCCGTGGAGATGGTGCTTCATGAGATGTGGTGCGTAGCCGTTCTCCGTATTCGCGACATCCGCATACAAGGCGATTCAGCCGCTGTGACGTTCTGCCAACCCGAAAGTCATGTGCACTTCATGCATCCCTGGCCATCGCCCATGGTTACTCCCGGCGGCAAACACAATTCGGCGTTCTATCTCACGGGCTCCATGAGTCTGCTCGATGAACCCGGAGAATGGCACGCCGAGGGCGGAAAAATCTATTACTTGCCGCGCAAGGGAGAATCAATGAACAACGTTGAGGCCGTTGTTCCGGCTTTGGAAACACTGTTGCAGACGCAAGGAACGTCCGACCGTCCCGTCACGGGAATCAGCGTTGAAGGTGTGATATTCGAACACTCGGCGTGGAACCGACCATCGTTTAGCGGTCATGCGCCCCTTCAAGCCGGCATGTTTATGACCGAGGCTTACAAGATTCGACCGCAGATTAGTCGTCCGAACGGCGACCATAAGCTCGACAATCAAGGGTGGGTCGGACGTCCGTCGGCCGCTGTTTCGCTTTCATGCGCTGAGGACGTGCGCTTCAACGGATGCTCTTTTCAACACATTGCCGCTACCGCATTAGACTACCATACATATATATATGGTGGCGCTGTGACCAACTGCCGCTTCGAAGACATTGGCGGAACGGCCGTCTTGGCCGGTGTGTTCAGTCCCGAAGGGCTCGAGGCGCACCTGCCTTACGACCCTTCCGACCGCCGCGAAATATGCTCCGATTTGTTGATTGAGAACAACCGGATAGACGACGCGGCTAATGAAGACTGGGGCTGCGTAGGGATAGGTGCAGGCGTTGTGCGCAACATCAGCATCCTGCATAACGAGATTTCCAACGTCTCCTATACGGGTATTTCGCTCGGTTGGGGCTGGAATCAACAGCCGTGCGCTATGGCCAACAACCGCGTTTGCGGCAATCTTATCCATCATTATGCCCGTCACATGTATGACACGGCAGGCATTTACACCCTCGGCAGTCAGCCCCATTCACTCGTTGAGGGCAACGTAGTGCGCGACATTTATAGTCCGAGCTATGCTCACGACCCTGAGCATTGGTTCTATCTCTACACCGATGAAGGTTCAAGTGGCTTTATCGTGCGCAACAACTGGTGCCCGGCCGAGAAGTTCCTGCAGAACTCCAACGGTCCGGGAAACACGTGGGAGAACAACGGCCCCATGGTGAACGACAGTATTCGGACGGCTGCCGGCATCCGATAGGATGGAGCAGAGGGCTCTTTCTAACAATCCGGGCGACCGCCGCCGATGGTCTGCCGCCCTGCAATCAAGCATCACAAAACATAAAAACAATAACAATCATGGAAACAAAGAAAAGCTCGTTGAAGAGCACACTGACGGTCTCGCTGACCAATTACCTCGATGCCGGCGCCATTGTTGCAGGTGCCAGCGGACTGAGTTTATGGAAAGATTACCTAGGTTTGACCGAGGGACACCTCGGATTTCTCAATGCCATCTCGGCCAACTGCCTTGGCGCTGCGGTCGGTGCGATTATCGGCGGCTTCTTGGCCGATAAGTACGGACGCAAGTTTATCTATACATATAATATGCTTATCTACATGACCGGCGTGTTGTTTGTGGTTTTCGCCGTCAACTTCCCCATGCTGCTTGCAGGCTTTCTGATTACCGGAATCTCCGTGGGCGTTGGCGTTCCGGCCTCTTGGACATATATATCCGAGAGCAGCGAGATTAACAATCGCGGTCGAAACATCGCTCTTTCGCAGATGGCGTGGGGCGTGGGTCCCACGGTTATACTGTTCCTGGGCATGCTGTTGGCACCTCCCACGGCCGGCGAGAGCGGCGGCGTTTTGTTCCCGTTGGTGAAGGCCGTGGCCGGCGATGTTGAGGGCGCGGCGCTCAATGTGTGGTCATCGCGACTCGTGTTTGCGTCTCTTTTCCTCGTGGCTTTCGTAGCCTGGACGTTGCAGCGACAGCTCGACGAGAGCGAAGAATGGAAGCAAAGCAAGGCCGAGGGTAAGAAAATGAGCACGTTCGGCTCATTCGGTCAACTGCTTACCAACAAGATTAACGTGCGAACCATCCTTTTCTTGGCCGGCATGTACCTTACGTGGAACCTCGTGGCATCGGTCATGGGCTTCTTCCAGCCCCACATCTTCGAGACCGCCGGCGGTGTATCCAACGAGACGGCAAACATGCTTTGCATGGGACAGTGGCTTATCATCATCATCGGCACCTTTATCTTTTCGTTCTTTGTAGATAAGACCAACCATCGATTCCTTCTGGCCTTGGGCTTGATTTTCGGTTTGGCTGCATGGGTGCTCATCATCGGCGGTGCCGTCAACTCCTTCAGCGGACTGTTGCTCTTCACTGTGCTTTGGGGCCTGAACTCGTGCAGTTCGGTGCAGTCGTTCTATGCATTGTGGGGCACCGAACTGTTCCCTGCCAAGTATCGCGCCGCTGCACAAGGCATCATGTTCTTTCTGGTGCGAGGCTTGTCGGCTGTGTGGGGCATCATTTTTGTTTACATTTACGGTGAAAACGGTGAGGGATTCACCACGGCCGCCATATTAATGGCTGCGCTTTTGGTCATCTCGCTCGTCATCGGAATGGTGGGCGCGCCCGACACGCGCGGTAAATCGCTCGAACAAATCACACGCGAACGCTATGGCGAAGACCTATAATCGACTTTCGTCCTCTCGGTCGGCCACGTGGATTTGGTATCCCGGCGACTGGGAAATCTGGTTGGGCAACCGTTTCAACAACCGTCGCACAGAGCGCGGCGCCATGTTCCCGCCCTTCTGGAAACAGGACAGTCACTGGCCGACGGTAGAGTTTTCCAAGTCGTTCGTGTTGTCAGAAGCCGAGGAAATAACCATTGCCGCCGAGGGCGAATTCAATCTGATGCTCGACGGCAAACTGCAATTCGGTATGCCCGAAACGTTCACCGTGCCGGCCGGCGAGCACAAATTGAACCTTAAAGTGCACAACCAGGCCACGCCGCCGGCGCTGTTCGTCAGTGGAAAGACCGTTCAGACGGACGAGACATGGTTGGCCACTTACGAGGATAAGATATGGATTGACGAGAACGGCGAGGCGCACGGCTCGGGCATCTACGTGCCGGCCGGCCGCTGGCGGTTTGACGAAATCACTCAAAAACCCTCTTCGTGGCGGTTGGAGTGTACGCCCGAAAAGCCCGTTTCAGTGGAAGAACGTACCGCGGCCGATGGCAAATCAAAAGGCGTTTTGGTGGATTTCGGACGCGAAACCATGGGCTATCTCGTGCTGAAAGACCTTGTCGGCGAAGGACTCGTAGAGATTTATTACGGCGAAAGCAGTGAGGAGGCGCTCGACAAAGAACACTGCGAAACGCTCGATAAGCTGAACGCTTGCGGTGCAACGCTCGTCACGAAGCAGGCCATGGCCTTTCGTTTCGTGTACATTGAGACGGCCGTTCGCATCGGCTCCATTGAAATGCTCTACGAGTATCTGCCTGTGGACGAGGCGCACAGCGGCATGTTTCGATGCAGCGATGATGAGCTGAACCGCATCTGGGAGGTAGGCGCGCGCACGATGGATCTCACTACTCGCGAGTTTTTCATGGACGGAATCAAGCGCGACCGTTGGACGTGGAGCGGCGATGCGATACAGAGTTACCTGATGAACTACTATCTGCGCTTCGACAGCGACTGTGTGAAACGAACCGTTCGGCAGCTCCGCGGCAAAGACCCTGTTACTGCCCACGTCAACACCATCATGGATTACACGTTCTATTGGTTCAAGTCTGTGGCCGATTACTACCTTTACACGGGCGACGCCGACTTTGTGCGTGAGATGTATCCGCGCATGCGAACGCTCATGGATTACTGTCTCTCGCGCACCGATGAGAACGGAATGGCGGCCGGCCGACCCGATGATTGGATCTTCGTTGATTGGGTGGACTTCCCCATGCACAAGCGCGGTGTGCTCTGTTTTGAGCAGATTCTCTTCTGCAAAGCCCTCGACACGATGGCCAAGTGCGCCGAGATTGTGGGCGATGCCGACCAAGATTACGCCGCGTTGAGCCTGCAACTGTGGTCGAAAGTAAGAGCCATGTTCTGGTCGCCGGAGGCTCACGCCTTCCTTCACGCCTTAGAATACGACGGCATGAACCGAATGATTACGAAGTTTCCGAACATGTTTGCCATCATCTACGGCTATGTTTCAGAGTCCGAGCGCAAGGAGTTGATGCAGCATGTGATGCTTAATTCCGACGTGGAACGTATCACAACGCCCTACATGCGCTTCTACGAACTGGAAGCATTGTGCATGGACGGACGTCAAAACGAAGTGCTCCGTGAGATGAAAGACTACTGGGGAGGCATGTTGCGCGAAGGCGCCACGTCGTTCTGGGAAAAGTATATTCCCGAGGAACGGGGCGTCCAACACCTCGCAATGTATGGTCGGCCATACGGCAAGAGCTTGTGCCATGCATGGGGAGCATCGCCTGTTTACCTGCTGGGTAAATATTACCTTGGGGTTCAACCCACGGCTCCGGGCTATGCAGAATACGAAGTGCGCCCCTGCCTCGGTACGTTGGAATGGATGGAAGGAGCCGTGCCCACGCCCTTCGGACAGGTGCGCTTGAAGGTTACGCGCCAAAGCATCACCGTGCAAAGCGACGGCGGACGCGGCACACTCATCGTGGGCACGCGGCGCATCGACATACCCGCCGGAAAAGAAATCACTTATACTTGCAACGAATGAATTTCGGGGGCAAAATCTGAAAACCGCCAATATACGGGCAACCCCCGATATTTAGAGCGCTCAGACGAAACAGCACGATTAAAGATGTTTGCAAAAATTGAAAGATTTTGATGCTGAATTTCCGCCAAAAATCCGCTTTAAAATTATGGCTACATTAACACTTGAAATCGGCCGCAAAGGCAAGAGCGGCAAGCGAGCAATCACATTCCTTGTCTGCCACAAGAAAACGAAGAAACGCATACCGACAGAACTAAGTGCTACGGATGCCGACATATCGCGAAACGGTAAGTCGATAAAGAATCCAAACCTCGCCATGAAGGTGGAGATGATACGCCGCGATCTGCAAGACGCGATGGACGAGCTGGCGCGTGAGATAATAGGCCGCGAAGATATTACGGCGGATTTTATTGTGCAGCGTATTACGAACACAAAGTCGGGTCTGCCCGATTTCTTTACTTTTGCCGAAAAATGGATTGCCCGATGCAATCTTGCAAGCTCTTCCCTATATGCCGCAACCCTGAGCGCCCTGCGGAAATTCACACAGAAAGCCCGTTTGCCGTTCGACGATATAACCTACGAACTATTGACAGACTTTGAACAATATTTATCAAACCGGCCATCGGCGCAGAGCCGTTACCTGTTCAACATATCACATCTTATCCATGAAGCCCAGCGGCAATATAACGTTGACCCCGTTCACCCGGTAATCTTTGACCCGTTTCTTCGCTTTAAGCGTAAACCCGCGCCGAAGCGGACAGGTGTGCGCGCCTTAACGTTGGATGAACTTATGCAAGTTGTGAATTACAAGCCAGTCTTATTGAGCGAGAAACTCGCGCGCGATTGCTTTGTCTTATCTTTTTGCCTTATGGGTATGAACGCGAAAGATATGTACGAGGCCACACGGCTTGAAGCCGGCTATATTAAGTATTGCAGAGCCAAGACACGCGACCGCCGCGCCGATAACGCCTACATTGAGACTCGCGTTCACCCATACATCGAGCCACTTATGACCGCCTACCGTGGCAAGAATCACGTATTCAATTTTGCCGAAAAATACAAAAGCGCCGACGACTTCCGCCGTTCGCTCGCTTTCGGTGTAAACAATTTAAAAGAACACCTTGGCATACACCACCTAACCTTTTACAGTGCCCGCCATACCTTCGCCTCCCTGTCGCGTAACCTGATGCGTTTCGCCAAGTCCGATGTCGATGAAGCCCTGAACCACGTTGGTAGTTATGATATTGCCGATGTGTATATCGTCAAGGACTTTTCCATCATCAACGACAACAACTTCAAGCTACTTAATAAGGTGTTCGGGCGGCGGCAATTCCGCCTGTAACAGAAATCGGCCTCAACGTTCTGCACGCTGAGGCCGATTTTTTAAATAGGGGAAGGAGGAAAACTTAGATAGTTTACCGCGGCAAAGACACGAGGAATAATCAAAACCGTAACTTTTTTTGCGGAAAATTTTATTATGTAAAATAGATTTATTATATTTGCGGCGTAATTATCAACAAATTACGTATTGAGCGGCGAAAGAATATCCGTGTACATTGGGCGCGAGACCTATGATATGGTAAGCCGCGCCTTGCATGGTAGGAGCGTCGGGCGCTTATTGTCCGACTTCCTGCAAATGTATTGCCGCATTATTGATAGCGAAAGCCGCGCCGAGGGCGATAGCCCGGCCGACATCGTATTCTTTGCCCTGACCTGCGCCCCCGATGACCTCTTGATGCTGCGTGCTGCCTACCGCTCGATTAAGGCCGCGGTAAAGAAAGGTGAAGAGCCGAAAGAGATTGAAGACGAAATCCGCGATATGTTCACCAGCTACGAGGGCGCGCCTGAATATAATGGAGTAATGACCGATGGGACGAAAAAGCGAAACCTACATTAAGTTGCTTAATTGCACACGATGGCGCGCGCTACGGGTTAAGAAACTCACAGCCCAACCTCTGTGCGAGCGATGCCTCGAGAGGGACAAGTACACCTTCGCCACGGAGGTGCATCATATTCGGCCTGTCGATACCGCGCTAGATGATGAGAGCAAGACGCAATTAGCGTATGATTACGACAACCTTATGAGCGTGTGCCATACGTGCCACAAGGAGATACACGAGAGCCTTGGCCGCAAGAATTACGCCTCACGCGCAACGATAAAGGCGGATAGCGCGAAGGCGGTGGATAAATACGAGCAAGAGTTTTTCAGAAAAAAGTAATAGGTATGAGTGGTAAGTATAGTAAGGAGTTCGCCGATAAATTCTTTGAGGCCTTAAAGAATCGACTAGGTATTGTCAGCTCTGCCGCCGCCGATGTGGGGGTTACCGCTGAAACGGTAAGGGTTTGGCGCAAGACGCATCCCGAATTTGAAGAACGATACAACGAGATTAATGAGTATCAGAAAGACGTGGTGGAAAACCGCCTGTTCAATATGATTCAAGAAGGGAACGTTCAGGCGATTATATTCTATATGCGTACCAAGTGCAGAGACCGCGGCTACGTTGACATTAAGACCGCCGTTGCGCCGAAGAAGGAAGAAGCGCCGGTTAAGGAAGAGCCCACGGCAAAAGAAGAACCGAAAGAGCCCGAATCGCCGCTGGCTAAGTTGACGGCTACCATTAAGAGCATCCGCGAAGATAATGACGGAAATCGAAAAGCAAAGAGAAAGAGAGGCTAAGGCAGCAGCGGCAAAGATACTGACCGAAGACCACGTGCGCGGCGCTTGTCTTGACCGGATAGATAAGCGCATGGCCGAATACTGTCTGAACGTAGCGACGCGTCCCGACGAACACAATGTATATGAACTGCTGGCCGTGGTGAAGTTTTTGCGTATGTACACCGACAGCCAGTACCGCTTTGACCTTGCAAGTGTTAAGGCTTTCTTCGCTCTCTACGAGTTCTTGAAGTTCGACGGAACGAGTGGCCGGCGGTCATACGAGTTAACGCCTGTACAGATATTCCAGTTTTCGGGCGTGCTGGGCTTTTGGCGCGATGAAACGCACCGCCTTGTGCGTAACGCCTTGTTCTTTGTACCACGAAAGTATGGCAAGACTACGGAGGTATGCGCCTTCGCGATTAACGACTTCTTGTTTGGCGATGATAACGCACAGGCATACACCGCCGCCAACAGTTACGACCAGTCAAAGATATGCTTCGATGCTATTCGTAAGTCCCTGCGCGACCTTGACCCCGGTGGCGAATACTTCAAATCCACACGTGAACTTATACGATGGCGTAATGATGAGCGGCAGTCGTTTGTGCGCTGCTTATCGAATAATCCGGAAAAGCTGGACGGCCTCAATGCCTCGACCGTGATACTTGATGAGTACGCGCAGGCCGATAGTGCCGATTTGAAGAATGTGCTTACCACGTCGATGGGCGTGCGTGAAAATCCGCTGGTGGTAACGATAACAACGGCCAGCGATAAGACGGAAGCGCCGTTCTATGAAGAATTGAAGCACGAAAAATCCGTGCTGCTTGGCGAGATATTCGACGATAGTCCACGCGATGATACGAGCTTTTCGCACCTGTTTTTACCGGATTGCGATGACGCTGAGGGTGACCCTAAGACGTGGGCGAAGGTGCATCCGCATATTGGCATAACCGTGCAGCCTGAATACTACGAGATGCAATGGGCTGAGGCACAGAAGTCGGTGGATAATATGAAAGCCTTTCGCACGAAGATGCTCAACGTCTTTGCCTCGCCTACTTACGCGGAGTGGATTAACGGCACACAGATACGCGAATCGTTCCTATCGCTTGATATTGACAAGATGGGGTATCATCCCGATTGCGTTATAGGCGTTGACCTTTCTGTGAACGATGACCTTTCGGCCGTATCTTATTACATCTATCGACCTGACTTGAAACAGTCGCACATCCACACTGAATACTACCTGCCACGTGGCATAATAGGCACACACCGCAATCGTGATTTGTACCAGCGCATGGCCGATGAAGGTTACCTCCATTTATGCAATGGCGATATTATAGATTACGCGCAAGTGGTTAACGACATCATGGCGCACGCGAAGAACCTTCGTATATTGAAGATAGCCTACGACCCGAACCGCGCCGCCGAATTTGTCTCCATTCTGAAAACGATGGGCGCAGAACCCTACCTGTACAGCTACAAGCAGACATACTACTATTTCACGAAGCCCTGCCAGGCGATGAAGCGATTTCTCGCGAAAAAGTTTATCACCATCGGCGATAACCCGATGACTTCGTGGTGCTACGATAACTGTATTCTTGACGTTGACCGCATGGAGAACTGTAAGCCGCTGAAGCGCACAGAGACGGGTAAGATTGACGGAGTAATCAGTTCCTTGATGGCGCTTGGCGTATCGCTTGAATTGAAAAGATAAAGAAAAAGCCCTACCACGTTTCCGTAATAGGGCTATGCGCCGGAAGGCCGCCGGCGGCTTTTGTCTATGGGGGAAAGATGCCCCGGCCTACAATTTATCTGCACAGACACGTATGCGGTAAGATAAATCGCATAACGCGCCTTTCAGTTTATCTTTTTCTTCGTCAGAAAACCCACCTACACCGCCGTTGCCGTCTATGCCGTCGAGTTTATGGTATAGCCAGGACGCTGACTTGTCAAAGTACGAGTGTGCCAATTCACGCCATGAAATAGCAAGGAGAATATCTTGCATCTTTGCTTTCACGTTACTGTCAAGTTTCTTTTTTACCTGTAAAGCCTCCATTGTGTATTCTATTTAATTGGTTTAGCCTAAATTCGGAAGCCGTTATTAGCGGCTTCCGTTTTTTTAAATTAAGGCAATTCGATTAATTCATCAAAGAGCTGTTGCGCGTAATACAAGAGATTAGGATGGCCGTTAGGATAAGACTCCCTGTAATCACGAAGCGCGTCCACTAACTCTTTCGCTTTTTCTTCAAATTCTTTTTTCGTCATGATTTCTTTCTTTTAATTAGACAATGCAAAGATACTACACTTTTTTGTAGTAACCAAATAAACCCGCAATTATTTTTGCTCGAGCGTTCAAAATTAACCCTTATTAACAGAATGTAATACACACCGCATTATTAGTGAGTATTTACCGATAATGCGATTTATTGACTTTTTACGCAATAAGATAAAGCGCGAGGGCTCAGACGCGAGCTCAAGCACAAAGATTATCCGCTCAGGCGGCACGGGTACAGTGTTGTATCTGCCGCCCGATAACGCTTTGTCTGTGGCTACGGTGTATCGCTGTGTTAAGGTGCTGTCTGATGCCGTGGCAGGCCTACACGTGCAGCACCTTCGCCGTAATCGCGAAGGGCGCATGGTGGATGACGAGGGTAGCGAACTATCATACCTTCTTAACGTAGAACCTCAACCCGAGCGCAGCGCTTCTACGTTCTGGGCTACCGTGGTATCGCTGATACTCCTTCGCGGTAACGCTTACATCTATCCGCGGCGCGATTATAGGGGCAATATTACCGACCTTGTGCTATGCCGCTGGGAATCCGTAACGCACGACATCCTTAACGAAAAGATAACGATTAACGACGGCTATAACGGCGTGTTTGGTACGTTCAACGAGAGCGAGATTATTCATCTGTTCATCCATTCATGCGATGGCCGTATCGGCGAAAGCGTAATCAGTCATGCGCGGCGCACCATATCTATTGCCACGGTAGGCGATAGCGAAACCTACACGCAGTTCTATGAGCATGGCAGCGTGCGCGGCCTTGTGAGCAATGATCGCAGCGCACTTGGCTTTGGCGAATATCAGGATAACCAGCTGACCAGCGCCGCCGCAAGCATCGACGAACGATTTAAGGCCGGCGAGCGCATTGTGGGTGTGCCCGGGGAAATGGACTTCAAGCAGATTTCCCTCTCCGCCTCTGATATGCAGTTCTTAGAGAGCCGCAAGTTCACGGTGCGTGAGATATGCCGATTCTTTGGCGTGCATCCATCCTTCGTGTTCGACGATAGTTCCAACAATTATAAATCGGTAGAACAGGCGAACGTCTCTTTCCTTTCGATGACCCTTGACCCGATTTTGAAGCGCTTTGAAAACGAGTTACAGCGTAAGATTGCCGGCCGCATGAACTACGGCCGTGAGGCTTTCCATTTCGACCGCCGCGGCATATTCAGCTTTGACCTCGATAGTATGGCCAATTACCAACTGAAAACCATTCAAAGCGGCATCTACACCGTGAACGATTGGCGACGTATGGAAAACCAGCCTCTGGTTAACGGCGGCGATACGCCATACTTAACGACTAACCTTGCACCGCTGGGCAGCGAAAAACTATCCGGCGGTGCTGCTAACAATAACAGCAATGATAAAGAACAAGATGCAGAAACGAGTGGCGATTAACACCGCGGCTACGTTCCGCGTGCGTGAAGCCGAGGGCAATGGCACGAGCCGCGTCATTGAGGGCTATGCCTTGAAGTTCGGCGTGCGCAGCCGTCTGCTATGCGACTGGTGGGATAACTACTACGAAGTCTTAGAGCCGGGCTGCATTACGCGCGAGATGCTAGACAAGCAAGACATCAAGCTCACCATGTTTCACGACCGCCAATTGCTTTTGGCGCGATCCAACGGCGGTAAGGGTACGCTTAATTACGAAGTGGATAATGAGGGCGTGCGCTTCTGGGCAGAGATGCCTAACACCGCGGACGGCGATAAGGCACTCGAATTGGTGAAACGCGGCGACATCGACGGCTGCTCTTTCTGCTATTCAACCGATGAAGAGGACAGCGAGAACGCTGTAAGCTATGAGCGGATTAAGGAAAACGGCGAAGATGTGTTGCTTCGCCATGTGAAACGCGTGGATAACGTGTATGACTTCACCATTACACCCGACCCTGCTTATCTGCAGACCAGTGTAACGCAGCGCGAGGTGGAGGCCGCCGGCGTATCGTTCCGTGAAGATGAAGAAAAGCCGAAAGACGAACCCGAGGCCGATAACGGCGAAGATGAGACGGACAATAGCGCCGACAAGGAAACCGGCGGCGAAGATAAAGAAGAAAAACGCGAAATCAATTTACAGAAAAAACGCGCTCTCCTGCGCGAGGTGCGCGACCGCATAAATAGAAAACTATCGTAAAACCTTTAACAGTAATTGAGATGAAAAAGAATCAATTTAATTTCCGCGCCGCTTATGAGCGCATGGATGAGATTAAGGGTAGATTGGCCGAAATGGCTACTACCTTGGAGAATGACGTAGAGCGCGAGGCTTTCACCGAGGCCGAGGAGAATGAGCGCCGCCAACTTAATCGCGAGATGGATATTCTCGAGACTAAGATTAAGGCAAACACTCCCACCTTGGTGGCCGTAATGAACAACCGCGAGAGCGTGGATGAGGTGAACCGTCAGATGCGCGAGGCCGTGGCTAACGGACAGCGTTTTGAGGTGAAGATTAAGCGCGCCGTTGCATCCGATTTCGGCGGCAATGCTTCTACCTATGCCGACGGTCTGGCCGGCGAAAATCCGTTCCCTATTACTACGGGC
>Ga0065709_1029789_pt1 | contig 12428 bp, 9 predicted proteins | sample Hoacrofraction14_2_FD_59096 | JGI IMG/M metagenome (GOLD analysis project Ga0065709, IMG submission 59096) | Hoatzin crop microbial communities from Cojedes, Venezuela, sample from fiber fraction 14 v1 | ecosystem: Host-associated > Birds > Digestive system > Esophagus > Crop | place: Venezuela... | reverse complement strand
GCCCAACATTTGGCCGATGCTTTGGCCACGGGCGTGTTGCCGTTGGCGTCTTTCTGAACGAGCTCCATGTAGCAATGACCGCGCGACTCGCGGAGCTCCGAGAGCTCAGCCTCCACCCAGTAAGCGTGGGGCATGGACAGTTCAACGGACTGCCGGACAAGGCCGTTGAGTTCGAGGAGCGTGAGGCGCGGCACGGTGTTTTCGCCCTCGCGGTGCGGTTCGCCGAAGGATGCGCGACTACCGAAAGAACGTTGATTCATCGGCCGCCTCCTTTCTGTTTCAGTGCGCGCGCGAAGTCGGGGATGCCATATCCGAAGATGTTGTCGGGCTCGGCGGCGCGGTCGCCGCTGTTTCTTACGAGTTGTATCACGTCGAGAGCCGTCAGATGGGGCAATGCCTGCCACAAGCACGCCACGCCGCCTGCGATGACGGGAGCGGCAAACGACGTGCCGTTTTGTGCCTCAATCTTCCCGTTGCCCGTGATGACTTTACAGTATCCGCCCATCGCCATAACGTCGGGTTTCACGCGGCCGTCGGCCGTGGGCCCTACACTGCTGAACGAAGCGTTCACGCCGTCGGGTGTAACGGCGCCCACGGCCAACACGTCGTGCGCGTCGGCCGGAATGGTTATCTTCTTCCAAGACTCGTCGCCGGCATTTCCGGCGCTGCACACCAGCACGATGCCCTTGCCGGCCAGCAAGGACGCCATGCGCGAAATCATCATTGTTTTGCCGTCAAGCGCGCTGTAGGGATAGGCCTGTTCATCATTATCGAAATCGGAATAGCCCAACGACGAGTTGATGATATCGGCTCCGATGCTGTCGGCGAACTCAGCGGCGGCAGTCCAAAAGTCCTCTTCGGCGCGCGTTTCGCTTTGCGACTGCTCGCAGCGCAACAGCCAGAAGTCTGCCTCTGGCGCCGTTCCTTCGAACACATCCTTTTGTCGGACGGCCATCACCGAGAGCACCTTTGTGCCGTGTCCGTTCTCTCGATAGATGCTTTTGGCCGGCGGATAAACGAAGTCGCGCTCGCCGGCTTTGCGGATTCGCACCAGTGACGGAATGCGGTCGGCATAGAGAAAGCCGCCGTCGAGCACGGCAATCATCATGCCGCGCCCCATGAATCCGGCCTTGTGCAGGCGGTCGATGTGCACCTGCCGAAGTTGCTCTTCGGTGGCGTTTTCGTCGGCTTGGAGTTCGTCAAACTGCTTGGTGCGTCGCGGATAATCGTAGGCTTTAAACGTGTCGGGCAGTTGGCACACCGCCTCCACCGACCGGACGAAGGGCAAAGCGGCCACGGTCTGAACGGACGGAGCGCTGTCGGCAACCGCGAGCACCGAGTTGTTCCACTTGCTGCGCGCCACAATCCTGTTGCCCGAAGCCACGACAGCCTCCACATAGGGCGCAGAGAGCGGCAGGTCGGTGGAATCGACGGCGAGGTGTTGGCGGTTGCGACGCGCCAAAGCGCGCTCAGAAAGAAACTGCTCCGGCCGTTCCAACGAGAAGCGAGTGCCCTGCTTATCGCAAAAAGTGATGCGATAGAGCTGCTCGCCGGCGTGTGCGCAAAGGCAGCCGGCAAGGACAAGAAAGCATAGAAGGAGCGGTTTTCTGATGTTCATAGTGGGTTTGTTTCGCAAACGCCGGGGGCAGTAAGCAACCCAAAGCGCCCTGCAAAATTAGACGTTTTTGCGGAAAGCACAAAAGAAGGCGGCCGTTGTTTCGCGCCGAAAAGATTATTTTTTCGCTTTTTCCTGCCCACGAAACGAAAAATGTTTTATCTTTGCAAAACATTTTTAGAATAATCATTTTAAGATTCATCATTTAGAGTTTACAGACCAAGGAAGGGATGGGAACAGTCTTTCCGCCGGTCGAAAAGAGGTCATACGACCTTTACTTATATATATGGAGAACAAGCAAGCAACTCTCGAACTGGGCACGAAGCCCGTTGGCAAACTGCTGATGCAATATGCGCTGCCGGCCATTGTGGCCATGGTGGCTAGTTCGCTGTATAACATGGTGGACAGTATTTTCATCGGTCAAGGCGTCGGCCCGCTGGCCATTTCGGGTCTGGCCATCACGTTTCCCTTTATGAATCTGAGCGGTGCCATAGGCGCAGCCATCGGCGTGGGAGCCTCGACGCTGCTCTCGGTGAAGCTGGGACAACGCGATTACGGGTCGGCACAAACGATATTGGGCAATGCGGTGGTGCTGAAAATCATAACGGGCATCCTCTTCGGAGCCGTCTGTCTGCTGTTTCTCGACCCCATTTTGTACTTCTTCGGAGCCACGGAGAACACCATTCGCTACGCTCGCGAGTACATGGAGATTATCTTGGTGGGCAACGTGTTCTCGCATCTTTACTTCGGAATGAACGCCCTGTTGCGTGCCGCCTCGAAGCCGCGGCAGGCCATGTATGCCACGATTTTCACCGTTGTGCTCAACACTGCACTCGACCCGCTCTTTATCTACACCTTCAAAATGGGCATCCGCGGTGCGGCGCTGGCCACCGTTCTCTCGCAAGTGACGGCGCTCTGCTGGCAGATTAAACTGTTCTGTAACCCCCAAGAGCTGCTCCATTTCCGTCGGGGAATCTATCGGCCGGACTTCACGCTCATAAAGAACATACTGGCTATCGGCGTCTCTCCGTTTGCAATGAACGCCTGCGCGTGCATCGTGGTGATATTCATTAACACGGCGCTGGTGCGCCACGGCGGCGATTTGGCCGTTGGCGCCTACGGCATTGCCAATCGCATCGGGTATATCTTCTTTATGATTGTGATGGGAATCAACCAGGGAATGCAGCCCATTGCCGGTTACAACTACGGCGCGCAACAGCTGGACAGACTGATGCGCGTGCTCCGACTGAGCATCATCGCCGCCGTCATCGTGATGACCATAGGGTGGCTGGTGGGCGAACTGATGCCTTATCCGTGTGCAAGACTGTTCACATCGGACGCCGAACTGTTAAGGCAGAGCGTGCGAGGCATCCGCATCAACATGCTGTTGTTCCCTGTCATCGGCTTCCAGGCCGTAGTGACCAACTTCTTTCAGTCCATCGGAAAGGCGCACGTGAGTATTTTCCTCTCGTTGTCGCGCCAAATGATTTTCCTGCTTCCGCTGCTCATCGTGCTGCCACCCATCTTTGGAACCGACGGCGTGTGGTATTCGCTGCCCCTGAGCGACGGCATCGCATCCATCGTGGCCTTCGTCATCATGGCCGTGTATATAAGGAAATTTAAACGATTGCACGCCGAGCGTTGAAGACGAGCCGACCCTCCGCGACGGCCGCGCCGACCAAAAGCACGACCGCACGGAACCCTCTGACAACGATGACCGGCACATAAAACAAACAATACATGGAAAACAAAAAAATCCTTATCTGCCTGGGGCGACAGTTTGGCGCAGGCGGAAGAATCATCTCGAAGATGCTGGCCGAGCGCTTCGGTTGCAAATACTACGACAAAGAGATACTGGCTCTGGCGGCCGAAGAGAGCGGCTTTTCGCGCGACTTCTTCAAGCAGAACGACGAGAAGAAAAGTTTTCTTCGCTCGCTTTTTCACCAGCATGCACCGATGATTTCGGACAACAACTTCTACGGCAACAAGTTTTCTGACGAGAGTCTGTTCCAGTTTCAATGCGACGCCATTAAGAAGGCGGCCTCCGAGGGAAGCTGTTTGTTCATCGGACGGTGCGCCGATTACGTGTTGCGCGACCATCCGGACATGGTAAGTGTGTTCGTTACAGCCAACATGGAAGACCGTCTCCAACTGGTGCAGGAACGCCACAAAGTGAACGAAGACACCGCCCGAAAGATTATAAACAAAAAGGAGAGCAGCCGTTCCTCTTACTATAATTACTACACGGGAAAGAAGTGGGGACACGCCGAGAGCTATGACCTCTGCATCAATGCCTCGATTTTCGGACAAGAAGGGACGGCCGAATTCATCGCCGACTTCATTGAGCGCCGCATGAAGGAGTAATCGCCGCCACCGCAATGAAACGCATCGGCATCATCAGCGACACACACGCTTACTGGGATGAGCGCTATGAACGCTACTTCAAAGAGTGTGACGAGATATGGCACGCAGGCGATATCGGGTCGCTCGAAGTGGCCCAACGACTGGCCGAGTGCCGTCCGTTGAGAGCCGTCTATGGGAATATTGACGGCGGAGACCTGCGCCGAATGTATCCGGAACGCCTGCGCTGGAAGTGCGAAGAGGTGGATGTGCTGATGAAACACATAGGCGGATACCCCGGCAACTATGATGCATCGGTGCGCGGCGAACTGTTTGCCCGACCGCCGCAGCTGTTTATTTCGGGTCATTCGCATATTCTGAAAGTGAAGTTTGACAAGACACTCAACCTGCTTCACATCAATCCCGGCGCCGCAGGACTGTACGGATGGCACAAGGAACGAACGCTGATAAGACTTGTCGTCGATGGTCGGCAGATGAAGGATTTAGAAGTCATCACACTCGGCGAAAGGAAGAAAGAAATTTTATAAAACCTTTCGTTTAATCGTTTTTTATACCTAATTTTGCACCGTCAAAGGTTCCTTCAAAGGATGAAAAGGGAACGCGGGTGAGAATCCCGGACAGTCCGGCTGCTGTGTTCCGCATGAATTGACGCGAGCAAACACGTTTGCCACTGTGGGAAAATCCATGGGAAGGCGTTTGTTGCGACGGCGGAAAGTCAGAAGACCTGCCTTGACTTCACTTACAATCGAACTTCGGCGAGCCTCTCGGGTTAGGCTGCAAGAAGACATGAAGAACGTATCGCTGATTATAGCAGGAGCCTGGTGCGCTTGCTTCCCTGCGCTTGGGATGCACGCGGCAACCATTGATGCCGACACCGTCAAGACCGGAAAGATTGACGAAGTGGTGGTGACGGAGCGCTTTTCGCCCAACGTAACGGCCACGAAACCCGTGCAGCTGATGAACAAAGCAGAGATAGAAGCACTGGGATTGGAGAATCTTTCGGACGCAGTTAAAAAGTTCGCGGGCGTGAATGTGCGCGACTACGGCGGACTGGGAGGCATGAAAACGGTGAGCGTTCGCAATCTGGGCGCCCACCATACGGCCGTGAGTTACGACGGAATAACCATCAGCAACACCCAAGCCGGCCAAATAGACATCGGCCGCTACTCATTGGATAACATTCAAAGCATCGCACTGGCCGTGGGAAACGAAGACGAACCGCTGCTCTCGGCACGCCACTATGCATCGGCGGCGATGCTGGCCATCGAGACAGAACGCCCTCACTTCGACTTCGGCCGAAGCTACGCCGTGAAGGCCGGGATAACCGCCGGCTCGTGGGGATACGTCAAACCGTCGGTGAGATGGTGGCAGCGGCTGGGCAAGCGAACGGCACTTTCGGCCTTCGCCTCGTTCTTGCGCTCGGACGGACAATATCCGTTTACACTGACAAACGTAAGCGAAAAGACCAAAGAGAAACGGCGGAACACCGACATCACGGCTTGGCAGGGCGAGCTGAATGCCTATCACACGTTTCGCAACGACGGACAGCTCGACGTGAAGGCCTCGTGGTATCGCTCGGAACGCGGCCTGCCGGGCAGCATCATTCTTTATGCCAACCGCAGCGACGAACGGTTGGAAGACGAAGAATTCTTCGCCCAAGCCACCTACGCGCAAGCCTTGAGCCGCACGCTCCGATTGAAAACACGACTGAAATACGTACATTCTTGGAACCGATATGAAGACCCGCGCACGGAGTATAACACCACGCCGCAAGTGGATGTTGACCGTCAAGACGAGTATTACGGTTCGGCGGCGCTGGCGTGGCAACCGTTGGCATGGCTCGGATTCTCGGTTGCCGAAGACTTGTTTCACAACCGTTTGAACACGAATATCCCCATCAAAAACAACGATGATCTGCCTTATCCGCGGCGCTGGACATCATTGACTGCACTGTCGGCGCGCCTTCGTTGGCAACGATGGAAAGCCGATGCCAACCTCGTGGGAACCTACGCCACGGAAGAAGTACAGACCATCGAGGCTCCGGCCGACCGTAAAAGGCTCTCGCCTACCCTGTCTGTTTCGTATCGACTTACCCATTCGGAGATGCTCTATGCAAGGGCGATGATGAAGTCAACGTTCCGTCTTCCGACCTTCACCGATTGCTACTACCGCCGCATGGGCAATCCGTCGCTCAATCCGGAAAAGGCTACGCTCTATGACATCGGCCTTACATGGAACATCGGCGGACACGGCGTTCTGAAGTATCTGTCGGTTACAGCCGACGGCTACTATAATCATGTGACGGACAAAATAGTGGCATATCCCACCACATATATTTGGCGCATGGCCAACTTCGGAAAGGTGGAAGCATGGGGAGCAGACGTTACACTCACCTCGGAAATCGGACTGGGGCAGCGCATGGGATTGACGCTTTATGCCACATATTCCTATCAAAGCGCGAAAAACAAAACCACGCCGGGGTCGAATACCTACGACCAGCAACTGCCTTACACGCCTTGGCACAACGCAAACGCTTCGATCACGTGGCGCTCGCCGTGGGTGAACGTGGGTTACAGCCTTACTTATTGCGGCAAGAGATACAGTTCGGAGCAGAACAAATCAGAGTACAAACTGGATCCGTACATCATCAACGACCTCACGTTCTCGCGTGATTTTCACCTGCGCCACACCACCATTCATGCCGGATTGACGCTCAACAACATCTTCAACGAGCAGTACGACATCATCATTTACTATCCCATGCCGGGGCGTTCGATAAGGGCAAACATCAGCATCGAACTTTAAAACGACACACCATATTATATGTATAACAAAAAACGAACAACAATGGAACTTAAAAAATTTCTTTGGGGCGGTCTCTTTCTCTCATTGATGACCGCCGGTTTCACGTCATGTAGCGACGACGATGAAGATGACAGCTGGAAGGAAGGCGCAACGGTTGAACTCGCCGGAACGCGTGCTTTCATCCTTAACGAAGGTAACATGGGGTACAACAACTCCAATCTCATCTACTTTAACTGGGCTACCGGCGAAGTAAACACTACTTGCATCTACCAGCAACAAAACGGCAAAGCACTCGGAGATACGGGTAACGACATCTGCGTTTACGATGGAAAACTGCTCGTTGCAGTGAACGGTTCCAACTATTTGGCACTGCTTAACGGCAGCGGCGTAGAATTGGATCGTATCTCATTCGAGGACTATTCCAACCTCGGTGCTATTCGCAACGTGGCCACCTACAACGGATATGCCTACGTTAGCTCCTACGGACGCTATCTAAGTAAAATCAAAATCGACGGCAATAGCCTTACGTATGTGGACTCTGTAAAGGTTGCTTCGTGTCCGGAGGGCGTTGCCGTGATTGACGGGAAAGTATATACCGCACTTGGTATGGTGGAATATGGAAAATGGACTTACGACAATCGCGTGGCCGTTGTCAATGCGAACAGCTTCAATTCCGTATCCTATCAAGACGTGATGACCAACGCAGACAATCTCGTTGCCGAAGACGGACACCTCTTTGTGCAGGGCTACGGTGCGTCTTACGACTATCCTTGGGGTGAACTTAAAGACGGAACCTACACGCAACTGGGTAACGCCACCGCCATTGCGGCCAACGACGGAAAGGTGTATTGTCTGTATTCGTACACTACCAACTGGGTGACTTACACCTCTACGATGTCTGTTTACGACATCAGCACGGGCAAAATCGACAGCAATCACTTTCAGAACATCCCTTCCAGCCTGACCAACAGCTCCACATACAGCATCAGCGTGAACCCGTATAATGATCACGTGTATGTTGCCGCAACCGATTACAAAACCGACGGAACCATCTATCACTTTGACGGCGATGGCAACTACGTGGGCTCATTCTCGGCAAACGGTGTTAATACAAACAAGATTGTATTCTTAAAGAATTAATGAAAGCACTTGCAGGTTCGGTTATCGGACTGCTATTCATACTGTCGCTCTTCTCCTGTCGCCCTGCCACGCACGGCGACGGGCAGGAGGGCGACACGCTTGTTTTCAAGTATGCCGAGAACATCTGCTTTGTGGATTGCGGCGATTATGCCATTGCTTCGCTCACCGATCCTTGGCACAAGGGGCGCACGCTGCACCGCTACGTCCTCGTTCCGGCCGATAAACCCATGCCGGCCGACCTTCCCGAAGGCTCCGTGGTGCGCACGCCGCTAAGTCGTGCCATCGTGTTTACCACCGTACACACGGCCTTGCTACACGAGCTCGGACTATTGGAAAGCATCGCCGGCGTGGCCGATTTGAAGTATATTAAAGATGACACCATCCGCCAACTGTGCCGCACGGGACAGATGACAGACTGCGGAAACGCCATGAGTCCCGATGTGGAGCGCATCATCGACACGCGCCCCGACGCCCTGCTGCTGTCTCCTTTTGAGAACAGCGGTGGTTACGGCAAGCTCGAACAAACGGGAATTCCCATCATTGAGTGCGCCGAATACATGGAACCCACAGCCCTGGGACGTGCCGAATGGATGCGTTTCTATGGGCGATTGTTCGGCCAAGGCGGTCGCGCCGATTCTGTTTTCGCAACCATCGACCGCCACTATCAACACATTCGCAACACCGCCCGGAAACGTCCCAATAAGGTTTTGGTGGACAAAGTGACGGGCAGCGTGTGGTATGTGCCCGGCGGACGCAGCACAATGGCACAGCTCATCCGCGATGCCGGCGGTCATTACGCCTTTGCCGACAACGACCAAAGCGGCAGCGTGGCACTTTCGTTCGAGACCGTTTTAAGTCGCGCTTCAGACGCTACAGTGTGGATTTATCGTTACAACGGCCAAGAGAACCTCACGTCCGAGCATGCCGGCTACGACCAGTTTCAGGCATTTCAAACCGGAAACGTTTGGGGATGCGACGTGGGCGGCACGCGTTTCTACGAGGAAACGCCCTTCCATCCCGACCGTTTGCTTGAAGAATTCGCCAACATCATCGGTTCAACGGGCAAGCCTACGCGCTATTTTTTCAAGACCAATCCATGAAGAGTGCAGCGTCGTTCCTGTTCCTAGGTCTCGCCATTGTCGTGCTTTTCGCCGTCAATCTATTGGTGGGTTCGGTGCATATCCCCGTTTCCGACGTGGTAAGCATCCTTGCCGGACACACCGATGTGCGTCCCTCGTGGCAGTTTATCGTCATTGGTTCGCGTCTGCCGGCAGCCATCACGGCCACGTTCTGCGGTGCGGCGCTCTCGGCTAGCGGCCTTATGTTGCAGACGGCTTTCCGTAATCCGCTGGCCGGTCCTTCGGTGTTTGGCATCAATAGCGGCGCCGGCGTGGGTGTGGCCATCGTCATGTTGTCGCCCGCCACATTGAGTCTTCAACAGTCGGCAGGCTCCACTTTCCTTGTGTTGGCAGCCGCTTTCGTGGGCGCCATGCTGGTGATGGGCATCATTTTCTTCTTTTCCACACGTGTGCGCAATGCTGTGATGCTGCTCATCATCGGTATCATGATAGGCTTTATAGCCGACTCGGCCATCTCGTTGCTTAATTTCTTCGCCACCGAAGAAGGGGTGAAAAGCTACATGGTGTGGGGGCTGGGCAACTTCACCGGCGTTTCGCTCGACCGCATCCCCTTGTTCGTTGTGCTCACGCTGGTGGGTCTTTGCGGTGCATTGCTCCTTATCAAACCGCTCAATGCCTTGTTGCTGGGCGAGCGATATGCCGAGAATCTCGGTGTCAACACCCTTCGCCTGCGCAACCAACTGCTGTTTGTCACCGGTCTGCTAACGGCCGTTGCCACCGCCTACTGTGGTCCCATCTCGTTCATCGGATTGGCCGTTCCCCACATGACGCGCCTGCTTATCGGCACGGGCAACCATCGCATCCTTCTTCCGGCCACAATGCTCATGGGCAGTCTGACGGCGCTCGTGTGCAACGTCATCTGTTTCTTGCCGGGCGAGGGCGGCATCATTCCGCTCAATGTGGTAACCCCCATCATCGGCGCGCCCGTCATTATCTACGTCATCACAAGGAATTTCAGACACTGACGTCCCATTGGACGACATCTTTCCGCCGTTCAGCCGCCCCACGATACCATATTAATAATACCTTGTTTCACGGTCTCCCGAAGCGGCCGTGCCGGTTGTTTTTGGTAAAAAACAACCTGTTTGTTTGACGGTTTCACCAAAAACGATTATATTTGCAACCTACAAGAACATTGTTTCTGCACAAGCATTAAACACTCATCACATAAGCAAATGAAGACAATCGTTATCACGGGCGGTGCCGGCTTCATAGGAAGTCATGTCGTTCGCCTCTTCGTAAACAAGTATCCCGATTATCACATCATCAATCTCGACAAGCTGACTTATGCCGGAAACCTGGCTAATCTGAAAGACATTGAAGGCAATCCCAACTACGAGTTCGTGCGAATGGACATCTGCGACTTCGATGCTTTCTATGCCTTGATGCAGCAGAAGCACGTGGACGGCATTATACATCTGGCCGCCGAGAGCCATGTTGACCGTTCGATTAAAGACCCCTTCACGTTTGCCCGAACCAATGTGATGGGCACGCTGTCGCTTCTTCAGGCCGCAAAACTCTATTGGGAGTCGCTGCCCGAGCGTTACGAAGGAAAACGATTCTACCATATTTCCACCGACGAGGTGTATGGCGCGCTGAAGCTAACCCACCCCGAAGGCGTGGAATCGCCGTTCACCACCACCGCGTCGTCGGCCGAACATCACCACGCCTACGGCGACGAGTTCTTCAAAGAGACCACCAAATACACCCCCCACTCCCCTTACTCGGCCTCGAAGGCATCGAGCGATCACTTTGTTCGCGCCTACCACGACACCTACGGTATGCCCACCATCGTGACCAACTGTTCGAACAATTACGGCCCTTATCAGTTCCCCGAGAAGCTCATTCCCCTTTTCATCAACAACATCCGACACCGCAAGCCGCTGCCTGTGTACGGCAAAGGCGAGAACGTGCGCGATTGGTTGTTCGTTGAAGACCATGCCCGTGCCATCGACCTGATATTCCACAAGGGTGTGATTGCCGAAACCTACAACATCGGCGGATTTAACGAATGGAAGAACATCGACATCATCAAGGTCGTGATTAAAACTGTTGACCGCCTGCTGGGACGTCCCGAAGGAGCCGACTTAGACCTGATAACCTACGTGACCGACCGTCTGGGACACGACGCCCGCTATGCCATTGACTCGCGAAAACTGAAAGACGAGCTGGGCTGGGAACCGTCGTTGCAGTTTGAAGAAGGCATCGAAAAGACCGTGCGCTGGTATCTCGACAACCAAGAGTGGCTTGACAACATCACCAGCGGAGACTACGAAAAGTATTACGACGAAATGTATAAAAACCGCTGATAATATGAAACGAATCATGCTCCTCGGTTCGGGCGAACTCGGAAAAGAGTTCGTCATCGCCGCAAAGCGCGCCGGACAATACGTCATTGCGTGCGACCGTTACAACGATGCACCGGCCATGCAAGTGGCCGACGAACGTGAAGTGTTCCCCATGCTCGACGGCGATGCACTCGAAGCAGCCGTCAGAAAGCATCAGCCTGATATCATTGTGCCCGAGATTGAGGCTATACGTACAGAGCGTTTGTTTGATTTTGAGAAGCAAGGAATACAAGTGGTTCCATCGGCGCGAGCCGTCAATTACACCATGAATCGCCGTGCCATACGCGACCTGGCCTCAAAGGAGCTGGGGCTTCGAACGGCAAAATACTACTATGCCAAGACGCTCGACGAGTTTAAAACAGCCGCCCGGGAAATCGGATTCCCTTGTGTGGTGAAGCCGCTGATGTCATCAAGCGGACACGGACAGAGCTATGTTCACAACGCCGACGAACTGGAACCGGCCTTCAAGAATGCCATGGAAGAAAGTCGCGGCGACGTGAAAGAAGTCATCATCGAAGAGTTCATCGACTTCGATTCAGAGTTCACGCTGCTCACGGTAACCCAGCGACAAGGCCCCACGCTCTTTTGTCCGCCCATCGGCCACGTGCAGAAAGGCGGCGATTACCGCGAGAGTTGGATGCCCTACGCTATCAGCAACGAGGCTTTGCAACAAGCGCAGCAGATGGCTGATGCCGTCACACGCGCCCTCACCGGCTATGGCATCTGGGGCGTCGAATTCTTCCTTACCAAGCAGGGAGAGGTTATTTTCTCCGAACTCTCACCGCGGCCGCACGACACGGGAATGGTGACGCTGGCTCACACCACCAACCTTTCGGAGTTCGAACTCCATCTGCGCGCCGTGCTCGGATTGCCCATTGCCGGCATCCACTTGGAGCATTGCGGTTGCTCGGCCGTGGTGTTGGCCAAAGAGAATGCCGACCACGCACCCGAATACAACCTCACCGACGCACTGAAAGAAGATTACACGCGCGTCAGGATATTCGGAAAACCCACGCAACA
>Ga0065709_1029786_pt1 | contig 12435 bp, 13 predicted proteins | sample Hoacrofraction14_2_FD_59096 | JGI IMG/M metagenome (GOLD analysis project Ga0065709, IMG submission 59096) | Hoatzin crop microbial communities from Cojedes, Venezuela, sample from fiber fraction 14 v1 | ecosystem: Host-associated > Birds > Digestive system > Esophagus > Crop | place: Venezuela... | reverse complement strand
TCGACCGCATCGCTCTTCGCGAAGGTCTTGTCCCACTCCTGCGTCAGATCGAGCTTCTCCTCTTTGAACATGCGCGTTGTCCTTTCTTTTGTCCTTGCGCTTATACGTCCCTTGCCTTTGCTTACTTTCCCAGGCTATAGAGCAGGTAGTCAAGCCGGTCGATGCGCCGCTCCTCTTGGTGGACGCGCTCGAGCAGCTCGCACCGGTGCTTCTTTAGAAGCTGCATCGCCTGCCTCTCTCGGCCCTCTTCCGCGTTCCTCATGAACTGCTCGACGAGTTCCTCGGAGCAGTCCGCATCGGCCAGGTTCTGCAAAACGGCCTCTCTTCTCTGCGCGACCTGTTGCCCGATGCAATTTGTGCGCTGCTCCCGCACCGTGCCCTCGAGATCGCGGCGTCTCATGCGATCGCCCTGAGCGGCGCGAGTTCCTCGCAGTAGTCCGCCACGTCTTCCAGCGCGAGGCTGTGCGCGAAGACCCTGCCGTTCGATGCCGGGTCATCTCGAATGACCTCGCCCACGGCTGGTGCGCAGATCACGCCGGAGAGCGGGTTCTTGATGCTGTCGATGGGGGTGGTGACCGTTGCCTCGACCTCGGACTTCTCGAAGCACAGGTCGCAGTCGATCATCTTGCAGTTGATGAGTCGCAGGTTCTTGCAGTAGCAGAACGGCTGCGTGCCGATGATCGTGCAGTTCTCCAGCGTCAAGCCGTCCGAGTACCAGGCGAGGTACTCGCCTTTGACGGTGCTGTTTCTCACGGTGATGTTCTCGCCGTGCCAGAACGCGTCCTTGGTGTCGAACGTGCAGTTCTCGAAGGTCGCGTTTCTCACGTACTGGAATGAGTACTTGCCCGAGAACGTGACGCCCTTGAACGTGAGGTTCTCCGAGTGCATCATGAAGTACTCGCTGCGTGCCGTGGTGTCCATCATGCGGATGTCCCGCGTTGACCAGCCAAATTCCGGCGAGTCGATGTCGCAGCCTCGGATGGCTACGTCGCTGCACTCCCGGAGCGCCTTGATTCCGTGCATGAGTGTGTTCTCGATCTGGATGTGGCTGGAGTACCAAAGGGCCGCGCGGCAGTTTTCGGTCATCTCGGAGTCTGAGACCTTGAGGCCGCAGTCATGCCAGAACGGGTAGCGAAGGTTGAACAGGCAACTCTCGGCCGTGATGTCCGAGCACTCCTTGAAGGCGCTCTCGCCGTCGGCCGGTCCGTCGAACGAGCAGTTCCTCGCCGTTACGTGGCTGCTCCCGTAGAGCGCTCGCTCCTCGTCGAACGTTTGGTGAGCGATGATGCGCATTGCGTTCCTTTCCGTCGGTTCCATCGTATGAGCCCATCATAGCCGCCACGTCTTGTTATATCCAATACTTACTTAGAATGCTTTACAATGCTTATAGGGCATGATAAGGAGAGGGGCACCGCTCATGGAGATTCGCGTTCTGGAGTACTTTCTCGCCGTGGCGCGAGAGGGGACGATTACCGCCGCCGCAGAGGCGCTGCACATCACGCAGCCCACCCTCTCGCGCCAGCTCGGCGACTTGGAGCGGGAGCTGGGAAAGCAGCTCATGGTGCGCGGGAAGCGCCGCATTACGCTCACCGAGGACGGGATGATCCTGCGCCGACGGGCGCAGGAGATTCTCGAGATGGTGAGCAAGACCGAGGCGGAGGTCTCTCAGAGCGACGCGGAGGTCGCCGGCGACATCACCGTCGGCACCGCCGAGACGGAGGCCATTCGCAACGTCGCGCGCGTCGCCATGGAGCTGCGGGAGGAGTACCCGCGCATAAGCTTCAACTTCGTGAGCGGCGACACCGAGGACGTGCTCGAGAAGCTGGACCGGGGGCTCTACGACTTCTGCATCATCTGCGGAAACGCGGACGAGAGGAAATATCAGTACCATGCCATCCCGCATGAGGACACGATGGGCGTCCTCATGAGGCGGGACAGCCCCCTGGCCGCCCGCGAGAGCGTCTGGATCCGCGACCTCTACGACGCGCCGCTCATCGTCTCGCGGCAGCAGGCGGAGAACGGCTACCTGTCAAACGTCATGGACCGGGACCTGGACGACTTGAACATCCCCGCCATGTACAACCTCCTCTACAACGCGTCTCTGATGGTGTCCGAGGGCATGGGGTATGCGCTCTGCCTGGGGCGCATCATCGAGGAGGGCATCGACCACGACCTGACGTTCCGCCCGCTCGAGGGCGTCGCCAAGATGCCGACGAACATCATCTGGAAGAAGTACCAGGTGTTCTCTCGGCCAGCTGAGCTGTTCATGGAGCGGTTTGGGGAGCTTTGAGCTTGAGCTTCTCGTAGGTGATCAAGTGCCGCGTTGAGTCGGTTTGCAACTATTCAGTTCAGATAAGATAGATATGTTGCATTTGTAGGGAAATAGCCTACTAGGCGGCTTGCCGAGCTGATGAGGGGGCGCTACGGCAGCGAGAGGGGCGAGGACCTCTACTGTGGCCTCCTGATAGATTCCGGGTTAGTAGGTGCTATAGCTGTTGTCGTTGCGAGCAATGCAGGCCGTATGAGGACCTTACGGAGCTCGTCCCTCGCGATGGGTTCATTGATGCCAACGCCTCCGAGGCTCCCTGCTAACTCCCCATTATGCAAGAGGCATGTTCGCGCCTAAGGTGCCGCAACGGTAGTATCGTGATAGCCGGTTTAGTATCGGCTGGGACAGAGCTTGGGCATCGATACAGAGGTGCGCGTCGCACGCCCCGCTGCCTCGCGAAAGGAAACGCATGGGCGCATACTTCGAGTACGGGCAGGAGGAGGTCGACTACCTGACCCGCAGGGACAGGCGGCTCGGCGCGGTCATCGCGCAGGTCGGGCATGTCGAGCGTGCCGTCGATGACAACCTGTTCTCGTCCGTGGTGCGCTCCATCATCGGCCAGCAGATTTCCACGAAGGCACAGCAGACGATCTGGGCGAGGATGTGCGACGGGCTGGGGAAGGTCGACGCCGACGCGCTCTGCCGAGCGGGCCGCGAGAAGGTCCAGTCGTTCGGCACGACGTTTCGCAAGGCTGACTACATCGTGGACTTTGCGGAGAAGGTCCGTAGCGGGAGCTTCGACCTGGACGCCGTCGAGCACATGAGCGATGCCGATGCAATCGCAATCCTGTGCGAGCTGAGAGGGATTGGCACGTGGACCGCGGAGATGATCCTCCTGTTCTGCCTGCAGCGTCCCGACATCCTGAGCTACGGTGACCTGGCCATCCTGCGCGGCATGCGCATGGTCTACCGCCACCGTGCGATTGACCGCGCCCGCTTCGAGCGCTACCGCAGGCGCCTCTCGCCTCACGGCAGCGTCGCTAGCCTCTACTTCTGGGCCGTCGCCGGCGGTGCCATCCCCGGCCTCACCGATCCGCAGAGGTGAGGGCGGAAGCCAGCGGAGGCCAGCGGGCCGACAAAAAATGAGTCGAATACCTGCGTCCCCGTTGTCTCACTTGTTGTCTCACGTCCCTGTTGGCTCAAAAATGAGTCGAATACCTCCCTGTCGGCTCTTGGGAGGACTCGCCTTATCTGTCCGGTTGACAGAAATATAGCTTATAGGATATATTCTGTCTGGAGAGGATTCCGCATGTGGTCAGTTGAGTACGAGTACATACTGGAGTGGCTCGATGCTCAGGACGACGAGACGGTCGCCCACGTGTTTGCGGCGTTCGAGCTGCAGCAGCAGGAAGGCCCGAATCTCGGACGACCTCTGGTGGACGCCTTGGCGAACACGCGCCTTAAGAACTTGAAGGAGCTGCGTCCGGCATCGCCCAAGGGCAGTGAGGTGCGCATACTCTTTGCCTTCGACCCGAAGCGAAGCGCCATCATGCTCCTCGCTGGGGACAAGTCCAAGGGGAAGCGCTCGAAAGTGAAGCGGTCCGGCTGGTACAAGGCGGCCATCCCCAAGGCGGAGGAAGTATATCAGCGGCATCTGAGGCGATTGGAGGAGCAGGATGGCTGATCTGAACGCATACCTGGAGAAGCGTGGAATCACAGATGAGCAGATGGCCGAGGCCCGAGCACATACGAAGGCCACCATCGACGCCTATGCCCTGCGCGAGGCGCGCAAGGCAACGTCTATGACGCAGGTCCAGCTCGCGCAGACCATGGGCGTCTCCCAGAACCGCATATCGCGCATGGAGAACGCCGACATGAGCGCCATGAGCGTTGACTCCGTCCGTCGCTACATCGAGGCGCTCGGAGGCAAGCTGATGCTCGTCGCCGACCTTCCAACGGGGAGGATGCTCCTGTAGATTCCATCTCGCAGGGAGATGACCTTGGGATACTTGCTCATCTTCGTGTTCACCTTGTAGCCGAGCTCGCGCCCCAAGGCGGTGAGCCGCTTCATCACGTTCCCGATGCCGCCCGCGGTGGTGCGTACGTAGTCGAGGTCCTCGCTGTAGCGCAGCGGCTCGGGCAGGAACATCTTGTAAGCGCTGCCGCCGCGCAGGACGAGTTCGCTTGAGCGCAGGTCGTCGTTCGCTATCTCGCAGATCGCCTGGGAGAGCAGAAGGTCCTGCTCGACTTGATTCTCTGACTGCCATGGGTGGTCGCTATTGACTCGCGCTGGGAGGTGAGGGTCGGCGATGTCCGCCGAAGCTCTCGACGGTCCGCTACTCCTCCAGCTCGAAGGGGTAGGGGAAGACCTCCTCGAAGGTCAGCACCTGCACGTCATCCCCAACGCCAAAGATCAGCTTGAAGTCCTTGTCGACGAACTCCGACATGACGGTGCGACACATGCCGCAGGGGTAGCATTTGTCATCGTTCGACGCGATGGCTATTCGCTTGAACGTCTTGTGGCCCGATGACACCGCCTTGAAGAACGCCGTCCGCTCGGCGCAGACCGTCGCGCCGTATGAGGCGTTCTCGATGTTCGCCCCCGAGAAGATCGTCCCGTCGGCTGTCTCCAGCGCTGCCCCAACGGGGTAATGCGAGTAAGGGGAGCAGCTGTTTTCCATGGCCTGCTTTGCCAGCTCAAAGAGCTGCCGGTCGGAAAGCCCCGCATCTAGGCGAGCGTCGGCGTCGGCGTCGGCCCTCTGACCCGCATTCAGACGGGGAATGTCGCGATCGTTCGCACATGCAACGGGAGGCTCTCCTTTTGTCCACTACCTACATAGCTCGTATTATGCCAGAGTGTGTCCGCCAGAGGTGTCGTTGCCCAATTCTTGGTTGGCGCTACGTATCTGTGTCTTACGTGGGATGCTCGCAAGAGGGGCGGTCAGTAGGTGGCTTGCCCGATAGGATTCTCGCGCAAGGCGGCCTGTCACAGCCGCCAGGAGACGGCTTGCTCGCGGGCGTCGACAAAGTCGCGGTACACGCCGCCTTCCCGCATCAGCTCGTCGTGGCGCCCGCTTTGCACCACACGGCCGTCCTTCAGCACGTAGATCCGGTCGGCATCACGCACCGTCTTCAGGCGATGCGCGATTATGATGACCGTCTTGTCGCGGGCCAGTGACGAGATCGCCGCCATCAGGTCCATCTCGTTTTCCGGGTCGACGTTGGCCGTTGCCTCGTCCAGTATGACGATTGGTGCGTCTTTCATAATTGCGCGCGCGATGGAGATGCGCTGTTGCTCGCCGCCGGATAGCGTGGCGCCCCCTTCTCCTATCACCGTGTCGAACCCGTTGGGCAGCGCCATAATGAAATCGTATGCGCATGCCTGCTTGGCTGCTGCAGTCACATCCTCCATCGACGCATCGGCTGCTCCAAAGCGGATGTTGTTTGCAACGGTATCGTGAAACAGGTAAGTATGCTGGAAGACGAAGCTGAAGTTGCGCATCAGGCTGTCCATTGCGTACGTGCGCTCGTCCTTCTCGCCCAGGGAGACTGTCCCCGATGCCGGATCCCAGAAGCGTGCCATCAGGCGGGCGGCCGTTGTCTTGCCGCTTCCCGACGGCCCCACCAGTGCCACCGCGGCATGATCGGGCACGTCGAGCGTTACGTCGGTGAGCACCATCTTCTCGTCATAGGCGAACGATACGTCGTCCATTCGCACATCGCAAGATTCAGGCTGAGCATCGTCCCCGGTCACGTCCATCACTGGCGTGGATAGGATGTCCTCGGCCAAATCCACCGAGCCGTCCACGATTCGCAGCAGCGTGGAATACGTGCCGGCTGCATCCAAAGCCGTGTAAATCATGTACGAGCATATGATCATCATGATGCACGTCAACATGTCCATGCTTTGGTTCAAATAGAAGTAGACCGAGAAACCGCAGATAGCCACCCCTGTTAGCTTAGATGAGAATCGCTGGACGCCCATAAGCGGAATCAGCCCCAGCTCCATACGCGTGTTGGCATCGACGTTTCGCTTGATCGCATCGTTGAGTTTTTGCGACCGTTCTCCCACCAAACCGTACGACTTCACCTCGGCAAGTCCTTGGACGTATTCGAGCACCTCGGCCACCTGTTCGGCATCTGTTTCAAGCTTTCGCTTGCTGAGCGATGTCGCAACGTGTTGCATCCATTCGCTCAATATAATCACAACACCCACGCCCAACAGCGTTACGCAAGCGACGCGCCAGTCGAACGCGAACATCATGACGGCGATGAGCAGCGTAACGATCAGCCCTTCGGCCACCAGCATGACAACGCGCGTGGCTACGTTTTCCAGGTTCTCCATCGTGTTGGTGGCTACCGAGGCAATATGACCCAAGCTGTTCTTGTTAAAGTACCCCATCGGCAGGTAGCGCAGATGTGCGGCGATTTCGATTCTCTTGTGGCTTGCCGTGCTGTAGCCAGCTTCGGTTTGAAGCATAGACGACTTCGCTTTGATCAGCCCCTCGCCGATCAAAGCCACTGCCATACACACCGCCGCCTCCGCAATCTGAAGCATGCCGAGAGGGCCGTTAATGCCGATGCATGGCCCCAGCACGATAGCGATGGCCGGTACCTGCAGCGCCTTGAAGAAGCCGGCGGCTACGCCGAGAACCAAGCTCAGGTAGAACTTCCGCGCATCCTCCGGACGGCAGAATCGGAAGAACTTCGCAATTGTTGCAATCATCGCGTTTCTCCTTTCCCCTCAAGAGCGGGAGCCTCGTCGCGTCCGCGCACGTGCGCGTCCCATAGGCGTGCGTACAGACCGCCCCGCGCAACCAAGTCGTCGTGTGTTCCGCGCTCGGCCACGCGGCCGTTGTCGATAACGCAGATCTGATCGGCATCGCGTACGGTGGACAAGCGATGCGCGATGACAATGAGCGTCTTGCCGTCCACGAGGCGCGATACCGATTCTTGCACCAGGGCCTCATTCTCGGGATCCATATAGGCTGTGGCCTCGTCGAGAATCACGATCGGCGCATCTTTGAGAAGCGCCCGCGCGATGGATATGCGCTGCCGTTCGCCGCCGGACAGATGGCTTCCCGACGAGCCTACCGGCGTGTCGTAACCGGCATCCATGCGCATAATGAAGTCATGGCACCCGGCGGCTCGGGCGGCACGCTCCACATCGGCGTCCGTTGCCTTCGGGTTTCCCATACGGATGTTTTCTCGAACGCTCTGGTTGAACAGGAAGCTTCCCTGCGACACGTAGGCCACACGCCGGTTGAAATCCTCAGTAGACAGATCGCTCACATCAACGCCGCCAATACGCACTGCTCCTTCGTCGGCATCCCACAATCCCGCAATCAGTCGTGCAATGGTAGATTTTCCGCTGCCGGATGGGCCGACAAGAGCGCAGAACGACCCGCTGGGCACGTCTAGACTGACGCCGTGAAGCACTTCTTTGTCGTGGTAGCCAAAGCGTACGTCCTGTAGCGTGACGGACGCATCGGCGGGAAGCGCGCGCGACACTTCGGGGCGGGGCTGTTCTCGCGCATCCAAGATGCTCACGATGTCGCGCACCACGAGGTCGATAACGCGGAGGTCATCGGTATAGGACATGCATGCGAAAATGGGCGCGATCGCTCCGAGCGAGGCGATCATGGCTATAACGTAGGAAGGTACGTCCAAGCTCCCCGTCATAACCAGCGCCGCGCCCACCGGGGCAACCACGGCAACTGAGGCGGGCATCAGAACTTGCGCGAAGGTGAAGGGGATGATGCTGGCTCGCATCCACTCGATGAACGAGTTGGCGTTTTCCTCGGCTGTACGAGAGAATCGCTCGTAGGCGCCCTGCGTTTTGCCAAACACCTTGATGACTTCGATGCCCTCGATGTATTCCACTGCGGTGCCGTTGAGGTTCTTGGCCGCTTCCAAGCAGCGCGACTGGTAGGCGTCGTTGTCTTTCATCATCAGCGAAAAGCAGACCATGCCGGGGATCAACATGGCAAGGGCCGCCAACCCGAGGCGCCAGTCCACAACAAAGATATACACGATAATAACCAGCGCCAATGCCAGGTTCGACGACACCTCCGGCACAATGTGGGCAAGTGTGGGCTCCGTTGCGTCGATGCGCTCGACCAAGATGTTCTTCAGACTCCCCGAAGACACGTCCAACACATCTCCCAGCGGACGACGCGCCAGTTTGTCGCATGCCCGCTTGCGCATAACGCCCAGTACATGGAATGTCGCCTTATGGGAGAGCGTTGTCGAGAACGCATGCAAGAGCTGCCGCACCGCCCACGCGCAGGCCATATACGCCAAGCGCACAGCATACCACGGCCAGTCGGCGTTTCTCGCGATGAGGGCGTTGATGATGTCGGCTGTGATCAGGTACGGAATGAACGAGCACAGTGCTTCGGCAAGCGCGAGTGCCACGCTGGCTGCGTAGAGCGCTTTGTGTACCCCGGCGAATTCGATGATCCAGCTAGCCGTGGATCTTGGCTGTTCGTCCATATGCAGCATCTCCCTTCTTTGAGCCGCGCAGACGGCGGCGTCCTTATCGATTTGCTATGCGGCTTTGTCTTCGGTACTCGGTCGGCGTCACGCCAAAGAAATCTTTGAACGCACGGCCGAATTTAGACTGGCTGGCAAACCCTACTTGACCGCTCACGACCCCGACCGGCTGTTTTGTCTCGCGCAGGAGCTCGGCTGCCTTTTGCATGCGCATCTCGCGCTGAAATTGCGCAAAGCCGTATCCGTACACGCCCTTGAAGTAGTTCTTCAAGCTGCTTTCGCTGATGCCGAAGTGGGCGGCCAGCTCGGCGGCGCTGCGGCGCCGGCTTGTATCATCCGTGATGAGGCGCATTGCCTCTTTTGCGATCTGCGTTTGCGAAGGGGTGAAGTAATCGCGACGGCGGTTATCGTCTTGCGGGATCTCTTCCAGTAGGTGCAGGATGCGGAATACGTCTAACGTCGCAAGCTCTTTTCTCGGTTGATTCAGAGCGTCGTCGCTCAGTTGTGCGAACGCCGCCGTGAAGGTGTCGCCCGCGGAGATGATAGCCGGATCCTTCAGGCATGCGCATCGGTTCCAAAGGCGCGCCGCAACATTGTCTGCGCCGCCGTTTCCATCAAAACCGATCGTCACGTCCGGCATCAAGACCAGCTCGCAGCCATGATAGTGGCTCGTTGGGTAGTAGAACGTAGAGTTTCCTCTTTTGGCCTGACCTGCCTCTATGGCCACCTCTCCGCCGCCCAAATAGGTACACGACCCGTTTTTTAACTCTAGCTCGCAGCGACCCGTATGACAGTAGTTGATCGTCATGTACTGGGCGTCGTTGCTCGGGTTGAACACGGCGGAAGGGTAGATGTCGGGAATCACGTGCGTGTGGATATCGATAATAAATAGCGCCAACTTTGGGAGCAAATCGCAGAACCGAATGCGTCCTTGGAGCGCCGGGTTGTCCGCAGGGAGCGCCACCGTGTGGCGCCAGTCGTTCTCAACCATGCGCTCCACCCAAGTCTTCGACGCTCGCTATGCGACCATGGTCGATGCGCACAATCGTGTTGCAGCATTGAGCCGCCAATTCCGGGTCGTGCGTGGACACGAACACGGTGTGGCCTGCATCGGCCAGCGCTCGAAGCAGACGAGAAACCTCGCGCATGTGACGATAATCCAAACCCGATGTTGGCTCATCGAACAGCAATATGCTCGCGCCGGCCGCCACCGCCGATGCAATGGCCACGCGCTGCTTTTGTCCGCCGGATAGTGCCATCGGGTGTTTATCGGCGTATTGCAAGATGTCCAAATCGGCGAGAATGGCATCGCAGCGCGACTCGTCGGCGTCGGCCATTGACAGCATCACCTCGGCGCGCACGCTATCGGTGAACAACTGGTGGTTGACGTCCTGCATGACCATATAGCACAGTTTCGTCAAGTCCTTGCGGCGGTAGACGGCGCCATCCATCTCCACGAATCCGATGCAGTTCTTCTCGAGCCCACACAGGCAGCGAAGAAACGTTGATTTGCCCGATCCGTTTTGTCCGATAATGCCGGTAACCGTCCCTTTTGCCACCGTCAGATCGCGCACGGATAGCGTGCAGATATCCTCGTCTGCGGGCGTGAGCTTCTTCTTGATAAAGAAGTACGTGGGCATCGTGTAGGTAAAGAGGAAATCGCGCAGCTTCACTTGCTGCTCGTTTGGCACCGAAGCATGCGCCGCCCGACGCTGCGTCGGCTTGCCCGAGAACTGGGAGATCAGCCCCTGCTCCAAGTTGACGGGGCGCAGCTCATGAGCGGCGAGCTCCTCTTCGCTCATCTGCGAGAACTCAGATGCCGTCCACTGCTCGTCGATGCGCCCGTCTTTGATGTAGATGACGCGGTCGATAATATCCTTCAGATACCACAGGCGATGCTCGCTCACGATAATCGTCTTGCCCTGCGACTTCCACAGCCGCATGCACTCGCGCAGATCGCGGATGGAGTTCCAATCCAAGTTTGACGAAGGCTCGTCCAAGATGATGATCTGCGGCAGGAGCGCCGCCACCGATGCGCAGGCGATCTTCTGCTTTTCTCCGCCCGACAGCTGAAACAAGCTGCGAGACAACAGCTCTTCCAGATTGAAGTCGGCAACGATACGCTCTTTTCTCGCAAGGATCTCTTCTTTTGGAAGGCCGATATTCTCGGGACCAAAGACGATCTCGCCATCGGTGTCAACCGAGAAGAACTGGCTGCGCGGGTTCTGGAAGACCGATCCCACGACGCCCGCTAGGTCGTAGAGCTGCGTGCTCGAAACATCTTGGCCGTTGACCAGCACTTTTCCCGAGAGTTCGCCCTTGTAGTAATGCGGGATCAAGCCGTTGATCAAGCGCGTGACCGTTGTCTTGCCGCATCCAGACGCCCCGCTGAGCAGCACGGCCTCTCCGTCTTGGATGGTCAAGTTGATGTTTGAAAGCCCTGCGTGCTCGAGCCCCTGATAGTGAAACGTCACTCCTTGTATCTCTATCATGCGACGCCCCCGCCCACGTTGCTGACCAGGTAGATGTAGATGACTGTAGTGGTTAGGGTAAAGGCGATGACGACAATATCGATTGCGTGGAATCCGATCTTGCACACGTTTGTGCGGGCGACCGGCGCTCCTAATCCGCGCGTCACTGCGGCGGCGGATAGCTCGTCGCCGATGCTAACGCACGAGAACAGCAACGGAACCAGCCGGAACTCCACCATCTTTGCGATGCTGCCGCCGCCGAGGGCGATGCCGCGCATGCGCATGGCGTCGCGGATGGAGCGATATTCTTCTCGGATGGTAGGGAAGAACCGCATCATCACGGCGAGCGATATGGAAAGTCCCTGCGGCAGGTGCATGCGGTTCGCCGCGGCCATGAATTCGCTGATCTTGGTGGTGCCGATGCAGTACCACACCGCTATCATCGTTGGCGCGAACTGCATCACGATGGACGCATACGCCAGAATCAGCATGCCGCCGATACCGCCGACAAGACCCGAGTTCACGCGAAGCAGCAGGTAGGCGACGATGTAGAGGACGATGAACCGGATGCCCGTCGCGGGCTTGCCCGCCAAGAACAGCAGCGCTACGGGCAGTATGGTCATAACCGTGCGCACTGCAGCCGCAGGGCCGCTCACCACGTCGAACATAACGACGACGGAATACGCGGCGAGCACAATCAACTTGGTGCGCGGGTCAAGCCACAGCAGTTCGCGCCCGTGTTTCTCCTGAGACTCCGCCATCTAGACGATACCCGCCTTCTCGAAGTTCTTCTTTACAACGGCTTTGCCGATAAAACCGCCGATGATGCCGCATATGAAGCAGATGACGATAATGATCGGGTAGGTCTGGGGAGTCACGAGGGTGAACAGCGTATTGACGAAGTCCATCTCGTAGCCGCCTTCGATCAGGCTTTGCTTGTAAGAGTCAGCCGTGATGACCAGCGGCAGATAGCTTGCCGTGACCCACAGCGAGAAGACCCCGTAGCTCAAGACGGTCTTGGAGGCGCTTTTGTAGTTGCCGGATTTTGCGATGAGATCCGCGACCAAGCCCGATATGATGGCGATGGGTGCCCCGAGGAAGCCCATACCAAAGATGAACAAGAGAATCGCCATAATGGTGGACGTGATCGTCAACATGCCGAACTTCTCGATCTTGGCGTAGTAGAGCATCATCGGGATG
>Ga0065709_1029785_pt1 | contig 12446 bp, 11 predicted proteins | sample Hoacrofraction14_2_FD_59096 | JGI IMG/M metagenome (GOLD analysis project Ga0065709, IMG submission 59096) | Hoatzin crop microbial communities from Cojedes, Venezuela, sample from fiber fraction 14 v1 | ecosystem: Host-associated > Birds > Digestive system > Esophagus > Crop | place: Venezuela... | reverse complement strand
AAAGGCCCGGAGAATACTACCCGATTGAAGAAGATGAAAGAGGAAGCTATATTCTTAACTCGAGGGATTTATGCATGATTGACTGCATCCCGGATCTCGCAGAAGCCGGCGTTTCTTCATTCAAAATCGAAGGGCGCATGAAGAGTATGTATTATGTCGCGACAGTTGTTTCCGCGTACAGGGCGGCGATTGACGACTACCTCGCAGACCCTGATGGATACACTTACAAGCAGGAATACTTCGACGAACTCTGTAAGGCGAGCCACCGTGAATTCACGCACGGTTTTTACTACAACAAACCGACAGACAAAGACCAGAATTATCTTACGAGCGACTACACCAGAGATTACTCCTTTGTCGGGCTGGTCAGAGACTTCGATGAAAAAACGGGGCTTACTACAGTCGAACAGAGAAACAAATTCTCGGTCGGAGATACGGTCGAAATATTCGGCCCTCGCACTCACTATTACGAAGAAGTAATTAAAGAAATGTACGATGAGGAAGGAAATCCCGTTCAGTCGGCACCTCATCCGCAGCAGATACTTAAAATCAGATTTTCCCGCACACCGGGGAGAGATTTCATTATCAGAAAGAAAAAATAAGAAAGGAATTATAAAATGTCATCCGACAGTTGGCCCATATATCTGTATGTGATTCTTATAGTCGCAGTAATGATAATCAATTCGCTCGTTACAGCTTCAAAAAGAGCGCTTGATTATATTGACAGAAATTACGTTAAAGATCTTGCTGAGGACAATCCCGAAGATCCCAAGCTTGCATCAGTTATTGATTTTTTAGCAAAGCCATCCAAATATCACTATGCAAATCACGCGGCAAGCTTTATAAGCATTCTCGTAGCATTTGCTCTTTTTAACGCAGCACTGCTGTCACTTACCGAACCGGGGTGGTTACTGCTGATTGCGGCAAACCTCGGATTCTATATCGTATATACTGCTCTTTCCGATATACTGCCTAAGAAGCTTGCTGCACAATCAAGCGAAAAGACAGGAATAGGCCTTATAGGCTTTCAGAAATTCATATATGCAATAACATTCCCGCTTGTATGGGTGTGCAGGGGAATAGCAAATATTTTCCTTAAAATCGGCGGAAAGAAAACCGATGTTGATGATTCATACTTTTCCGAGGACAAGGTAATGTCCATGCTTGACAGGGGACAGGAATCCGGTGACATAAAAGAAGAAGGCCGCAAGATGATTGACTCTATATTTGAGTTTGACGATCTTCTCGCTTATGAAATTATGACTCCGAGAACAGATGTCTTTATGATTGACATAAATGCCGATAAAAAGGAGTATCTGGACGAAATGATGGAACTGACTCATTCCAGAATTCCTGTTTATGACGATGATCCAGACAATATTGTCGGAATACTTCACATCAAGGATTATCTTTACAGCGCGTCACGTAAAGGTTTCGATAAAGTCGATATCAAAAAACTTCTCAGGCCTGCATATTTCGTCCCTGAAACCAAGAATATAGATGCATTATTTAGAGAAATGCAGCGTGAAAAGCATCATCTTGCGCTTCTGATAGATGAATACGGCGGATTCAGCGGGCTTGTATCGATTGAAGATATTATTGAGCAGATAGTCGGCGATATCGACGACGAGTTTGATGAGGAAGACCGCATAATCGAAAAGATTGATGACAATACTTACACTGTCGACGGAAATGTATATCTCGATGATCTTGAGGAAGAGACCGGCGTTGAACTCGAATCGGAATCAAGTGAGACAATCGGCGGATTTATAATTGACGAGATGGGCGAAATTCCTAAAGAAGGTATTAAATACGATCCGCTTGTTTACGAAAATTACGAATTCACTATACTGCAGGTAAAAGACAGGAGAATTGAAAAGATCCGTATAAGGATAATTGATAATACCGAAACGGAGGATGAGTAGTCTATGTTCAGTGAAGAAGCTGTATCGGAGTTTATTCTGAATGAGCTTGGTAACAACTCGGCGATTTCACGTATTTCACCGGGCACTCCCCGTATGAAATTAACAAAGGACGAGGATGCAATTATTATAAGTCTCGGTCTTGTTGTTTTTTACGGGGTCAACATTCCTCAGCTTTGTTATGAGATACAGTCACAAATTAAAAACAAAGTCGAAGAAATGTGCGGGACCGAGGTTAAATCCGTAAACATTGAAATAGAAGGGATAGATAAAATTCAATGACAAGAGAGAAAATCAGAGAAATGACAATGCAGCTGATATATCAGATGGATGCCGAGGGTAATTTTGATTACACGGAAATAACTCCTATGGAAGAGGATGCAGCTGCTATGAACAAGAAACAGGCACTTGCGGTTCTCGAAGCAGTACGCAGCAATATTTCCGATATAGATCTTATGATATCGGAAAACCTTGATAAATGGGATTTTTCAAGAGTTGCAAAAACAGACCTTGCTATACTCAGAACGGCTGTTGCGGAAATGATGTATGTTGATTCGATTCCTGCCGGAGTTTCAATCAACGAGGCTGTTAATCTTGCAAAAAAATACGGTGACGAGAGATCATATGCTTTCGTAAACTCCGTACTTACAAAAGTAAGTAAAAAAATCGGTGAGTAAATATGCCGGGACTTTATATCGGTATCGACACATCAAATTACAAGACTTCTGTCGCAGTTACAGATTCAGACAGAAACATAATCTACGAAAAGTCTGAACTTCTTGATGTACCTCAGGGCAAAAGAGGTGTGCGTCAGTCCGAAGCGTTTTTCACGCATTCATGCAGACTTCCCGGATATATTGCGGATATGTGTGCAAATATCGATGTATCACAGGTAAAGTCCATCGGAGTATCTTCTGCGCCGCGTAGGGTTGAAGGATCATACATGCCGTGCTTTCTCGCCGGCCTCAATCTTGCAGAGGAACTCGGAAGCGTGATGTCCATTCCGATATATCGTTTTTCGCATCAGGAGGGTCACATCGCTGCTATTCTTAGTGAACCGGGATTCCCTTTGTCTGAGGGAGAAAACTTTATTTTCTTTCATCTGAGCGGCGGCACAACGGAATTTCTTAAATGCAGCCCGGATGAACGTGGATACAAAACTGAAATTATCGGGGGGACTCTTGATATAAGCATCGGACAATTGCTCGACAGAACAGGAGTAGCTCTGGGATATAAATTCCCTGCAGGCAAGTATCTTGATGAAACTTGCTGCGGATGCACCCGGATAACATCCTTACCTGACGTAAGACTAAATGACGGATGGTTTAACCTGTCCGGAACTGAAACAAAAATTCTCAGGCAGCTCCCGGATGCAGATGATGACGAAACAAGCGGAATAATCGGTGGACTTTTTGAAATGATTACCCGACTGCTCTTTACGTCGGCATGTCAGCTCAGCAGAAAAGAAGGCGGCCTGCCGGTCGTTATATCCGGCGGAGTTGCATCAAGCAGTTATATACGCACAAGAATTAAAGGAATGAATGCTGAAGGGAATACCAAAATACTGTTTGGAGATTCCCGTCTCAGCGGAGATAATGCAGTCGGCACAGCATCACTTGCCTGCCGCATGGAAAATTACGGAGAATAAATGAAACCGGTTACAGTAACACAGGTAACAGAATATATTTCCAAGAAGCTCAGAGAAGATCAGAATCTGAGAGGCATTCCCGTACAAGGCGAGGTCTCCGGGTTCAGCAGGAGCGGACAGCACTATTACTTCACACTGAGAGATTCAGACAGTATGATAAAGTGTGCAATATGGGGATCAAATGCTCCGCATATTGATATGTCACTCATTGAAAACGGCAAGAAAATCGTAGTTGTTGCTGATATCAGTCCGTATGCAAGAGGAGGCAGCTACTCCCTCAGCGTCCGTTACGCCGAGGCAGCGGGCGAGGGAGATCTTGCGGCTGAGTTTAACAGAATTAAGAAAAAGCTTCAGGATGAAGGCTTGTTTGACAGCAGATGGAAGAAGCCAATCCCGGCTTTTCCTCTGAGAGTCGGGGTAGTTACATCATCTACCGGGGCTGCAATTGAAGATATTAAAAAGATTATTACAGCCAAGAACAATCTGACAGATATAATTATTTTCCCGACTCAGGTTCAGGGTATGTTTGCACCGGCAAGCATTATAAAGAATATAGAGCTTGCAAATGAAGTATCAAAAACCAAATTTCATATCGATACACTGATTGTCGGAAGAGGCGGAGGATCTGCCGAGGACCTGGCCGCATTCAACGATGAAGGAGTTGCACGGGCAATATTTGCCTCGGAAATTCCTGTAATCAGTGCTGTCGGTCATGAATCTGATGTTTCCATCAGCGATTTTGTTGCGGATGTAAGGGCGGAAACCCCTACAGCAGCAGCTGATATGGCGGTTATGAACACATATGAACTCGCCGAAGAAATTGAATACAACAAGAAAGTTCTTTTAGAAGCAGTTTCACTGAAAATCAGTTCTGAAAGAAATATTCTGATGACCAAGGTCGATCTTTTGAATTCAAATATGAAACGCAAGGTCAGCGACGCAAGAAGCATGGTCGAAAAAGCAATTATAACAATAAGTGAAAACGATCCCCGCAAAATATTCGGTAAGGGATATTCGGCTGTGCTTGATGAAGAAGGCGGAATCATCGCCGGTATCGATGGAATAGAAGAAGGCGGAGAATATACTGTAAAAATGCGTGACGGCAGTTTTACTGCACACGCTTCAAATATCAGAAAGGAGCAGTAATGGCGGAAAAAACATTTACGGAGGCGCTTTCAAAACTGCAGAATGCTGCCTCAGAGATAGGCAAACAGGCAACAACACTGGAAGATTCACTGAAACTCTTTGAAGACGGTATGAAGGAAGCTGACTTCTGCAAAGAGATACTCGATAAGGCAGAGCAGCATATCACTTTATATGAGGAGGATGGTTCAGATGCATAGTTTTGATGAATATAAAGATATTGTTAATAAGCATCTCTTTGACTATCTGGCTGATACATACAGCTTTTCCGATGTATTGAGAGAGAGTATGGCGTACAGTCTGAAGGTTGGCGGTAAGAGAATACGTCCGGTACTGCTTCTCGCAGCATGTGAATATGCCGGAGGAAATATTAAGGATGCTGTGCCATTCGCATGTTCGCTTGAGTATATTCATACATATTCTCTTATTCATGACGATCTGCCTGCAATGGATAATGATGATTACAGGCGTGGAGAGCCTACTAATCATAAGGTTTACGGAGAGGATATGGCCGTGCTTGCAGGCGACGGACTCCTCAGTACTGCTGCAGAGGTAATGACAGCAGAAATTCTGAATAATTCGGATAATCACGAAAAGATGCTTAACTGTGCAAAAGCAGCTCATACGATACTTGAAAGGGCAGGTTCCAACGGCATGATTGCAGGTCAGGTTGCTGATGTCAGAAACCAGTATGATGAAGCAACGCCTGCTCTTGTTAAATTTATTGAAGAACACAAGACCGCGGATCTTATTGTCGCACCTGTACTGGCAGGACTCGCGCTTGCCGGAGCCGATGATAATCTCACTTCAAAATTTGAAACTTTTGCTCTGAATCTCGGCGTGGCGTTCCAGGTTTCCGATGATATTCTGGACTTTGAAGGAGATGCGGAAACACTGGGAAAAGGAGTAGGCAAGGACAAAGATCTGGGAAAATGCAATTACGCTTGTGTACACGGCGTTGATGAAGCAAAAGCAGAACTTCACCGTCTTACTGCGGAAGCCAAAAATGCTCTTGCGGATCTCGGTGATGATGCAAAATTCTTCACCGATCTTGCGGATACTCTTGAAATCAGAAAGGCATAGCGCTGAATGAAATACGATCTTGAAAAAGACGATCTCATAAATATTTGCAAAACGGCCACTTACGCAGAGCTTGATGATCTGTGCGCAGACATCAGGGAATTTTTGCTTGAAAAAGTTTCCAAAACAGGCGGCCATCTGGCATCCAATATGGGAATTGTAGAGCTTTCCGTCGCTCTGATGAGAGTGTTTGACAGTCCGCGTGACAAGATTATTTATGATGTCGGACATCAGTCTTATGTACATAAAATTCTGACAGGAAGAGCAGATAAATTTGACACTCTGAGACAGTACAAAGGGCTTTCCGGTTTTCCGAAATCCCGTGAGAGTGAGCACGATGCTTATGAAACCGGTCATTCAAGCACTTCCGTGAGTGCTGCATGCGGTATCGCGGCCGCCAGGGATATTAACGGTGATGATTACAATGTTGTTGCAGTTATCGGAGACGGTTCTTTTACAAGCGGAATAGTTTATGAAGCTTTAAATAATATCGGAGCCAGGCACACCAATATGAATATCGTTCTTAACGATAACGGTATGTCGATATCATTCAACGTCGGCGCGCTTTCCAAATATCTTACAAAAATTCGTTCATCTGAAAAATATGATCATGCCAAGGTTTCTGTTAAGTCAGCGCTGAACAATGTTCCCGTCGTCGGAAGTGTCCTTTCCGGCAGACTGAGAAATTCAAAAGCTAAACTCAGATACTCAATGCTTGGAGATGAGGGTCATCTTGTTGAGGACCTCGGAATAAAATATTTCGGACCTGTCGACGGTTACAATATTAAGGAAATGACAGAAATTATCAGTGCAGCCGCCAAGTATAACGGGCCTACGCTGATTCACGTAATTACAACAAAAGGAAAGGGCTATCACTGGTCGGAAATGTATCCGAGAAAGTTCCACGGCATAGGACCTTTCGATGTTGAGACCGGAGAAGTTCTGAATAAATCCGATACAAAATCATATTCTGCTGTATTCGGGGAAACTGTAAACGAACTTGCTGACAATGACGACAAAATTGTAGCAATAGCTGCAGCCATGGGCACAGCTACAGGTCTGATTCCTTTCTGGGAAAGACATGAGGACAGATATTTTGATGTCGGAATTGCAGAAGAACATGCTGTCGTATTTGCAGCGGGGCTGGCAAAGGCAGGTTATAAACCGGTTGTTGCAATATATTCAAGCTTTCTACAGCGCGCATTCGATTACATAATCGAAGACATAGCTCTTCAGAATCTGCACGTTGTATTTGCTCTTGACAGGGCAGGATTGGTCGGTGCCGACGGAGAGACGCATCACGGTATGTTCGACCTTTCATATATGAGCATGATTCCGAACATGACAGTGCTGACTCCGGCGGACGGTAATCAGCTGAAAGAAATGCTGGAATTTGCAATTGATATGGACGGTCCGGTTGCAATCAGATATCCGAGAGGATCAAGCGAAGGAAACCACCTCAGAATAAAGCATTTCAAAGGATCTAACAATATACTCAGCGAAGGGACCGATGTTACCATACTGGCAGTAGGAGCAATGCTTGATGAGGCCATACTTGCCAAAGATATACTTACAAAGCAGGGCCTGAGCGTTGGTATTACAAATGTATGCGTTGTCAAGCCGCTTGATACAACCTGGTCCGGTATAAATTCCAAGCTTGTTGTTACTCTTGAGGATAACGTCCTGAGAGGCGGTTTCGGAGAAGCGTTTACTCTGGTAAATAAAGACCGCAATTATGACATAATAAATATAGCGATTCCGGACAAATTTGTAGAACACGGCAGCGTGGCTCAGCTCAGAAGCGAATGCGGAATAGACGGAACAACGATAGCAGAAAGGATCGGGGAATACTTTGAAGGAAAGGCTTGACGTCCTGCTGGTTAACAGAGGACTTGCTGAATCGAGGGAAAAGGCCAAACGCACGATAATGGCGGGCCTTGTGACTGTCAACGGACGGCTTGAGGATAAAGCAGGTTCGACTTTTGATATAGAATCGGAGATTACAGTCACAGGAAAAGAATGTCCCTATGTCAGCCGGGGAGGTCTTAAACTCGAAAAAGCTATCAACGAGTGGGGCGTAAACTGTGAAAACGCAATATGCATGGATATGGGGGCTTCGACGGGAGGATTCACCGACTGCATGCTGCAGCACGGAGCAACCAAGGTCTATGCCATCGATGTAGGATACGGTCAGCTTGATTACAAACTCAGGATTGATTCTCGTGTTGTGAATATGGAGAAAACTAACATCCGTTATCTTGATACCTCTCTTATTGAAGAGCCGGTTAATCTCATATCGATAGATGTCAGCTTCATTTCGCTTAAGCACATGTTTCCTGTTGCTGCCGAGGTCCTTGCTCCGGATGGGAAAATACTGAGCCTTGTAAAACCGCAGTTTGAAGCGGGCAGGGAGCAAGTCGGGAAGGGCGGTATCGTCCGTGACGCCAATATTCACAAAGAGGTTATAAACAAAGTTATCGGATATGCCGCTGAATCCGGACTGTACCCGCATCAGCTGACTTTTTCACCGATAAAAGGCACTAAGGGAAATATTGAATATCTGCTTTTACTTTCTCCCGAAAAGTGCGATAATGTAGTTGACGCAGATTGCGTTGTATCGGCGTCACATAATAATTTTTAGACGACGTTTTTCCAAAATAACAAACGAAGAGGAGATGGTTCCAATGAAAGTATCGGACAGAGTCGCTGCTATGCAGTTTTCACCAATCAGAAGATTCAATACATTTGCTTTTGAAGCTGAGGCACAGGGCAAGACAGTTTATCACCTCAACATCGGTCAGCCGGACGTTGAGACACCTGCAGTATTCAAGGAAGCAATCAATAATTTCGACAGAAAGGTAATCGCTTACGCTGAGTCAGGCGGAGTCACAGAGCTTCTCGACGCTATGATCGACTACATGGCAAACATGTACGACATGCATTATGAGAGAAAGAACATCCTTCCTACAAACGGCGGATCAGAGGCTCTCATTCTTGCATTCACAGCACTGCTGAACCCGGGAGACGAGGCAATCATCGCTGAGCCTTTCTATACAAACTACAACACATTCTGCAACGAGGTGAGCGGCGTACTCAAGCCTATTGACACAAAGCCTGAGGACGGATATGCATGGGCTACAAGAGAGCAGATTGAAGCAGCAATCACTCCTAAGACCAAGGTTATCTGCGCACTCACACCGGGCAACCCTACAGGAAGAGTTCTCACACTTGATGAGATGAAGCTGGTGGGCGAGATTGCCAAGGAGCACGATCTCTGGATTATATCTGACGAGGTATACAGAGAGTTTGTATATGACGGCGGCGAGGCTCATTCATTCGGACAGGTTGACGATATCGCTGACAGAGTTGTTCTTATCGACTCTGTTTCCAAGAGATATTCCGCATGCGGAGCAAGAATCGGAGCAGTCATCTCCAAGAACGATGAGTTCATGAGCTGCATCCTCAAGCTGGCACAGGGCAGACTCTGCGTTCCTACACTGGAGCAGGTCGGAGCAGCAGCCCTCTACAGACTTGACAAGAGCTACTATGATGAAGCAAGAGCTGAGTATGAAGGCAGAAGAGACGCCGCATACAGCGAGATCTCCAAGATTCCTGGAGTAGTTTGCGAGAAGCCTCGCGGAGCTTTCTATATGATGGCAAAGCTTCCTGTTGATGATATTGAATCATTCCTGATGTTCATGCTTAAGGAATTCGAAGTTGACGGTGAGACAGCAATGTTCGCACCTGCACCTGGATTCTATGCGACAAAGGGCCGCGGCGGCAACGAGATGCGTATCGCTTACGTTCTCTCAGCTGACAAGATGAAGAGAGCTTGCGAACTTATCAGACTTGGTGTTGAAGCTTACAATGCAAAGCAGGGTAAGTAGTATCAGCTTAAGCAAATTAAGTTAGAAAGTTTGGAGGTAGGGGGATTAACGTCCCCCTACACTTTTTAGAGGAATTAAATGGCAAAAGAAAAGCTCTCTCCTATGATGGAGCAGTACCTCAGTATCAAAGAGGAATACAATGACGCAATACTTATGTTCAGACTCGGAGACTTCTACGAGATGTTCTTTGATGATGCTTTGCTTGCATCAAAAGAACTTGAACTGACACTTACTGGACGAAACTGCGGTCTTGAGGAAAGAGCTCCTATGTGCGGAGTTCCTCATCATTCTGCTGATTCATATATTGCAAGGCTTGTAAAAAACGGCCATAAGGTTGCAGTGTGCGAACAGATGGAGGATCCTGCGGAAGCAAAAGGAATTGTAAAAAGAGACATAGTCAGAATATATACACCGGGAACTCTTGATATAGCCGGGGAAACGGAATCCGATGACAGCATTTATATTGCATCTGCTTCTTTCGGACCTGAAATCACTGCACTTACTCTTGCTGATATTTCAACAGGAGAAATGTCTGCAGCGGATTTTACTGATGATATATATCACAACACTCTTATCAATGAGCTCACAGTTCATAATGTCAGGGAGCTTATCGTAAACGAGGAGTCATCCGGCGACATAAAGCAGACTCTTTCTGCACAGTATCCTGGGATTTTCATAGATGAACTTCCGGATTCGTATTTCCGCAAAAATGCATGTACGGATATTATCGAAAACCAGTTTAATGTAACTTCGATGATTTCCCTCGGACTCGACGGAAGGGAAGAGATGATATCTTCCGTCGGATCACTTCTGATGTATCTTCTTGATACTCAGAAGCAAAAAAGCAGTCAGCTTAAAAAGCTTGAAATACGTAAGCTCGGCAGCACTATGCAGCTTGACAGATCAACGGTTAGAAATCTCGAGCTGCTTGAAACTCTCTATGATCATGATGTCCGGGGATCGCTTTACGGAGTTATAAACAAAACAAGAACAGCAATGGGAGCAAGGACACTGAGGAAATGGCTCAGGGAACCTCTCATTGATTCTCACGAGATAAATCTCAGGCTTGATGCAGTGGATGAACTGCGTAAAAATCCTCTTCATTCAAACAATATTTCAAATGCACTTAAACACGTATACGATTTCCAAAGGCTTACTGCAAGGATTGCATCCGGCAGGGTAAATGCGAGAGATATGATTGCTCTCAAAACCACGCTCGGCTGCCTTCCGGATATAACGGATTCTCTTGAATCTTTCTCATCGGAGCTTCTGACAGATATACTTGCTGATATACCCGATTTCGGAGAGCTCTATAATTTAATAGACCGTGCGGTGATTGAAGAACCTCCGTTGTCGGTCAGCGAAGGCGGTATTATCAAATCAGGCTTTTCACCGGAGCTCGATGATCTCAGAGATTCCATAAAAGATGCCCGGGAGTGGATTGCGGGGCTTGAGAATACAGAAAAAGAACGTACAGGCATCAAAACCCTTAAAGTCGGTTATAACAAGGTGTTCGGATACTATATTGATGTAAGCAAGGGGATGATTGATAAGGTTCCTGAGGACTACATCAGAAAGCAGACACTTGTAAACAACGAAAGATACATTACCCCTGAACTCAAGGAAAAAGAAAGTCTCGTTTTCAATGCTGAGACAAAAATAAACAAACTTGAATATGAGGAATTCAGGCATCTTCGTGAAGCTGCAGAGCCTTACATTGAGAGCCTTCAGAAGGCATCGGAAGCCGTGGCTGTTCTTGATGTCCTGCTTTCGTTCATGAAAACCGCAAATGAAAACGCATATGTCAGACCTGTTGTAAATGACGGGTTTGTTATCGATATAAAAAACGGCAGGCATCCGGCAGTGGAAAAACTGCTCGGTACCGGAATGTTTGTTGCAAACGATGTGCTGATGAACAATGAGGACCGCAGCATGCTGATTATCACAGGTCCTAATATGTCAGGTAAATCCACATATATGAGGCAGACAGCGGTTATCGTACTGATGGCTCAGATAGGATGCTTTGTACCTGCTGATTCTGCTGTTATCGGTGCAGTGGACAGGATATTCACCAGAATCGGGGCTTCAGATAATCTCGCATACGGTCAGTCGACTTTCTATATAGAAATGAGTGAGCTTTCAAATATCATAAGAAATGCCACTGACAGAAGCCTGATTATCCTTGACGAAATCGGCCGCGGCACGAGCACGTTTGACGGACTTTCGATTGCATGGGCGACAGTTAAATATCTTTCGGAACCTTCTCACAGACCGAGGACTATGTTTGCAACGCACTATCACGAACTGACTGAGCTTGCTTCGGAGTGTGATAATGTACATAATCTCTCTGTTGCTGTTGCAGAAGACGGAAAAGACGTCGTGTTCCTGCATAATATAACCGATGGTCCCGCAAGTAAAAGCTACGGCATACATGTCGCCAAGATTGCGGGAATACCTGAGGATATACGCCGCGCCGCAAGAGTGAAGCTTAAAGAGCTTGAAGAAAGCTCAGGCATTCAGAGTGCCGAAAATAAACAACTTTCGTTTTTTGCTGACAGCTTCAGCGGCTCTAGTACGGAATCGGAAAATCATAAGTATGACGATCTGATTAAAAAAATTATAAATACTGATATAAATGTAATGACGCCGCTTGTGGCCATGAATACTCTGCAGGACATAATAGATGAGGCAAAAGCCCTCGGAGGTGAAGATGATTAAAGTCCTCGACAGCTTTATAGCAGACAAGATTGCAGCAGGAGAAGTTAT
>Ga0065709_1029784_pt1 | contig 12448 bp, 8 predicted proteins | sample Hoacrofraction14_2_FD_59096 | JGI IMG/M metagenome (GOLD analysis project Ga0065709, IMG submission 59096) | Hoatzin crop microbial communities from Cojedes, Venezuela, sample from fiber fraction 14 v1 | ecosystem: Host-associated > Birds > Digestive system > Esophagus > Crop | place: Venezuela... | reverse complement strand
AAGATGCTCTGTCCGACGGTTACGTAGCCGGCACTCGGCGTGATAGCCACCAAACCCACCACGCAGCCCACAGCGGCTCCCATGGCTGATGGTTTGCGACCGCGCAGACAGTCGAAAAAAATCCAAGTCATCATTGCCGTGGCCGAAGCCGTGTTGGTATTGAGGAACGCCTTAACGGCCTGTCCGTCGGCGTGGAGCGAACTTCCGGCATTAAAACCGAACCAGCCCAACCACAAGAGAGCGGCGCCCAGCAGCACAAACGGGATGTTAGCCGGTTCCTGCTTCCGTGTATCGGTGGTTCGCCGACCCAGGAAGATGGCGCCTGCAAGGGCTGCAACGCCGCTCGATGCGTGCACCACGATGCCGCCGGCAAAGTCGATGACGCCCCATTTCATGAACAATCCGTCGGGATGCCACGTCATGTGAGCCAGCGGACAATAGATGAAGAAGAAGAAAAACATCATGAAAAACATGTAGGCCGAAAAGCGCACGCGCTCTGCAAACGAGCCCGTGATGAGCGACGGAGTGATGATAGCAAACTTCATCTGAAAGAGGGCGTAGAGCGCCAACGGGATGGTTGCACCGCCCAGAATGTTCCCCGTGGGCGTGGTGTAAACGTCGCCGCCCACGTTCTGAAACATCAAGAAGGTGAAAGGATTGCCTATCACGCCGCCAATGTCGTCGCCAAAGCAGAGCGAGAAGCCGATGACCACCCACAAGACGGAAATCAACCCCATGGCAATGAAACTTTGCAGCATGGTGGAAATGACGTTCTTTGCGCCCACCATGCCGCCATAAAAGAACGAAAGTCCGGGTGTCATCATCAGCACGAAGATAGTGGCCGTGATGAGCCAGGCCACGTCGGCCGCTTTAATTTTCTCCCAGTTACATTCGAATGAAGGCTCGGCCACGAACACGCCGGCCAATGCGATGAGTGTCATGCAGGTCATGAGCACTATCCAACGAGTTTTGATTTTCATGTTTTTATTGGTTTATGGTTGTTCTTTTTCGGGTGTCTTGTGCCTCGTCCGGCCGCTGGAGGCGCAGTATCGGACGGCATCCGGCGCGGCTTTTATCCATCGGCAGCGATGCGTCCGACGGACGGTTGCACAGAAAAGTTATTAACTTTGGAGAGAAAAGTTATTAACTTTTGTCACCAATCTTATTAACTTTACTGAGGAAAGTTATTAACTTTTGTGTGGAAAGTTATTAACTTTTCTCTGCCATCTTATTAGGATTGCGGTACGCCTGCTCGTGAACGCCGGCCACTGCGCGGCCGCTCGGGTCGTTCATATTGCGGAACTGCTCGTCCCATTCAAGGGCGATTGCGGTTGAACAAGCCACGCTGGCCTCTTGCGGCACACTGCGGGCGGCGCTGTCCGAAGGGAAGTGCTCGGCGAAGATAGCCCTGTAAAAGTATTCTTCCTTGTTGAGCGGCGTGTTGATTGGAAAGCGTTCGGCGGCGTGAGCCATCTGTTCGTCGGACACCTGCTCGGATGTAATCTTCTTCAAAGTGTCTATCCACGAGTAGCCTACACCGTCTGAAAACTGTTCTTTCTGCCGCCAGGCCACCTGCTCGGGCAGCATATCGGCGAAGGCTTCGCGCACTATTCGCTTCTCCATTGTCTTGCCGGGGCACATCTTTGACCGGGGGTTGAGACGCATGGCAACGTCGAGAAACTCTTTGTCGAGAAAGGGGACGCGCCCCTCCACGCCCCACGCCGAAAGGCTTTTGTTGGCGCGAAGGCAGTCGTACATATAGAGTTTGGAGAGCTTCCGAACGGTTTCCTTGTGGAATTCTTCGGCCGTCGGTGCTTTATGGAAATAGAGATAGCCGCCGAATATCTCATCGGCGCCCTCGCCGGAGAGCACCATTTTGATGCCCATCGACTTGATGACGCGCGCCAAGAGATACATGGGCGTGGAGGCTCGCACGGTCGTAACGTCGTAGGTTTCTATGAAATAGATGACGTCGCGAAGTGCATCGAGACCTTCTTGAATGGTGTAATTAATCTCATGGTGAACCGTTCCGATGTGCTCGGCAACAAGGCGCGCCTTGTCCAGGTCGGGCGCACCCTTCAGTCCCACTGCGAAGGAGTGCAGTCGGGGCCAATAGGCCGGAGTTTGAGAACCGTCTTCAATGCGTCGGTCGGCATATTTCTGCGCCACGGCCGAAATGACGGATGAATCTAATCCGCCCGACAGAAGCACGCCGTAGGGTACGTCGCTCATCAGTTGCCGACGCACGGCGTCTTCGAGAGCATCGTGCACATCGGCCACGCTTGCGCCGTTGTCCTTCACGTTCTGATAGTCCATCCAGTCGCGCGTATAGTATCGTTTCATGCCGGCCATTGGACTCCAATAGTAGTGCCCGGGGAGGAACGGTTCGTAACGGTCGCATTGTCCTTCGAGCGCTTTCAGTTCGGAGGCGACGTAAACCTTACCATCCGCGTCGTATCCGATGTAGAGAGGTATCACGCCGATGGGGTCGCGAGCAATGAGGAAACGGTCGTCTTCTTCGTCGTAGAGGGCAAAAGCGAAGATGCCGCTCAGTCGTTCGAGCATGCTTTCGATGGCTCCGCCCTTCTCTTTCCATTCGCGATAGAGCGCCAAGATGACTTCACAATCGCTGCCCGTCTGGAACGCATAGCGTCCTTGGAATTCGCGACGGATGTCTTGATGATTATAGATTTCGCCGTTTACGGCCAACACTTGCTTGCCGTCGGGCGAGAAAAGCGGCTGCCGTCCACTCTCGGGGTCCACGATTGAAAGGCGCTCGTGGGCAAGAATGGCAGTTCCGCCGCAGTAGATTCCGCTCCAGTCAGGACCGCGATGGCGTATCTTCTGACTCATGCGTAAAGCTTTTTGTCGCAGTGCATCACTCTGCTGTTGAATGTTGAAGATGCTTACTATACCACACATATTGCTTTTATTGAATTTGTTTAAGTTTGCGTTTCGGGTGAAAGTGTGGAGCCGGGAGCTCGGAGCCAAAGGTTCATTGCGCCGCAAACGATGCCGCCGCGCAACGCACCGCTCCGAAGTCCTGACTTCACACCTTGGTGATTGTTAGTTGTAACAAGCCTCTCCGTGTTCGTAGATATCAAGTCCTTCTTCTTCAATGCGACTGTCAACGCGCAGTCCGCAGGTGTGCTTGATGCCGTAGAAGAGTATGAATCCGCAGGCAGCTGCCCAAAGGTCGATGCAGAGAATGCCAAGACACTGAGCGCCCAGGAAGCCTGCACCGTGGCCGTAGAACAGTCCTTCGCTCGTGGAGAGCAGGCCGGTCATGATTGTTCCGAGGATGCCGCACACACCGTGAACGGTACTGGCGCCGACGGGATCATCAATGTGAAGCACGTGATCGATAAACTCAATGGAGAACACCAGCACTACGCCGCAAATCAATCCGATGAGGATAGCGCCTCCGGGCGATACGGCGTCGCAGCCTGCCGTGATACCCACCAGACCGGCCAGCACGCCATTAAGCGTCAGCGATAATGAAGGCTTGCCATACTTCCACCAAGTGACGAACAGCGTTGCCATGCCTCCCATGGCGGCAGCGAGATTGGTGGTGAGCAGCACGTGAGAGATGGCCGTGCGGTTAACCTCGCCCGAAGCAGCGAGCTGCGAACCGGGATTGAATCCGAACCATCCGAGCCAAAGGATGAATACGCCCAGCGAAGCCAGCGTAAGACTGTGTCCGGGAATGGCGCGGCTCTTGCCCTCTTTGGTGTATTTGCCCAAGCGAGGACCCAGCGCCATGGCTCCAATCAAGGAGAGCACACCACCCACACTGTGCACGATGGCGCTGCCGGCGAAGTCGTGGAACACGTGGCCGAAGGTCGTCATCATGAAACTGTCGGTCGAATCGTTGCAGAGCCAACCTCCGCCCCACGTCCAGTGACCCTCCACGGGATAGATAATCAGTGATATAACGGCACTGTAAATGACGTACATTGAGAACTTGGTTCGTTCGGCCATAGCGCCCGAAACAATGGTGGCCGACGTTGCGCAGAACACCGTTTCGAACATCAAGAAACCCTCAACGGGCAGGTCGCTCTTGTAGAAACTCAGGTCGCCCCAGTTGGGAGCGCCAATGAATCCGGCGCCGTCGCTGCCAAACATGAAGCCGAAACCCAAGAAAAAGAACAGCAATGAGCCAAGCATGAAATCGACAAAGTTCTTCATCAAGATGTTGGCGGTATTCTTGCTGCGCGTGAATCCGGCTTCGCAAAGCGCGAATCCGGGCTGCATCCAGAACACAAGCATGGCTGCAAGCAACATCCATACGGTATCGAGTGATAAGCTGAGGTCTGTCATAATATTACCCTTTCCTAATCTTTTGTTGTTTGTATAATTGGAAAATACATTCTTTCTGACCGTCGCGCCGCCTCCATATACATATATATATACGCGCGCGCGCGAAGCGGTTGAATTTTATTTCTCGTGTTCGGCGTTGTAGAGTGCTATGTCGCCGCGCTCGCCGGTACGGATGCGTATGGCATCTTCAACGGGTATAACGAAGATACGGCCGTCTCCAACCTCGCCCGTTTGAGCCGCACGCTGAACGGCCTGAACGGTCTTTTCAACATTCTTGTCGCGCACAACGATGCTTACGAGCGTACGCTCGATGCAGCTTGTGTCGTACATCACGCCTCGATAAATCCTTGCCTGACGCATCTTGCCTTCACCGCGCACATCGTAATAAGAGAACCATTCGATGTCGGCTTCAAGCAGGGCGGCCTTCACATCCTCGAACTTTGTCTTGCGGATGATTGCTTCAATCTTTTTCATAGATACCTAAAATTAATCGTTATTACTATTAGAAGAATGACATTTTGCTTTTATTCGAGTGCAAATTTATGACTAAATGAAACGCAAAACAATATTTCACGAGCATTTTGTAATCTGTTTTTGCGCTCAACTTACTAAATGATTGTATTTCATCCACCCGTATTTCAAATTGAAAGCAAAGTTCAGATAAATCGCGCAAATTGTAATTTCGATGCGTTTCTAATGTTCTTTTCTGTTAGTTTTAATTGCCCGATAAAGTGAAAAGTGTTATCTTTGCACCGTGATTTGAAGCAAAACGATAGTTTTTCAGGTTTTCAGAAACAAAATGATACACAAGATACAGTTCACCAAAATGCACGGAGCCGGCAACGATTACATCTATGTAAACACATTATTATATAGTGTGCCCGACCCCGAAACAGCAGCCATTAAATGGAGTGCGCCCCACACCGGCATCGGAAGTGATGGTTTGGTGCTCATCGGCTATCCCGATACGCCCGAGGCAGACTACAGCATGCGCATCTTCAACGCTGATGGTTCGGAGGCCATGATGTGTGGCAATGCAAGCCGTTGCATAGGTAAATACTTGTACGAAAAAGGCATCACCGACAAGACCACCATACGACTGGAAACGCGTTCGGGCATCAAAGTGTTGCAATTGCACGTAGTTTCGGGCGTCGTGGAAAGTGTAACCGTGGACATGTTAGAGCCCCGATTGAAAGAACCGGCACAGTTTGGCGTGAAAGGCGGAGGTGCCACCGACTACGAACTGACCGTTGACGGGCGCACATTCAGCGGCACCTTCGTCTCGATGGGCAATCCACATTTCGTGATTTTCACCGACGATGCCGAGACATTGGACGTTGCGCGCTACGGCAAACAACTGGAACATCACGAGGTTTTCCCCGAGCGTTGCAACATAGAATTTGCCTGCGTGAAGGCCGACGGACGTATCCGCACACGCGTTTGGGAGCGCGGAAGCGGCATCACCATGGCCTGCGGAACGGGCGCCTGCGCAACAGCCGTGGCCGCTGCAACCACCGGACGAAGCGGACGACACAGCGAAATCGTGATGGACGGAGGCGTGCTCGACATTGATTGGCGCAACGACAACCATGTATATATGGCCGGACCGGCGGCCTTCGTCTTTGACGGCGAGATTGAATTATAGGACAGCAAACTTAACAACAATAAGAGGAACAATGGCACTTATCAATGAACATTTCTTGAAGCTCTCGAAGAATTACCTCTTCGCAGACATCGCCAAGAAGGTAAACGCCTTCAAAGTGTCGCATCCCAAGGCTCGGGTTATAAGTCTGGGCATAGGCGACGTAACGCAACCGCTGGCTCCGGCGGTCATCGAAGCCATGCACAAAGCAGTGGACGACATGGCCACTCGCGAGGGATTTCATGGTTACGGTCCCGAGCAGGGATACCTCTGGCTGCGCGAAGCAATCGTTAAAAACGACTTCTTGTCACGCGGCATCCACATCGATCCATCAGAGGTCTTCGTCAACGACGGGGCTAAAAGCGACACGGGAAACATCAGCGAACTGGTGCGCTGGGATAATTCGATGGCCGTTACAGACCCTATTTATCCCGTGTATATCGATTCGAACGTGATGAACGGACGCGCCGGCACACTTCTTGAAGGCGGCCGGTGGAGCAACGTTACCTATATGCCGTGCAACGAGGAAAACAATTTCACGCCGCAAATACCCGACCACCGCGTGGACATGATTTATCTGTGCTATCCCAACAACCCAACAGGCACGGTGATTTCGAAGGACGAATTGCGCAAATGGGTTAACTATGCGCTGAAGAACGACGCCATCATTTTCTACGATGCAGCCTACGAAGCCTACATCTGCGAAGACGATGTGCCCCACTCCATCTATGAGATTAAAGGCGCGCGGAAGTGCGCCATCGAATTTCACAGCTATTCAAAGACGGCCGGTTTCACGGGCGTTCGCTGCGGATATACCATCGTTCCGAAGGAACTTACAGCCGCCACGCTCGACGGAACAGCGCGACATGAGCTCAATCCGATGTGGGATCGCCGTCAATGCACCAAGTTTAACGGCACCAGTTACATATCGCAGCGCGCCGCCGAGGCCATCTATTCGACCGAAGGCAAAGAGCAGATACGCGAGACCATCGGTTACTACATGGGCAATGCGCACTTGATGAACGAGACACTCACTAAGCTGGGACTGAAGGTTTACGGCGGCGTTAATGCTCCATACCTATGGGTAAAGACCCCCGACGACGTTCCCTCGTGGAAGTTCTTCGAGCAGATGCTCTACGGTGCGCAGGTGGTTTGCACTCCGGGCGTGGGTTTCGGTCCCGCCGGCGAAGGGTTTATCCGACTGACATCGTTCGGCAATCGCGAAGACTGCGAAGAAGCGTTGCACCGCATTGCCAAGTGGATGAACGGCTGACGAAACGCCGCACAGCGATGGAAACACCAACACGAAGAAGCAAGAATGACATAAGCGAGTATTCAATCAATGTGTAACATTAAAAGGAAAAAGATGATGAAGGATTTCAAAATGAAAGGCATTGCGGCCGTGGCAGCCATGGCACTTGCCGCTCCGACTTATGCACAAGACACCGTGGAAGGCACCATCGCGGCCGACGTAGTGAACCAATACATCTGGCGCGGCCAAGATTTGGGCGACGTTGCAGTACAGCCCACCCTCGGTGTGGCCTATAAAGGACTGTCGCTCTCGGCTTGGGGCAGCTACGGATTGACCGACTCCGATGACACAAAGGAGTTTGATTTGACATTGGCTTACAGTGTCGGTGGATTTAATGTAGGCATCACAGACTACTGGTTTAACTCACCCAATGAAAAGTATTTCCAGTATGAAGCGCACAAAACGAGCCATGTTTTCGAGGTCAATGTAGGCTATGATTTCGGTCCGGTTGCTGTTCAATGGTACACCAATATAGGCGGCAACGACGGTTTAAACGATAGCGGAAAGCGTGCTTATTCTTCTTATTTTGAAGCAAGCGCACCGTTCCATTTGGCCACACTCGACTGGACGGCCACCCTCGGCGCCGTACCCTACGCCACTTCATTCTACAGCGATGCCGGCGGATTTGCCGTTACGAACATCGGCCTGCGCGCATCGAAAGACGTGAAGATAACCGATTCTTTCTCGGTACCTGTCTTTGCCGGCATCACCGCCAATCCAAGCAACGAGAAGGCTTACTTCGTGTTTGGCTTCACACTGAAAGCGCTCTGAACAAGTCGATCCGCCGGTGAACGAACGGCATCGGCGGCTCGATTAAAAACAAAAGAACCATGGTCAAACATCATCGACCAAGCGGATAAAGACTGTTTAATCAACAAAAAAGCGTAACTTTGCAAGCGCAAGCTTAAATATCAATGTTATAAAGAAGCAAGATTGTTTAATATAAACCCCAAAAGAAAATGGCAAACTTAAGATTCCAAGTTGTCGAGGAGGCTTTCAAGAAAAAGCCGCTCGAAGTCGTTGCTCCTAACGAGCGTCCCTCGGAGTATTTCGGAAAGAACGTGTTCACACGCGACAAGATGTTCAAGTATCTGCAAAAGGATGTCTATGAGCAGCTCATCGCCGTGATCGACAATGGTATGCCGCTCGACCGCTCCATAGCCAACGCCGTGGCAAAAGGCATGAAACAATGGGCCGATGAAAATGGCGTAACTCACTATACACACTGGTTTCAACCGCTTACAGAGGGTACTGCCGAGAAGCACGATGCTTTCATCGAGCACGACGGAAAAGGCGGCATGATTGAAGAGTTCTCCGGAAAGCTGCTCATGCAACAGGAACCCGATGCCTCTTCATTCCCCAGCGGCGGCATTCGCGCCACGTTTGAAGCTCGCGGATACTCTGCCTGGGACCCCACGTCGCCTGTGTTTATCATCGACGACACGCTCTGCATACCCACCATCTTTATCTCTTACACGGGCGAAGCACTTGACTATAAAGCGCCGCTGAAGCGCGCACTCCGTGCAGTTGATGAAGCAGCCAGCGCCGTGGCACGCTATTTCGACCCGAATGTAAAGAAGGTAACCAGCAATTTGGGATGGGAACAAGAGTACTTCCTCGTGGACGAAGGACTCTATTCGGCACGCCCCGACCTGATGCTTACCGGTCGGACGCTGATGGGACACGATTCGGCCAAGAACCAACAAATGGACGACCACTACTTCGGAACCATTCCCGACCGCGTGCAGGCCTTTATGAAAGACCTCGAGATACAAGCGCTTCAACTGGCTATCCCCTGTAAAACGCGCCACAACGAAGTTGCGCCAAACCAGTTTGAGGTAGCGCCTATCTTCGAAGAGACCAATCTCGCCGTTGATCATAATATGCTCTTGATGTCGCTGATGAAGCGCGTTGCACGCAAACATGGCTTCCGCGTGTTGCTCCACGAAAAGCCATTCGACGGCATCAACGGTTCGGGTAAGCACAACAACTGGAGCCTTTCCACCGACACGGGTATTCTGCTCCACGCTCCCGGAAAGACGCCCGAACAGAATCTGCGCTTCGTTACCTTCATCGTGGAAACGCTGATGGGTGTGTATAAACACAACGGACTGCTTAAAGCATCCATCATGAGCGCCACAAACGCTCACCGACTGGGTGCCAACGAGGCTCCCCCCGCCATCATTTCGTCGTTCCTCGGCAAGCAGGTGTCCGAACTCTTGGAGCACATCGAAAAGGCAGATAAAGACGATCTCTTCTCTATCGCCGGCAAGCAGGGCATGAAACTCGACATTCCCGAGATACCCGAGCTGCTCATCGACAACACTGATCGCAACCGAACCAGCCCCTTCGCCTTCACCGGCAACCGTTTCGAATTCCGCGCCGTAGGCTCTGAAGCCAACTGCGCCAGCGCCATGATAGCCCTCAACGCAGCCGTGGCCGAAGCACTTGTGAACTTCAAAACGCGCGTGGACGCCCTTATCGCCAAGGGACAAGACCAGACGAGCGCCATCATCGACATTATCCGCGAAGACATTAAGACCTGCGCACCCATCCGTTTCGACGGCAACGGATACTCCGACGAATGGGTGGAAGAAGCCACGCGCCGCGGCCTCGATGTGGAGAAATCGTGCCCCATCATCTTCGATCGCTATCTCGATGAAGACAGCATAAAGATGTTTGAGAGCCTCAACATCATGAACAAGAAGGAGCTCGAAGCACGCAATGAAGTGAAATGGGAGACCTACACGAAGAAGATTCAAATTGAAGCGCGCGTGCTGGGAGACCTCACCATGAATCATATCATACCCGTAGCCACTCATTATCAAAGTCAGTTGGCCAAGAATGTAAGCAGTATGATTGAGATTTTTGGCGCTGAAGAAGGCAAGAAACTCACTGCAAGAAACATCAAGATCATAAAGGAGATTGCCGAACGAACCCAGGTAATCGAGACAATGGTTGAGGAATTGGTGAACGCCCGAAAGGTGGCCAACAAGATTGAGTCGGAACGCGAGAAAGCAATCGCTTATCACGACAACGTGGAGCCAAAGATGGACGAGATTCGTTACCACATCGACAAGCTCGAACTCACCGTTGCCGACGAGCTCTGGACACTGCCCAAATATCGCGAACTGCTTTTCATCCGCTAAACAAGCGAGTGCGCCGGACACCTCCGGCGCACCGCAGACAGCGGATAATCGCACACGACATACATATCAATGGGTATTTAAAACATAATTTCCCAATTAAACAATCTCTTTAAATGGTTTCTGCAGCGCACCGCCAAATAGGGATAAGTTCTCTTGGAACGCGCCTCAACGAAATTTAAATAAATTCTCCGGCGCTCGGCCAAACAAGAACAAGTTCTCTTGGCGCTCGCTTTAACGAAATTTGAATAATTTCTCAGGCGCTCGGCCAAACAAGAACAAGTTCTTTTGGCGCTCGCTTTAACGAAATTTCTTTTATTGGTTGTTTAAGTTTGCGACGGGGGATGTTCGTGAGAACGTCCCTCGTTTTTCTTTTTCTTCGTGATGCGCTCAACGAGTGCCTTGCATCATCCGATGATACATATTATATATGTATAGTCCGATTCGATACACCAAACTTTTCCTTCGTTCGCACAATAAACAAAGTGTCTCCTTGTTCTATTAAGACAGGGAGATTTCATTCTAACACACCTATATAATATGGAATACATTGCTGACGAAAGGCGATACGACACCGACCGGATAGTCTATAACCGTTGCGGACGCAGTGGCGTGATGTTGCCGAAGGTAAGTCTTGGCTTCTGGCACAACTTCGGCGCCGTTGACGATTATGGGCGGGCGCGGTCGATAACACGTTACGCCTTCGACCATGGCATCACTCATTTCGACCTGGCCAACAATTACGGTCCTCCCTACGGCAGTGCGGAAGAAACGATGGGAAAGCTCATGGACGAAGATTTCAAACCTTATCGCGACGAGCTCTTCATTTCAACCAAGGCCGGATACGACATGTGGCCGGGGCCGTATGGCGATTGGGGCTCGCGCAAATACCTTATGGCCAGCCTCGACCAGAGCCTCCGACGGATGCATCTTGACTATGTTGACCTTTTCTACAGCCACCGGTACGACCCCAATACGCCGCTCGAAGAAACGCTGCAGGCGCTGGTTGACATCGTGAAATGCGGAAAGGCGCTCTACGTGGGCATATCGCGCTGGCCGCTCGAAGCCCTGCGCTTTGCCACAAAATACCTGCGCGAGCGCGACGTTCCGCTATTGATTTATCAGGGGCGCATCAACATTTTAGACCGGCAACCCGTTGAAGAGGGCATCCTCGACTATTGCCACCAAGAGGGAATAGGCTTCATCTCGTTCTCACCGCTGGCTCAGGGACTGCTCACCGACCGCTATCTCAACGGCATTCCCGAGGGCAGTCGCATGACGCGCGAACATTTCTTGAAACATTCCGCCTTGACGCCCGAGCTGCTGGCGTACCTCAAACAGCTCAACGAGATAGCCGCCAAGCGGAACGAAACCTTAGCCGAGATGGCGCTTTCGTGGATTCTTCATCAAGAGGGCATTACCTCCGTGCTCGTGGGCGCCAGTAGCACCGAGCAGTTAAGCAAGAACATGAAGAGCATGTTCGGCCACGCGTTCGACACAGAGATTCCTACATTCCGTCCTTCATTCAACAACAAGAAAGAAGTCGCGCCATAGTCTTTCATGTCAAACACACCGTCGCAAGCATGACCGCCACGGCGAGAAAGAGAAGGCGGCAAAGGCCGATGGCATGATTCATCACGTGCGGAAGCGGTGTTTAGTGTTGTTTCAGCGTGAGCTTGGCAGGCTTGAATCGGGGCGTGTTGACGGTCAGCGTCACCTTCCCGGGGGCTTGCTTGCCGCTGCGCAGAATGACCAATGCGGTGCCGTTGAACAGGCTGCGTGTGTTGCCCACGTGCAGTTCGTTGCTCGTCATGTCGCCGTTGTCAACGGCTACGACCTCTGCATTGCCTTCAACTGAAAAGGCGAGCCGGTCGGTGGCGCCCCACACGCGACGGCCTTTCTTATCTACTGCCACCACACGGACGTGTTGCAGGTCGATGCCGTCGGCCTGCCAACGCTCGTCGTCGGGTATCAGGCGCAGTGCAACGGCTTCGCCGGCGGTTTCGAGTTGATGGCGCGCCACGGTCT
>Ga0065709_1000109_pt1 | contig 12459 bp, 8 predicted proteins | sample Hoacrofraction14_2_FD_59096 | JGI IMG/M metagenome (GOLD analysis project Ga0065709, IMG submission 59096) | Hoatzin crop microbial communities from Cojedes, Venezuela, sample from fiber fraction 14 v1 | ecosystem: Host-associated > Birds > Digestive system > Esophagus > Crop | place: Venezuela... | reverse complement strand
TTTATATCATACTTGTATTCTTTTCTATATACAAGCCTGACATTTTGCTTCATTCTTTTTGCAATTTCATTAGCCGTTGCAAAAGAATCATGAACAGGTAATTTATGCCTTAATCCAATTTGTACTACATCCCATCCCATATATTTTATTAGTTTACGTTTACATTAAAACGATTTCACCATCTATTGGCCGCATGACTGAAGGCTGAATATATGGCCTCATTAAGGGCTATTTGAACGTCTTTGCCTTCTCCTTGTTGCAGATGGCAAATTTCATACGTGCCATCCACCTTTTTCAGTTGAAACCTGGCNATAAGAACAAAACTACGATAAACATAGTACCAGCCATTATCCCAATAAATGCCATAGCGATTATCCCAATCCGTCCAGAAGGCTTTTGTTATCAGATGCTTTTGTTCTTCTGTGATGTTCTTAGGATACACTTTACATTGGACAGGAACGAATTTGTGCAGTTCTACATTTGTCATGGCATCATTCTTATAGAAGAAAACACGTTTGCTTTCCTTTTGCTTGCTGATTACGTCCAAAAGTGAACTATACTGATTTAATATAGATATAGGTAATTCTATGATACGTACATATTCTCCGTCATGACAATACTTCTTTTTCTTGAAGTAATACCCACAACCATACATGGATTCTGCGATAGCCCCTGTCAATGTACCAAGCAAATGCTTATCTCCCTCCATTCGCATCGCATTATGGAGGGCACTGCCGAAATCAAAGGAATTATAAAAGGCATCCCATGCTCTTATTACATAGCAAATAGAGTCTTCTTGATGTTTCCAATCCCATTCATGCCTACATCCCTTAAAGATTTCTCCTATCTTTTGATATGTTTCATCCTTTGTGAGTCCATTCCTCAAATAGTAGATTATTTTGGACAAGAAATCAGTTGAATATGTCACGCTCTTATCGGCGACCTGTTCGGAAACAAAAAAGTAAGACCGATTACGGCAGATGTCTATATCAGCATACCACCAACTATTGACTATACATAGCATCAGAAGTTTCCAATCTTCTGTAGAATTTGCAGGAACAAACAGGTGAAATCTGTCAGGTTCAGCAAAACGATTTTCATTCAGGATTTCTACTGCTTCAAATATAAGCTTTCCCTTTTCAGACAAACTTGCGTCGTCTGAAATCAATCGATCGTAAAACGCCGAATGATCATTGATATACGTCGATGCAGCTAAATCACCTATAATCGCTCCTAACATGTTGGTTCTTCAGGATTATTTTTCCATAACGTTCACTATCTCGCCCACATATACTGTATGGATGTCTCCATCGTCATAGATGTGGCGCACATCTTCTGCCATGTTGTTGGTGTCGATGCGGTACTTGTAGATGGTTCGGCACTCTATGCAAAGCGACGCTTCATTGAACGTTGGATTACCAAGAGCCGTGAACTCTGGATGCAACCCCACAACAGATAATTTATCGCCATCACGTCCGGAATGACTGCCAATATACGCCAAAGCTTTTCTGTATGTACCAGGAAATGCGGAGACTGTGAAGTGCTCATTGCTATCCATAAATTCTTTGGTATAGCGACTATCACGGACATAGACCGTGATTATTCGTTTGCCCCATAGTTCTCCCATCTGCCCCCAACTGATGGTCATCGCATTGAAGGCATCTTTATTACCAGCAGCAAGAACCATCCAATCTTCATCGAATAGTTCCACAGCATTCTTCACTTGCGTAGGTTCAATGGCCTTCCAAATTTTTTCTTCCATATTAAGTATATACCGTTTTTAATATATTTGTAAATCACAAATTGTCTTTATAACCAATTTCGCTCCAATGCTTTGAATATGCTGTTTCGCTCAAATCATCCAGATATTCTTGCAGAAATTTAAAGGGAATAGGATATGTCATAATTTCGTTCCATCGTCCAAATCCAAATTTAAGCATTTGGAAAATCTCGGAAATGTATTCCTTGACTTTTTCTTTATTGTCATGGTGCAGGATGAATATTTTCCGTACTCTCGGCATTCTGTCCATCTTGGTTCCCTTCATTATCTTCAGGTTCTCACTGTTGAATCCGGCAATATATGAATAAGCTCCGTTCTCTTCACCATCAATCCCATCTGAAAGCCAAACGTGTAGACCTATGTAACCACGCAGATACTTATGTGCAACTTGTTTTCTCTTGAACATGGCTAATGGTTCCGTTTCTGCTAGTATTTTTCCGTATGCTTCATCTATCTCTGAAACATCTAAGATGGGTATTTCGTCTGTATCAACTATGAGGAATATGTTACCATCCTTTTTTAATACCATATAATCCTTTGCTCCTTTTATTTTGAAGGAGTTATCATAAGACAAATAGTTTCTTGCAAAATCTTCAAAAACCGTTGGGACTTCATCGTAAGAAAATCCAAAATCTTTGATATGCATACGTCCATCGTCTGATAATGTCAGAATTGCGCCTAAAACGTTGCCATTATTGATTTTATAGCGAGCAAATTCCCAATCGTTAAAGGACTCTGCCATCACATTTGGCATCTTCAGATTTTGCAAACTGTCTTTAACAACAAGTTCTAATAGAATACGCCTTGCTTCCGTATCGGAGAATTCCTCTTTTATGTTTTCACTGTCAAAAACAACATGCTGTACGGGTATGTTGCTGTTGGCCATTCGATTTAGGGATTGAGAATAAAATGTTTGTTGTTGCTCTTTCTCCTTTGGTTCGCATAACTTTATTAGCATCCCTATAGAAGTTGCGGACTTTGGGAAATCAAGAATGTTGCCAACAACGCTTACTATCGCTTCTTTTATTTGGTTTATGTAAGTCTTTGAACCATTAGTCTTGAATGGATCTTCAAAATAGATGGCTTTGCCTTTGAGATAGTCTTGCAAAAGTGCCATAGTCTCTTTTTCTGACCTAAAAGCATCATAGTAATAAACAGGGAAATCGCAAAAATCGATGCTTAACATTGATTTAAAAGATGCGTTTACTCCATCAACTACTTGTGCAAGCGCGAATAACTTTCCATGAGTGTAATTCTCAGGATTATACGGCCAGTACGGGACTATGTTGTGCTTGTCAGCAAATCGTTTCTTTTGAATGTAGTATTGCGTTAAATCAAGATTTTTTGTGTTTAATTTTCCGACGATGACAGGTTTAACGGCGACACCAGACCACCATTGCCCATAAACATCCTTGCTTGTTTGAAACACGCAGTTACTGTGATTGAATAATTGCTTGACATCACGCGGATTCGAGAAAGACGTAGTCTTAGCGGTCAAGTTCATATATTCATTCACCTCAATCTTAAGGCAAACAAGTTCTTTCCGACTTTTGGGGACAAGGAAATTCTTGTCATCACAAAGCAAAAGAGTGCCATCGTTGTACATCATTCTGTCAGGTTTTCTTTTACCCAACGAATTGATAGCAAGCGAAGCCAAAATCCGTTCTTGAAGTTTACTGTCATACTCCTGCAGCGCATCTATTTTGAATCGAATGTTGTCATATTTTCGGAGGCTGTTTAATATAGCGTCTGTTTTCTCTTTATTAAACAATATAAAGAATCGAACATTCTTGCTCTGTGCTCCTGCCCATCTAGCCCTAAGCCCAGCTACTGAAATAAATGATTCTTCAGAAAGTTGCTCGTAAGCCAGGTTCTTTAATGATTGGTCTATGCTATAATATGATACTATAGCATATTTAGCAAAAAAGCATTGCTTATCAAACGACAAATATATTTTATTCGTCGTTATTGGTAAATTCAATATTTCTTGTTCACTAATTTTCACCATAGTTCATTTAGCCATTTATATATTTCCGTATTCTTTCTATTGCGCTCGGAATCACAACTCCGTTATTGTCTATCATACCACCTATCTCGTGAATATCGTCAAAAGAGTCTTTTTCAATGAGTAGCATGTTTACAACAATAACTTCACATCCCAGTCTTTCTTTTTTGTACTTTCGCTTGTCGGTGGTGCTCCAATCGCCGACCTTGTCATTATGGTCAACTTTCGGATTCATATTTTTCACATCAAAAGCGATTCTGTTGCTTCCGTCTGGATTGCAAACCACGAAATCTGCCAGTTCGTAATCCTTTCCTTCTAGATGTTTGAAACTGCTTTCAGTACAACCCGTATAATGTAAGACAAGTGCTTTGAATGCCTCTTCGCCAATTTCTCCAGCATAGTCAGTGCTCAAAATCTGTGGATGAAGTATCAAACCTTCCTGCTTCCACGTCGTTGCATAACCATGTTCCTCAAAATAGTCACGTATAACATCGTTCTTCATCAAGACATCTAATCTAACGTATGAGGGTGATATTGTGTACGGGTATCTTTTCCCCTTTCCATTGGGACATGCACGCTTCTGACCATCGTAGAAATAAGTTATTCCTCCGCTGTCGTCTCGTTTCCAATCCCCGTAGCATTTACTTATGAACGTCAGTTTTTTGTCTTGTTCATCCAAATCGTCAAGGCTATCGATGACGGGTTTTGTTATTATGGTATGCTTATAGCCTTGATTCATTATTTGGCTAACCTTAATGCTATGTGGAACGCCTCTTGAATCATCTTCTTCAGTCTCTTCATAGTCTTTTCGAGGCAGTGTGAAGTAGAGCGCTTTACTCCTCATCTGGTCCAACAATGTCTGTGCTTGATTAGCAAGATTGCATCGCATAATCTCTTCTGGAGACGCAATATCCAAAGTCGTTGGATTCCCCAGGATGAAATCAGCCAATGTCTTAAATTCCTTTGTCAGGGATTTCTCCAGATTCTCTTTTATGAAGAACTGTTTCATTGTTTCGTCGAACAAGATATAGGTAACTCGTGGTTTGTTTCTTGTTCGGCACAAGCGTCCTACGGCCTGCTCCACTACAGTCTGAGCCCATGCGGCTTTGTCTTTAACGATTCCGGGATTGTTCTTTTCTCCGAAAAAGAAGGCACCAGACATTGCCTTGCATAGCCATTGAGCAACATCGCTCTTGGACAGACATCCACGCTCATACAACATCATCAGGATAAGCATGGCATTATAAAGACTCTTTTCGTATGTTGATTCGTTTCCATCTTCATTCATCATTAAATATGATGTGGGTGATTGAAGAAACAATGCGTCCCAGTCCTTTTTCTTTTCCTCGTCGTCAGTCTCCCAACTATCTCCTGCAAGAAAATCCAAACCTTCTGGAATCCCATATTGCAGGTTGGTTCCAGCCTTAAAACTACCATACGCAGAAATCAGCATAAGTTTCGACTCCTTATCAGAACTCAATTCTGAAAGGATGTCTTTTTCCACCTCTTCCCAGTCTTTTGAAATCCTTATATATTTATTTTCCCAATTAGTAGGAATATCATCTTCGCATGGGGGCATATCCTTAAATGTCCCATCAATCAAACTACTTAAGTATTGGAATTGACTTCTATCCTTATCACCCGTCCTGTTCTGAAAATATATCATACTATGAACGTCCGGATGAGTATAAAACCAATAATACGTTTCGATAAATTGGAACAAACGGTACAAAGAAAATTCGGTATTATTTGAATCCGAATTTTGTTTTTCAAGATTACGCATAGTTAATCTAAACCATTGTTCGTCCAAGCCTTCGTCTTGTGCCGATTGAGAGAACATCTTCTTGTATTTTTCTGGCAGTTTCCAATGATTCTTACGACCATCAGTAAATTGATGATGCTCTATGGGGACAATCTCTATTCTATGTTCGGAAGGATAAGTCTTTGAAGACAATTCATCAAATTTATGCCTGTCTTCTTTTGATAAGACATGTACCTTATTGCCCAAAATCTGCAACAAGTACTCAATATCAAAATTGCTGACTACAGAACGGCAAGAAGATGTTGCTGAACATAAAACAACAGACGTTCCGTCCTCACTCAGCAAATCTTCTATGATTTTTTCAGGAGTATATGTTATCTCCCTGCATGACAACCTTACACGATGCTGATTGTCGCGCTCGTCAATTTCTTCTTGATATAGCTGTACGCCCTGAGAATATACTGAAAAATTTGGCAACTTTTGGGTTTGGTTTCCTTCTCGAACAATCAGATTTTTCCTATTTGTGATAAATTCATTGATTTGTTGCTCAAACTGATATTCTGCAGTTGTCTCAAAGCGTGAGAACAACGTGTGAATCTCTCTTTCCAGTGTCGGCCAACCTAAATAATGGTTTATAGGTAAGTTGTTATTTGCAACATCCGCATTGTCTTTCTCAAATTTTTGCCTGCTGACATCAAGCATCTCCATCACTACTTTCCTGAATTGTGATTTTATGGCAGTCGTATTATTACGTACCAATGTTAGAAAGCTATCCAAAGGAACGACAACAGCAAACTTTTTCTTAAGACTTTCCTCATCTTCACAATGTACTAAGCGGAACTCTCTATCCCCATTTCGATAGCATACATACGAATGCGAGTTGGTCTTCTTTTCAGAAATATTTAACTTGATTGCTGGTCCACAGAAAAACACTCCCCTTCGATAGTCTTCCAAGTTTTCTTCTGCATCCAGAAATATGCTTTTGTATGGTTCGGTTTTTCCAAAATACCGAGACCAGTTCTTTTGAGTAATGCTTTGAGCCCTATCTATGCATTTTTCAAGCAGTTCGCCATAATATTCATTAGAAATATGTTCTGGTGAGTCTATGAGGGCCTTGTATTGTAAATAGCCATTGTATCCTTTAGCAAAGCGTCTTGTTCCAGTAGTATTATCTGTCGCTTGGTCTATTATGGCATTGCGCATCGCTACGGCGGCTTGGTCAGATTCGTCAAATAATATAAGTGTCCTCCGTTTATTTTCAGCAAAATCAGATAATCTTAACTTCTCACTGAGAATAGGATCAATGCCATACATTGCTTTATGTACGGTCATCAAAAGAACCTTCTTAGTTTTATATTCTACTTGTGGGTAAACCTTAATCAATGAAGGAAAACTCTTTATGATATAATCAGGATGAATTTGTTTCTTTTGTCCAGTACGCTGTAGGTGTTTCCGATATGTCTCAAAGAAGTCCCTTACCAATTTACGAAGGGATGCCTCACCTTCATTGATTTGGTTTATCAGGTATTCATTATTATTTGATTCTAATGTTGTCAGTAATCCAGAAAGTCCATCATGGGTTTTCTTTATCCTATTATAGAGGTATTTGAGGTTCTTATTTCCATATCCAGATTGTTCGTCAATCCGCAATTCGATTTCTTCGAGAAGGTCCTTAAAAAGATTCTCTTTGATTGCCTTTGTGATAACTTCTGAATTGTTTTCTATGACGAGCTTGTCGCTTGGTTTAATGAGACTGTTCTTGCTATTGATTGAACGGTCTATCTCACGATTCATGCCATCCACGAGTTTCTTTTGTACACACAAAATGATAATGCGGTCAAAATGCTGTGGATAATAGTTACAAGTCAAATTACCTATGGTATATGACTTTCCTCCACCTGTTGCTATATCGCAGATGTGAAGACCTGGTGTTATATAGGTCTTAAATATCTTTTCAACGTGATGGCTCAACCGTGTTTTGTAATCATCCATAAATAGCTATTTATTCGGATTTATTATTGTCAAAAATTGTTGATTCAAAATCAAGGTTAGCATTTCGGTATAAATCAGCAGACTCCTCAATCTTCTTTTCAACCTCATCTTCAAAATTCTTAATCGACATAACTATCTGTTTTTGAATTTCCTGACTAGGATATGGAATTATAGTATTCTTAAATGAACTCTCACCAATCCTAGGCATTCTTGCCCCAGAACAAATATCCGCAATTTGTTTTTGTACGATAGAAGAGCCTAACAAAATTTTGAAATAGTCATTGTTAACCCAATCATGCAGTTTAAAAACAAAAAATTCTGAAGAACACACCACATCATCTTTTATGTGATCATTGTACCAATACTTATTTAAGTATGGTCTCAATTTGCCATATATATAAAATCCGCAAGGAACTTTCATCGTTTGACTTTTTACATCCTCACCATGTATCGATGCAATACTTGATAATTTACCAGTGTTCTTTTCTACGCATTCCATTCCTATATAATGATACTTTTTAAGAGGATTCAAATACGTTTCTTCCCGTAAAGAGTTGCCAAATTCATCCACTAAGAAATGTTCTATGCAATCTCCTAACGTAATGATAGGATATATTGAAACGACCTTCTTATTATCCATTAAAAAAGGAACGTCCCAACGTCGCAAATTTCTATAATTAACAAAATGCAATTTTTCGGTCGACTCTGAACTTGTGATTGTTATTTTAAGTTTGTCCATAAGAAGTTGTTGCATTTTAATCCTCGTCTCATGAACTTCATCAGTTAAGGTGTTTGCCCTACATATTTGATTATCATAATGTTCAACTAATTCATTTTGTTCAGGAATAGATGGCAAAGGGATTTCTGTATCCAAAAATTTGTTTACATCAATCCTTTGACGGTTTGTTGTACCACTGCTACACGATTGAGCATACTCAATAAACTTCTTTGTTGTAGTTATCAAAAGGAGAAATTGAGGATTGATAAGTTTCGTGTCGATGTTGAATAGTGGAAAGTCATGAGTAACTACTGCACCATCAAGTTCCTCTGGTATTATTCCCATTGAGCCATTTCGTGCATCAATTTTGGATAAAATGAATTGGCCTTTTCGAGCTTTCCATTGTTTCTTAGTGCCAATTTCATTACCCTTTTTTGTTCCACGCATTGCCACACCACCTCCTGCAGTTCTTACTGTGATTTGCTTATATTCACAAGCATCATCTATCACTATCTCATTCTTTTCTTGATGCAAGAACTCGCCTATACGAACTAAAGGATAATGTTGAGCATATCCAAAATCTGTTCGTAAATGGCTCAATACGCTCCAGTTATTTAACAGACTAAAGCGGACAAAATCGAAATGTTTAAATTCACGTTCCATCTGCTATCATCTTTTATTATAAATAGGTTCTGGTTCGCATACAAGTCCATCAGTTGTACGGATACGCATAATGTCTCCTTCTNCATTTACCGTATAACTCACAGAATCATTAGGTTGAGACCACAAAAGGTGTTCCTTGCGATATGGTGTAAACTCTTGTTCAAGGGGTATAAGCTCGTTTTCAATTTCTGCTCCCGTTGAACTAATGCCTGCTTTATCAACCTTTGCTATTGGTATTTGATAGTCAAATCGTTCCTTTATCAGTTTTTTCGATCTCTCCGTGATGTCTGCCTCAATGTTCTTCTTTTTGATTCGTAGTTCTTTCTTTACAGCTGCACAAGGAGCATCCTTTCCTTTCTTCGATAGTTCTTTTTCTATCTCTACCAATTCTGGATGCTCGGCCTTAACTTCCGCCGTCGCACTCAGGCAAATCTGCTGGTATTGTTCGGATTCCTCTTCGGTAAATTTCTTAAAGAAAAGTAAGCTGGGTTTCACCGTTGCCCCCGAAGCCTTAAAAACATCAGGCGGAATGGAGACTATGAGCAGTATTTTTGCCTTACCTTCAACATATTCTCTGAAACGTTGTAAATCTGAATTGTTAAGAACGCCTTCGGGTAAAACAATTCCCATACGACCTCCAGGCTTAAGCAAATTAAGACAACGCTCAATAAACAAGGTCTCAGTAAGTTTGCTCATTTTGCTTGTTTCATACAAATCCAACAAAGGTTTACCTATATTATCGTTTACTTCTGCTAATGCCTCACGATATTGATTACCGTAGCGTTTCGTATATGCCTTTATTTTGTTCTCGTCGGTAAAACGATCTTGCTCTTCGATAAGTTGATTCTTTTCAACGTGTGACCCAAAGGGCGGATTCGTTAAAATGATGTTGAAACGGTTTTCAAAAATACCATTAACATTAAGGAGACCATCATGGTGATGGACACCACCATGCCCATCTCCGTGCATAATCATATTCATTTTAGCAGTTCTCGCCATACGAGGGTTGGCATCTGTTCCATAAATGCAATCGAAGGACAAAGTCCTTAACCGTCCTTTTTCGTTATTGATGTCAAGCTCTGCATTTAATTTGTTAAACTCTGACGTCACTTTAGAGTCGGCCTTTTCTTTTTCCTTTTCGCTTAGACTCTCATAATGTTCACCATATACTTCAGCCTTTATTCTTTCCTTATTTTCTTCAATGCTTTGTTCTATATGCTCTCTAACATATTCAAATGCACGTATTAGAAATCCGCCAGAACCACAGCATGGGTCACAGATATATTCTCCTTCCTGAGGGTCAAGAACCTTCACCATGAAATCAACAATACTTCGAGGTGTGAAAAATTGCCCCAGTTCACCACGAAATGTCCGTCCCAAGAACTTTTCAAAGGCAATACCTTTTACATCATCTGATGTGGTGGAAAGGTTATATATCTCAAGCTCTTTTACTATTTGTTCAAAACTGTTTTCTCTAATCTTAATGGTATCATTCTCGTCAAACAGGTGATCATCTGCGAATTCCTGTTTGGTCTTTTCAAAAAGACTCTGATAAAATGGTGTACTGTCGGCATCACCCATTTCCTTTTTCAGCTTTTCATAGCTTTTGCGGTTTTCCACAAATCTATCATAAGAGAAAATCTGTCCATCATCATTGCTCCGCTCATAGCGTATTTTGATAAAAAGTATTTTGCTGATTTCATCAAAAGCCGCTTCTGGTGAAAGCTTGTCATTATTACGTATAATGTTGTGGCATTTGAAAAGCAGTTTAGAAAATTCGTCACGTGTAAAAGCTTTAGTTAGCTTCAACAACTTGTCAATCTCTTTTTGATTGTCAGCCTTCGAAGCATCAGGAATGTCCACAATTTCTTCCAATCGCTTAGGTATCTCACCTTTTACCACCTTAAATATGCGAGTTTCTTTCAAGTTCGTTGTAACGAAGAAATCGGCACCAGCCCATGCGGCATAGTTATATCCTTGAAAATAATCCTCCTCATGGATGGTTACTTTTTCGGCCTTACACTCTACAACAATTAGAGCATTTTTTTTCTTGTTTTTATCTTCTGCGCTACGCCATATTATAATATCTCCTCTAGCAGCCCCTTGACCTCTATGGGAATTGGTAACTTGGAGTTCTTGATCCATTTGTGATAAACTATATCCATAATTGTTGACCAACCGGCAAATATATTTTTGGCGGACCTCTTCTTCTGGCTTAAGAACAAGCCATTTTTCCTTTAACGGTGCAAATATTTTGTTGTCCTTTATTTGGACTACTAATTGTTCTTTTTCCATATTAGAATGCTTTAATGTCTATATTTTCCGCAATTTATCATCAACCAACAAATCTTCAATTTTAACCTCTAAAAGTTCTGCAATCTTTGCGAAGGTCTGTATGTCGGGTTGCGATGAATTTGTACACCACTTGGATACGGTTGTGACGTTCCTACCCAACTGTTCTGCCAGCCATTTATTAGTCTTCTGCTTTTCTGCCAGCATGACTTTAATACGGTTTATTCTTTCCATATTTATAGGATAATTTATAATTTCGCCCCAAATATAATGAAAATTCTTCGATAAATTCCATTTCAAATAAAAAAAGTGCAGATTTTTTATTTTGATTGAAAATTCGGATAATAAATCAAACGATTTTTCTTCCCAACACCTACTTATCGGCTACATCTGTAAATCTGTTGCAAAGTTATCTGTTCAGTTCTTTGCAGCAAGGTCATGCACAGGTGTTTGCTCTGAAAATCTCCACACCGCTGGGTAGTATTTTCAGGTAAAACCTTGCTTTCTAAGTCCAGAACAACTTTCGAGGCAACAAATTTTCAAGATTAGCCCAAGTAGTTGGTTTCAATGAAAGGGAAATAAAAAAACTTCAAAAATTAAGATTATGGAAACGTACTTTGATTTAGAGAAAGCCGAGTTAGTTGGCTCGTTCTGCACATTAGTTTACCCCTATCGCAACCAGACGGAGGGAACGATTGAAGAGGACTATGGTTCAGAAGTTGTAGTCAGACTGATAAACAACCGCAGAGTAACACTGCCAAAAGACGATGTAATTGTTTATGACTGATAAACAAAAGCGAAACGAGGGAGGTCATCACGACTTCCCTCGCCACTTTTTACAAAAATAGCCAAAAAATAATGGAAAACTTATTTCTTATTGAACTCCTGTATTTCCTTTATCATGTCCTTCACGTCCTGATTGACTTGCAGGAAGTTGGCATAAAGGATGCGCTCACGGACTTCAGGAGAGTCAAATTTGTAGAACTTGGGAAGCGGATAGTTGGCGTAGTCTTTCTCTTCCGCTGCTATCTCGCTCATGTCGAAGTTGGTCTTGCAGTAGAACTTGCTGGTCTGGAACTCCTCCGATTCTTGGATGTCCATGCTGTCGCCTCGTCCCGTCTTGGTCTTGACGAAATCCCTTGCNGTCTGACCGCAAATCCATCCTGTCGGCATATCGGCAATCTTTGAGCCAGGAACAAGACTGTCCATGTTCTCATTGAGATTGACGGATGTGCGGTCTCGGTCGA
>Ga0065709_1000126_pt1 | contig 12511 bp, 8 predicted proteins | sample Hoacrofraction14_2_FD_59096 | JGI IMG/M metagenome (GOLD analysis project Ga0065709, IMG submission 59096) | Hoatzin crop microbial communities from Cojedes, Venezuela, sample from fiber fraction 14 v1 | ecosystem: Host-associated > Birds > Digestive system > Esophagus > Crop | place: Venezuela... | reverse complement strand
CATATTGGGAACCAAGAACGAGCCTCGGAGAGGAGGTGCCACTTGAGCGACAAGGGTACTTGTCTGAAGTTGAGAGTGTGTCAAAACTAGAAGATAAGTGAAAAGGCTCGGAGAGCCGCCCTTGACCTACCCCCAGGCTGAGCGGAGCGCAAGCGAACCGCGAAACCTGGGGCAAAGGCTACTATCAATGAAGAGCCTCGGCGAGGCTCTCTTGATTGCCGTATCGTTGGTTACCACGCCTGCCGCCCTCAAACGACCCTCTCCGAGGCTCTATAAGAATGGTAGACCCGGCCCCAGGTCTCGCGTTTCGCTATCGCTTCGCTCGGTCTAAGGGGTAGGTCAAGGACGGCTCTCCGAGCCTTAACCCCACGTTGACTTTTTATACATCCTCCACTTGAGTGGCAAGGGGCCCTGTTTGAAGTGGGCCCTCTTCGAGGACCTAAAACAGTGATTCCCAGTGCCCCAGGACTCGCTGCGCTCGCCCTGGGGTTACCAGCCTAGAGGGTCTGCGACCCTCCTTGCCTCGCAGGTTTTACACATTATGTCTCGCATTTTGCCACCACCACCTATGCAGACCATAATGGGTGCGTGTGCAGTGGCCTCGCTTTTTTTGCGCCCGCGTGAGCCGTAACTGCAGGAAAATCGTTATCTTTGCAACATCGCTTAATGGCTGATGAATACTTGAGTCTGGTGACTCGATGGTTCATCTTGTTGAAAAATGTTTTTGAAGAATGAAAATTGGGTTTGATGCAAAACGGGCTGCGCTTAATGCGACTGGGCTGGGAAACTATAGCCGCATGATAATCGAGGCGCTCGCCTGCCAGTATGAGTCGATGCCCATGGTGCTTTACACGCCGCAAGTGCGTGGCACCATGCTCGATGCGCTGAAGGCGCACAGTAATGTGACCGTTGCGTTGCCGCAGCGGGCGCGGCTGGGCCAGGCTTGGTGGCGCTCGGTGGGTGGCATGACGCGGCAAGCCGTCGACGATGGCTGCGACCTGCTGCATGGATTAGCTGGCGAACTCCCGCTTGATGTCTCGCGACACCACATCGCCAGTGTGGTAACCATCCACGACCTGATTTTTGACGTTTTTCCCCAACTTTATAGCCCCATCGACCGCCGCATCTATCGCTACAAGGCGCTCAAGGCCTGCCAACATGCGTCACGCATCATCGCTGTGAGCGAGTGCACCCGCCGCGACATCATCTTGCGACTACACATCGACCCAGGACTCGTCGACGTGGTCTATCAAGGTTGCAATCCCATTTACAGTCAGCCCGTTTCCCCAGAGCAGTGCCAGCAACTGCGCGACCAGTTGCAACTCCCTGAGCGCTACTTGATTAACGTGGGCACCATCGAGCCTCGCAAAAACATCCTCCTCGCCGTCAAGGCGCTCGAGCACATCGATGACCACGATTTAGCACTTGTCATCATCGGCCGTCGCACGAAATATGCCGATGAAGTCGAGAATTACGCTGCCACCCACGGCCTCAGTTCCCGTGTGCGCATCCTCACCGATGTCCCCACCGCCTCGCTGCCCGCCCTCTATCATGGCGCAGTGGGCATGGTTTACCCCTCGCGTTACGAGGGCTTCGGCATTCCCATCATCGAAGCCCAGTCGTGCGGCATCCCCGTGATAGCTGCCACAGGTTCGTGCCTCGAGGAAGCCGCAGGACGTGATGGCGCCATCATGGTGAACCCCGACAACGATGACCAGATGGTCGATGCCATCAACCAACTCACCGGTAACAGCGACCTCGTCGCTGGCCTCGTCGCCGCAGGCCACAACAACATCAAGCGGTTCACCCCCGCAATCGTCGCTCAATCCACCATGGCTGTTTACAAGGCCGCCCTCGATAACGTTTAATTCCCTGGTTTGTTGACGATTATAAAGTCCTCGGGCAGCTCATCATCGCTGTCGAGGATTTGCTGGATGTTTTGGTCGCACTCGTTGATGACTCCATCGTATTTCGCATTTATCTTTTGCAACTCTTTCTTGATGTTTGCAGTGACGCTGCTGTCTTCTCTTTGTAGGTGCTCCTCTTCGTATTTAAAATTCATGTTTTTTAGATTCATGTAAAACCTCCTATTAGAATCGAACTCATGCAACTCGGTGATTGCGTTGCTTGCCGACCGGTATAGCTTGCGCTTGCCGTAGTGTTTAAACGCATATTTGGCAAACTCCTTCACATCGGTCACGTTGGGCTGGCTCACGAACCACAAGTCGTGCCCATTTCCATAAATGTAATCTGCGACTTTGCGGTGTGCCTCGTCTTCATTGCCACAGAACAATGCTCCCTCTACGTCATACTTCTCGCATAGCTGCTCGGCCCACAACAGTAAATCATAAACGTCGCTTTTACCCTTGTACCATTCTTCAACAAAAACGCCTGCACAAAGTGCGCAAACATTGAATTCCTCTTTTGAAAAATCAAAACCAATGATAACCTTGTTCATAATATTCTTTCTTTACTACAACAAAGGTAATCAAAATTCCCCATTCCGCCATCCTTTCCCCACCATTTTTCCTCAGTTCAAGTGGCGCAGCTACGATAGTCGATGAAAGTTGAGGCTCGAAGAGCCTACAGGTCAGTAACCCCAGGGCGATTGACGAGCGCAGCGAGGAAAGAGTCCTGGGGCATATTGGGAACCAAGAACGAGGGTGTGTCAAAAGTTAACGTGGGGTTAAGGCTCGGAGAGCCTTCTTTAACCTATCCTCAGGCCGAGCGGAGCGATAGCGAAACGCGAGACCTGAGGATNGGTCCACCATTGCGATAGAGCCTCGGAGAGGGTCGTTTGAGGGCTGCAGGCATGGGCATGGCAACGATGCTGCAATCAAGGGAGCCTCGCCGAGGCTCNTCATTGATAGTCGTCTTTGCCTCAGGTCTCGCGCTCGCTGACGCTCCGCTCGGCCTGAGGTTAGGTCAAGGACGGCTCTCCGAGCCTTTCCACTTATCTTCTAGTTTTGACACACCCTCCACTTGAGCGGCAAGGGTACTTGTTTGAAGTGGGCCCTCTTCGAGGACCTAAAACAGTGATTCCCAGGCCCCCAGGACTCGCTGCGCTCGCCCTGGGGTTACTGATCTGGAGGGTCTNCGACNCTCTCATTCCCACTATCATCATCAGGACGCATCAGTTCCATCGNCCCGCGTAACAAAAAAAATTCAGGGACAATCGTGTGGTGGATTGTCCCTGAATATTAGGGTAGNGNGTTGTTACATTGCGGGGTGGGGCAGAGTTGCGCCCACGGCGGGGTTGCGATTACTCGCCCTCGTCGAGGAGAATCTGCATCACCTGGATGGCCGACTTGGTCACCGAGGTACCCGGGCCAAAGATGGCTGCAACGCCAGCCTTGTAGAGGAAGTCGTAGTCCTGCACGGGGATTACACCACCGGCGGTGACAACGATGTCCTCGCGACCCAGTTTCTTGAGTTCCTCGATTACAGCGGGAATCAGCGTCTTGTGACCGGCTGCCAGCGACGATACGCCNAGCACGTTCACATCGTTCTCCACTGCCTCGCGGGCACTCTCCTCGGGNGTCTGGAACAACGGTCCCATGTCGACGTCAAATCCACAGTCGGCATAGCCAGTGGCTACCACNTTGGCACCGCGGTCGTGACCATCTTGACCCATCTTGGCAATCATGATGCGCGGTTGACGGCCTTCCTTGGCGGCAAACTGTGCGGTGAGCTCCCGTGCCTTCAGCAGGTCGGGATCTGATTGACTTTCGCTTGAATACACGCCCGAAATGGTTTTAACAACAGCTTTGTAACGTCCAACGACCTCCTCGCAGGCATCCGAAATCTCGCCCAGCGAAGCGCGGTCCTTAGCGGCCTCGACGGCTTTCTCGAGCAGATTGCCCTTGCCGGTGCGAACGCACTCGGTGATNGCCTTCANGTCGGCCTGAACCTTAGCCTCGTCGCGGTTAGCGCGCAGCTTCTCGAGGTTCTCGACTTGCTCCTTGCGCACCTCGGTGTTGTCGATTTCCAGAATGTCGATGGGGTCTTCCTTCTCGAGGGCATACTTGTTGATGCCCACAATCGTCTGGCGACCGCTATCGATGCGAGCCTGCGTGCGAGCAGCAGCCTCCTCGATACGCATCTTGGGCACNCCGGTCTCGATAGCCTTGGCCATACCGCCCAGCTTCTCGATTTCCTCGATGTGTGCCCATGCCTTGCGCATGAGTTCATCGGTCAGTTTCTCTACNTAGTAGCTACCAGCCCAGGGGTCAATCACCTTGGTGATATAGGTCTCTTGCTGGATGTAAATCTGCGTGTTACGTGCAATACGTGCCGAGAAGTCGGTGGGCAGGGCGATAGCCTCGTCCAGCGCGTTGGTGTGCAGCGACTGGGTGTGNCCCTGNGCGGCTGCCATGGCCTCGATACACGTGCGGCCCACGTTGTTGAACGGGTCTTGTGCCGTGAGCGACCAGCCCGACGTCTGGCTGTGCGTACGCAGCGACATCGACTTGGGATTCTTNGCGCCAAAGCTCTTCACAATCTTGGCCCACAGCAGGCGGCCAGCGCGCATCTTAGCAATCTCGGTGAAGAAGTTCATCGAGATGCCCCAGAAGAACGACAAGCGCGGTGCAAAAGCGTCAACGTCGAGGCCTGCGTTCACACCCGTGCGGATGTAATCCATACCATCGGCCAGCGTGTAAGCNAGCTCAATGTCGGCGGTGGCACCTGCCTCTTGCATGTGGTAACCCGAAATCGAAATCGAGTTGAACTTGGGCATATACTTCGAGGTGTACTCAAAGATGCTTGCGATGATGTCCATCGAGAACTTGGGCGGGTAAATGTAGGTGTTACGCACCATGAACTCCTTGAGGATATCGTTCTGGATGGTACCAGCCATCTCCTCGAGNTTNGCNCCCTGCTCAAGACCNGCAACGATGTAGAACGCCATGATGGGCAGCACGGCACCNTTCATGGTCATCGACACCGACATCTTGCTCAANGGAATGCCATCAAAGAGCACCTTCATGTCCTCGACCGAGCANATCGATACACCAGCCTTGCCCACATCGCCCACTACGCGTGGGTTATCGGCGTTATAGCCGCGGTGCGTGGGAAGGTCAAAGGCTACCGACAGACCCTTCTGACCCGATGCCAGGTTGCGGCGGTAGAAGGCGTTTGACTCGGCNGCAGTCGAGAATCCAGCATACTGGCGTACCGTCCACGGNCGGAACGGATACATCAGNCTGTAAGGACCACCCAGGAAGGGCGGAATACCAGCCACAAAGTCGAGGTGCTCCAGCCCCTCGAGGTCTTGGCGGGTGTACACGGGCTTGATGTCGAGAAGCTCGGCATTCTTCCACGTTTCCCCTGCGGGCAGGGGCTTGTGCGTTGCGCTGTATGCGTCGTTGGCAATATCTATGTTCTTAAAATTCGGTCTCATCTTCCTTATTTCTTTAACAGTTTGTCATTGAATGCCTTCAGCGTCGACAGCACATTGGTGCGGACGTTGATAAAGTGGGTAATACCCAGCGCCTTAAACTCATCGGTCTCGGGACCGGCAAGCACGAGCTCGGCACGGCCGTCGAGGGCCTTGATAGCATCGGGAATCAATGCAGCATACTCGTCGTCGCTCGAGCACAATACCACGATGTCGGCCTTGCGCTCCATNGCGGCCTTGATGCCGTCTTCCACTGTCTCGAAACCATTGTTGTCTACCAGGTCATAGCCTGCGCAAGCAAAGAAGTTGCACGAGAATTGTGCACGAGCCAAGCGCATGGCCAGGTTACCAATCGTGAGCATGAACGCGCACGGNGTGTGCTCGGCGTGCTCGGTNGCCAGACGTACTTCCTCGAACTGGCTGGCCANNCGCTTGTGGTTAAGCGTNACGGCGCCATCCTCGGGNGCCTCGCTGCAGCCGCAGTGCTTCTTGCACTCGCAACCGTCGGCCTTGTCGGCAGCCTTCTCGGTGAANTTGGGGAANTGGTTTGTACCCAGCAGTTGCTCACGGCGCTTTGCCACCTTATCGAAGCGGGCAGCAGCGCTCTGGTTCACAGCCTCGGTGATGGCGTTGCTGTTNAGGCAAGCCATGAAACCACCCTTGTCCTCGACCTCGAGGAACAACTTCCAGGCCGTTTCGCTCAGCGACTTGGTGAGCATCTCGATGTAGTAGCTACCGCCAGCGGGGTCAACCACCTTGTCGAGGTGGCTCTCTTCCATCAGCAGGATTTGCTGATTGCGAGCAATGCGCTCCGAGAAGTCGTCCGACGGCTTGTAGGGTGCATCAAACGGCGTAACAACCAGCGAGTCAACGCCTGCGAGCACGGCACTCATGGCCTCGGTCTGCGAGCGCAGCAGGTTTACGTAAGAGTCATAAACCGTCTGGTTGAAACGTGTGGTCTCGGCATTGACAACCATCTTGCAGGCATCGTCGCTGGCACCATACTGCTTCACAATCTGTGCCCACAGGGCGCGGGCAGCACGGAACTTAGCAATCTCCATGAAGTACACGGTCGATACGCCCATGTTGAAGTGAATGCGCTTGGCAACCTCGTCGGCCTCAAANCCAGCGTCGGTCATCATGGCCATCCACTCGTTACCCCACGACAATGCGTAACCCAGTTCCTGGTAGATGTAAGCACCAGCATTGTTGAGCAGAATCGAGTCAACGCTCAGCACGCGCAGGTGTTCTACCGGCTTTGCAATCTTNAGCAACTCGCCAGCCATCGCTGCGATGTCGCCAGGGAAGGGAACGCCATGCTTGAGCTGGCGCTTCATGGGAGCGAACGTTACTGAGCCCACAAATGTATCCTGGGCACCAGCAGCCTCGACCAATTTTACAAGGTCTTGCGTGAGTTTAGCTGCGCAACGCGGGCAGCACATCAGGTTCACCTCGACGGTGGCCAAGTCGATGCCCTTGAGCAGCACGCTCAGGTCGGCCTCCTGGCCGTGGCCCAGCTTAAAGCCCAGCGACGTCACCCCCTTGGTGAGCACCTCTTGAGCCTTAGCGTTAGCGCTTGCCTCGTCATCGACCTTGATGTCTTGACGTACACGCCAACTGTTCTTTACGCGCGTGCCGCGAACGAAGGGGTATTCGCCAGGAAGCGAATCAATCGCCTTCATGTCCTTGATGTCGACACCGCGATACAGCGGCTGAGCGTCAAAGCCCTCGTTGGTCCGCCAAATCATTTTCTTGTTGAAGTCGGCCCCCTTGAGGTCTACTTCAGCCTTGGCACGCCACTCCTCGGGAGTGACGGGCGAGAATTGGTCAAACAATTTTTCTCTAATTTCAGACATAACAATTCATTTACTGTTGGTAAAGTATGTTTTTTTCTAAAGTTTATGCATCTGGTAACTCGCGTGTAGGCTTTACGCACGCGCGCGATACTTTAATAATGGGTTTGCAAAGGTACAACTATTCCTGAAATATTTCCACAATTCGGNGCCGAAAAAAGCATTTTATCCGCAATCGTGGCAATAAAACAGGTCGTCGAGCTTGCCTTGCGACAAATCCTCGGCAGCGATAAAGAAAAATCCGCTGCCCATGTCGCCCCACATCACCGCCTCCTTGCCGTCGACATACTCGCTATCGAGCTGCAGCAGCATCGTGTCGTGGCGGTCGCCCTCGCCGCGGGGGTCGTCCTGCGTGAACTTGGGATGACCCAGCAGCTGATGATGCGCCATGGGCANCTCCAGCGCGCGCTCAATGGCCACAGCGCCCTCGTTTCCCACNGNGTCGTACCACGACTGNCCCTCACCGACNGCGATGCCCACTTCCTGNGCCGCTTGCATCAGCAACGACTCAAATTGTGCATCGCCAGGATGGATGTAACTGCGNCCTGGGTTCACCGTGAACGCCATTTCGCAGCGCACGGCAGCCACATCGGGACTCAGCGCAGCGGCCACGGGAACGCCCATCGCCTCGAGCGCAACCGCCTCGATGGGGTTGCCTATCGTGGGGTGATATATCACGCGCATCGNGCCCGCNTCGGTCGACGTGTTGCCCTCGCAACCATACATCGACCCCTCGCGCGGCGATACAAAAAATTGCAACATNCCCGTCGTGGGGAGCGGNGCTTGCAGACCNGCCTCGCNGCAGTTAATCTGCGCCAGCAGGTACATCTTGTTGCCAGCGCTGTCGACGGGCAACTCCTCGGNGCCAGCCCAGTAGGGTAGGCCGCCTATCTTGCTGCCCGTGAGCGATGGTTGCTGCGAGGCATCGAGCTCGATGTGGTAGCACGGCTGCTCGCTCAGTCGCTTCAGTGNNGCGATGAGCTGNTTGATTTGGTCGGTTGTGATAGCCATGATAGTGTCTTGCAACTTAGCGCAGTGCCATCATCGCATTGTTCTCGACCAGCTGCTCGTAAGCCAGCACACCAGCCTGCGACAGCTCAACGGTGGTGTAACCGCCNCCGGGAACGCTCATGCGCACGTGGTTGTCGTCGACAAACGTGAACAACTCATATTCCTGGCCTGCANCCTCGACCGACCACGTCTGGCGAGCGGCGTCAAAGTTGAAGCGGGTCACGCTCTGGTCGTTTAGGTTGGTAATCGTGTAGCCCATCTCGTCGCTCTTCACCATGTAGCGTGCGTCGCGGCCATCGACCACCTTGGTCACAGCCATTGCGGGATTGTTGCCCGACCAGAACTCTATCGAGTTGATAACCAGCAGGTCGGCAAGGCACGTCAGCGGGTAAACCGGCAGCACATGGAACGCNACAAATACCAGTTCGTTCACAAATTTGTTGCTCACTTGCTTGTTCCACGCAAGCACCTTGTTGGTGAGCGCAAACGAGCCGATGCANGAGCTCAGCATCATCGACGATGCAACCACGGTTGCCGTGGCAAGAATCAGATGTCTCTTTTTCATGATGGTTTCTTTTTAATGGTTTTATTTGTTTGAATATTAGTCAATTATTTCTTGTAATGNGCTTGATAATAGGCAAAGCGGTCCTCGACGCTGCGCACGTAGTTCACCGTTTGGTCGGCACGGAAGTAACCCGAGTGGCACACCGAGTCGTTGTAATACTCGGGCTTGGACTTCCACTTGAGCGCTTCCTCCACGTTTTCGTACCACACNTCGGGCCGCANGTTGTGCTTGCGTGCCAGCTCGATGGCGTCGATGATGTGGCCCGCGCCAGCGTTATAGGACGCGAGGATAAACTTGATGCGCTCGTTGCGGTTGCGCACGCGGCGGCTCATCATCCCATCGAGGTCGGCGATAAACCGCACAGCCGCGTCGACGCNCTTCTCGGCATTGGTNAACTCGTTGTCTTTCAGGCCGTAAGCCCGTGCCGTGTTAGGCATCANCTGCATGATGCCGCGCGCGCCTGCCCACGAAACCACCGTGGGGTTGAAGCCCGACTCGACATACGACACCGCAGCCAGCAACCGCCAGTCCCAGTGAATCGACGGGGCATAGTGGCGGAACAGGCTGTCGTAGGGCGAGATTGCACCGGGAGGCGTCACGGGGATGGCTGCAATGCTGTCGCTATCGCGCTGCGCCTTCTTGTTGATTTCAAAGTAGTGCTTCATCGCACTCTTGCTGTAGGCCTGCGCNTTGGTACTGCTGGCCCACGCATCGATGCTGTCGGCGAGCCATTGTGCATCGGGCGCCACGGCCCACGACGAGCGCTGCGGGAAGCCCACACGCAGGTGGATGTCGATGCTGTCGAGGTAGGTCTCGTTCATCTGCGCAATGTCGCTGTCGACAATCGTCAGCGGCAACTCGCGGCGCGACACCATCGCAATCAGGTCCTCGGCTGTGAGCGAGTCGCCCTCGACGAGCTGGATGTCGATGCCGCCGCCCACCTCGGTGTCGAGGTTGTGCANCCGCGATTCATATTTNGACCCAGCCTCCACATAGACCTGCCGGCCCACGAGNTGCGTCACATCGTTCACCATCGAGTCGCCCGTGTGNTGCACCAGCACCTGCCAGGTGATGTTCTCGGCGCCACAGTGCAGCGCCACCTCGCGATACTCGGCAGTCACNGGAATTTCGCAGCCCAGCACGTCGACCTCGCCAGCCTGCAGCCAGTCGATGAGCACACCGATGCTNCGCGCCACCTTGAACCGCAACCCGATGCCTTGTGAACGCGCAAAGTCGCACATTCGGTCGTAGTCGTAGCCCATCGTGTCGCCACGCAAGATAAAGAAGCTCGTTGGACTATAAATCGTCCCCACCNTCAACGTGTCGGGCAGGGCGTGTGCCTCGCTTGCCACGCTCGACCGCGTGCCGCCCCCGCCAGTGCAAGCCATTGCCACCAGCAGCAGTACCATCGGCACAATCAGTGTCAAGCGACGCAAGGTCATCGGCAACTCATTTTTATATCGTAATTAGGCGAAATTACAANCCNTTATAGTTTATCAAAATCAAGAACGCTACCACNGCGGGCGATACCACCAGCAGGCTGTCGATGCGGTCGAGNAGGCCACCATGACCCGGAATCAGGTTGCCCGAGTCTTTCACGCCCGCCGTCCGCTTCAGTAGTGACTCTATCAAGTCGCCCACCGTGGCACTGGCGCTCACCAGCACGGCAAGGCCCATCCACACGCCCATGGGCGGCACTTCCATCAACTCGTTGCACCACTTGGCCATCGCCCACGCNGCGAGCACACAGGCCAGCATGCCACCGATGAAACCTTCCCACGACTTCTTGGGCGATATGCGCTCAAACAGCCGGTGCTTGCCCAGCATCGACCCCGCCAGNAATGCCCCCGTGTCNTTCACCCAGATGAACACAAACACCGCCAGCAACAGCCGCGGCGACGTAATCGCCTGAATCACACACAGCAACGCGATGGGCAACGCAATATACAGGTAACCCATCATCGAGCATTCCANGCTGCGAGCCGCGTGCTGATGCGGCCGGTAAAGCTGCAGCCACAGCCGCAACGGCACATACAGCACAATGGGCAACAGCCATATCCACTGCGCACTCGCACCACCGCACAGCATGTACATCGACAGCAGCAACCCCACGCCACCAGCCATGTCCAGACCCGTGACAAGCCACGACTCCGACGGTGAACCATGCGACAAGTGGTAATACTCCTTCAATGCAATCACTATCACTGCCGAAAACAGCAGCAAAAACGCTATCGGGGAATTATCGAGCAACAGTATCGNCCCTACTATCAGCGCCACATACACAATGCCCGACAAAGTGCGGATGACAAGTTGTTTCACGTCTTCAATTCTTTGTTTCTGCAAAGGTAACAACATTTTCCCATTCCCCCACCTTTCTACCCCCGAAATTTCACCCACCCCCACCATTTCTCCCCCCATTTCCCCAGCACGCACCGTTTTTTGCACGCAGACCAGCGCAGACTTACTATTTTTTTTTACACACGGCCCAGCGTGGACCATCCAGTAGCTCCTCGAGAAAGCACTTTTCCCCAGCGCGATGAAAAAATATTGTGAAATTTCAAAAACGATATAATATTCCCACCTAACGTGCGTTATTAAAGTGTATTAGAAATTAATTTGGATTGCCTATGAATCAATTCTCTACTTCAAGCCAGCAAGCGCATCAGGCAGTCGACCACAAGCCCCGCAGGGCTACCGTAGAATGGATTAAACAGTTCGCCCGCACCTACACCTGCGAGCAAGCATTGCCCCAAGGGCTCCAATCCATCTGTGTGAACTGACCCACGCGCAATGGCACCACATTTTTAACTTTCGCATGAAACCATGACGAGGATGTGTCCCCCACAGGACACATCCTCCTCTGCATTTTACCACCCGTTTCCCCAAGTCACGCACGTACTTTGTTAATGATGTGTTAAAATGTGGAGAAAATTTTGGGGATTGGTGGGGCGCGTTGTAAATTTGCAAGTGTGAAAGACACAATCACTTGTAATTTTAACCATAAAAACACATCATTCACTATGAAACAGAACAGAAATCGACATCGCAAGGTGGCGCTGACGGGGTTTACGATGAGCGTCGATTGCTTGAGCGATGTTAGGGTTCAGCGGCTCATGGATAAACGTGGGGCGGCAGCTGCGGCAATCTATGTCGCGCTGCTGTGCGACGTGTTTGAACATGGGTATTTCCTGCGCTGGACCGACGAGGCGCGGTATCTGCTTGCAAGGGCGATGCGCTGCGACGAGTCGATGGTCGACGAGGTCGTGAACGACTGCGTGGAGCTGAATTTGCTGAGTCGCGATGCGCTCGAGCGCGAGGGTGTGCTCACGAGCTACGAGATTCAGCAATGTTATGTACAGCAGATGCGCGTATTGCGCCGCGCTGGCCGCCTCGGCGAGTTAGTGGTCGACGACCAAAACATGCTGGTGCAACCCGTTGTCGAGGAACTCGTCAAGCCCACCGAACTCCACACCCCCGCCGCCCAGGAGCAACACATCGCGGAGCCTCAAGTCATGCCGCAAGCAAGCTCTGAACAAGCTGTAGTTGTAGCTTCACAACCACAGCCTGCAGTCGCACAGAATCCTGCACAAGTTGCTCAGAATCCTGCTGTAGTTGCTCAGAACAATGCACCAGAAAACGTTGTTTCTCGTGTTAATCTTCAGCATGTTGCTGAGAACCTTCCGA
>Ga0065709_1000127_pt1 | contig 12527 bp, 9 predicted proteins | sample Hoacrofraction14_2_FD_59096 | JGI IMG/M metagenome (GOLD analysis project Ga0065709, IMG submission 59096) | Hoatzin crop microbial communities from Cojedes, Venezuela, sample from fiber fraction 14 v1 | ecosystem: Host-associated > Birds > Digestive system > Esophagus > Crop | place: Venezuela... | reverse complement strand
CACGCTTCAAGCATGCCTACTATGCTTCCCAAAGCGATGGCAAGGTTACATACAAGGACCTTAATGGTACCGACATATCGGGATACGTGTCACCCGACGAATCTTCATCTCACGGCACGCACACCTCGTCGATTGCTGGCGGTAGCAGCGTGATTATCGATGACGAAGACGTCACCGTTACCAATGACCACAGTAGTGCCACCTACGGCGGCATGGCACCCGAGACCGACTTGATTCTGTGTGACTTTGGCACGTCGGGCTCGGGCGATGACGTTGTCGTTGACTACTTGAACATGATTTTCAGCTATGCCGACTCGGTCGAAACGCCTGCTGTGGTGAACATGAGTTTTGGCAGTTTCTGGGGGCCCTGCGACGGCACTGGATATGTAGCCGACTATATTAAGCAAAAGGCTAACGATGGCACCCACATCTGCGTCATTGCGGCTGCTAATAATGCCAAGCGTAACGCCTACGCCTTCAAGGAAAATACAACGCAACAAGACACATGCCTATTGCTGTGGAATTACACCGACAATGGTACAACTTACAATGGCTACATCAATGCCTATAGCCGCGATGCCAATTTACCGCTTGCAGCACAGGTCATGGTCCTCGACACGCTCACTGGCGAGGTCGTGTGGAATAGCGGAATGCTTACCAAAACGGTCGACTTCCTTGCCGATGACAACCTGAAAAAGATTACGGAATTTTATGATTCTGATGCGGTCGACAAGAAATTTCAACTCACCTTTGATACCGAACAAGGAACCAAGAAGCACAGCGTTAAGCTCAATATATACAGCATGAAGTCCAAGGTATACACCGAAGGTGACAAGGCATCAACGAGCCGCTACTATCTTGCGTTGGCCATCATTCCTGCCGATGCCAATGCCTCGACCACCATCGATGCATGGTGTGGCCAATATGACGGGACCTTCATCACAGCGCCCTCGAGCGAAATGCAACGCAAGAACTACAAGTTCATCGAGGGTAGCAACTTGTGCACCGTTTATAACTACGGCACTTGCGAGGATGCCATCACCGTGGGTTCTTACATTACCCGCAACACGTTCATTGACCGTGACGGCGACGAATTCAAATATGATATACCGCTCAACGACATCTCATCTTTCTCGAGTTTCGTTAAAAAGGGATATGGCCCTACTAACCGCGCTCTCCCCGACATTTCGGCCCCAGGAGAGTTCATTATCGCTGCCGTAAACTTTAATGACCGTAACTATGATGGTAGAGATACAATTTCTGTATGCGTGAACAACAGCGATTTCTATAGCTACGGTACAATGCGCGGCACCTCGATGGCAGCGCCCGTCGTGACCGGCATCGTTGCTCTGTGGCTACAGGCTGCCAAGGAGAATGGCATCGTCCTCGACACCAAGAAAGTGAAGGAAATCATGCAAGCCACCGCCACGCGTGACGAGTACACCGAGGCGCACGCCACCCAATTTGGCGAGAACGGCAAAATCAACGCCCTCGCTGGCCTCCAGCAAATCTTGAGCATGACGGGGCTCGAGGAGAAGCAAATCAGCGACCTCGCCGCCCGCGACGTTGAAAGCATCCACTACGTCAACCTGCTGGGTCAATCGGCTGCAAAGCCCTTCCCCGGCTTGAACATCCGCGTCACCACCTACACCGACGGCAGCACCGACGCAGTTAAGGTTAGGTTTTAGGCTTTAGGCTTTAGGCTTTAGGGAGCGCAATTTTGCGTTCCCTTTTTTTTGTGGAAGCGGTGGGGATTTTGTAATTTTGTGGCAAATGTTTTACAAGTAACTTACAAACATGAAAAGGTTATGCTTACTTATAGTGGCGGCTGTACTGTCGATGGGGACGGCGGTGGCTGATGATGGTGTTGATAACGTTGAAAAGCTGTCGGTGTCGACGCAGATGTTTATCATGGACCGCGATGAGATTTATGAGAATGTGCCGGTGGGGCANCGTCGNCAGGCGATGAGCCGGGCGCAGGCCGAGCGGGCGGAGCGGGCGGAGCGGACCAGTGGCGTGCTGGCACCCGCGGCGTGCGTGGGTGGCGTGGACATGATGCGAGCGTTCATTTCGATTGACGAGGGCCACATCGGCGACCTCGAGGCGCTGGGCGTGATTGTGAAAACGCGCGCGCAGGGCTTTGTGACGGCGTTCATCCCCGTCGATAAAATCGAGGCTGTGGCAGCACTGCCCGCGGTGACTCACATCCAGGCGGCTACACGATTGAAACCCACTACCGACAAGGCACGCATCGACACCAAGGCTTACGACGTCATCAACTTCACCGATGCCGCCAAGCAGGCCGAACTCGCGACGCCCTACACGGGCAAGGGTGTGGTGCTGGGCGTCATCGACACGGGCATCGACTTTGGCCACAAGGCTTTCCAAGACAAGGATGGCAACACACGCATCAAGCATGCCTACTATGCCGTCGACGACACTACCTACGTTGACTACGTTGATAGTCTAAAAAATTATGAATCACCCCGAATCGGCGAGTCGCACGGCACACACACCTCGTCGATTGCAGGCGGCAGCAGCGTGATTATCGATGGTGACCATGTCACCGTCACCGACGACCACGCCAGCGCCACCTACGGCGGCATGGCACCCGAGGCCGATTTGTTTCTGTGTGATGTGGGTGAGAGCTTTTACGAAGACGTTATCACTGATTACTTTAACATGATTTGCGACTACGCCGATTCGGTCGAGAAACCCGTTGTGATTAACATGAGTTTTGGCGGTAGTGGACCGCACGACGGAACAGGATACTTAAACGCCCTGTATAGCCAAAAGGCTAACGATGGCACCCACATCAGTATTGTTTCTGCTGGCAATTTTGGCACCACCGACTTATATGCCTACAAGGAAAACACGACAGTGCAAGACAGCTGTACCTTGTTGTGGAACTACTCGAAAAATGGTGCCTATTACGATGGCGGCATCTGCGCCTACAGCCGCGAGACAACTCTGCCGCTGGCGGCACAGGTCATGGTTCTCGACACTGTCACAGGCGAGGTCGTGTGGAAGAGTGGAGTACTCAAAAAGTACAAGAATTTCCTCAGTAACAAGAAATTAAAAACCATCACCAATTATTACGCTAAGGGTGACAACTCGGGATTGTTCCGCATCTACATCACTAAAGATAAACTCAACAATAAATATTACGTCTACCTATGCGTCTACAACATGGTTTCAACCGATTGCACGGAAACGTCGACTAGTAGCCGTTACCGGCTAGCCTTGTCGGTTTATCCCACCGATTCCACCGCGTCGACTACCATCGATGCGTGGTGTGATGGTGCCTTCGTCTCGCCAAGCTGGAGCGCGATGCAGGACAAGAACTACAACTTCGTGAAGGGCAGCGACTACTGCTCGATAAGCGACGAGAGCAGTAATGATGATGTCATCTGCGTGGGCGCTTACACAACGCGCAACCAGTACGTGGGCTTTGACAACGCCAGCTACACCCTCAAAGACGAAGTTGGCGACATCGCCTATTTCTCGAGTTACAAAAAGAGCGGTTATGGTCCCTTCGAGGGCACGAAGCCCGACATTTCGGCACCTGGCGAAATGATTATGGCTGCCGTCAATAAGACCGACACCAACTATCAAAAGGGAACTTCCTCATACATACGCATCAATACAAATATGACCTATCCCTACGGCGCCATGCGCGGCACCTCGATGTCGGCACCAACCGTGACCGGCATCGTTGCCCTGTGGCTGCAGGCTGCCATGGAGAACGGCATCACCCTCGACACCAAGAAGGTGAAGGAAATCATGCAAGCCACCGCCACCCGTGACGAGTACACCGCAGCAAGCGCCGCCCAATTTGGCGAGAACGGCAAAATCAACGCCCTCGCTGGCATCAAGCAAATCCTGAGCATGACAGGCCTCGAGGAGAAGCAAGTGAGCGACCTCGCCACCCGCGAGGTAGCCCACGTTCACTACGTCAACCTGCTGGGCCACACCTCCCCCACCCCCTTCCCCGGCCTGAACATCCGCGTCACCACCTACACCGATGGCAGCACTTCTGCTACCAAGATTAGGTTTTAGGCTTTAGGAAATTCGCGCAGACTTTCTCTCCACTCTTCACTCTGATAGAAGGTCTGCGCGAATTAAATCACACATTAAGGCAATAAACGGGGGCACGGGAGCGTTTTATATAATTGACTTGATTGCAAATAAATTATGAAGATATCTTTTATTGTGCCGCCCGTGATTGACGGGAATAAACAGCCGGCCGAACGCACTGCTGGATGCACGCGCGTAGTGTATCTGGCTCCAAATATCTATGAGCTCACGGCAGTGGCGGTGCTCGAGCAGGAAAACCGCTACGACATCAGTTACCACGACATGGTCTACGACAACGCAGGGGTCGACCAACTCGACGACTTCCTCGCTGCCGACGATAGCGACGTGTACTGCCTGTGGACGGTGAACCTGTCGATTGAAAACGACTTGATGGCCATCAGCCACATCCGCGAGCATCGGCCCAAGGCGTTTGTCGTGCTCATGGGTCCCGGCCCGACGCATTTCATCGAGAAGTGTCTGGCCGACGAGCGGGTCATCATCGTGCGCGGGGAGCCCGAGATGACGTTGCGTGAGCTGGCGGCTGCGCTCGAGAAGGGCGAGGGGTGGCAACAGGTGCAAGGTACCTCGTGCCTCGTCGACGGCAAGGTGCGCAACAATGGCTTCCGTCCGCTCATGAAGTCGCTCGACGACCTGCCCATGCCCGCGCGCCACTTCATCGCCGACCACCGCTACTACAATCCCAAACTCAAGACGGGCCCCTACACCACCATGGTGACCTCGCGCAACTGCCCCTATCGCTGCATTTACTGCGTGCCCAGTTCGCTCACCTTTGCCCGCGAAATCGAGAACCGCCGCGAGACGGGTCACAAGCCATTCATCTCCTATCGCTCGCCCGAGCGCGTCGAGGAAGAGGTGAAAATGCTCCACGAACAGGGATTTAAGGCCATCGGCGTGATGGACGACAATTTCATCTGGAAAAACAACGAGGAGCGCACGCACGCGCTGTGCGACATCTTCAAGAAATACGACATGCTGTGGGGCTGCCAAGCCCGCGTCGATGCCATCACCGAGAACGTGGCACGATGGCTGGGTGAGTCGGGATGCCGCTACGTCGACCTGGGCGTGGAATCGTTCAACGACGACATCCTCAAGTACATCCACAAAGACATCACCGTGGCCGACATCCACCACGCCGTGGAGTTGCTCAAGAAATATAACGTGCCTGTGAAGCTCAACATCCTCATCGGGTGCAGTCCGCTCGAAACACGCGAAACGGTGAAGCACACCCTGCGCGAGGCTAAGAAACTCGATGTCGACCAGGTGATGTTCAACATCGTCTCGCCCTTCCCTGCCACCGAGTACTACGAGCAATGCATCACCAACCACTGGATTGACAAGTATGTGCCCACCGACGTGCAACGCGAGTCGATATTGAATCTGCCGCACCTGAGCAGCAAGGAGATGGAGCGGATGCTCTTCTGGAACAACATCCAGTACTTCCTCACGCCGCGCTTTGTGATTAAGCAGCTGCGTCGGTTCACCTCGTGGAGCGAGTTCACGCACGCCTTGAGTGCGCTGAAAATCAAGCTATTTGGTTAAAACCTCACAATCCTCTCGCAAGTTCACATGCCAGCCGCATCACCCAGGTTGTCGATTATCATTCTCACATGGAATCAGCGTGACTACACGTTGCGCTGCCTGCAGTCGATATCGAGCCTGGTGAACGACGAGGCGGTGGAAGTGCTGCTGGTCGACAACGCGTCGACCGACGGCACGCGCGAGGCTGTGGCACGCGACTTCCCCAGCGTCAAGGTCATCGTCAACAGCGAGAACCGCGGNGTGGCNGCNGCCCGCAACCAGGGNCTCAAGCAAGCCACAGGGCGCAAACTCATGCTCCTCGACAACGACACCATCGCCAGCGCCGACGCCATCACCGCCATCGAGCACTACCTCGACACGCACCCCGCCGTGGGGCTGTGTGGCTGCCGCTTGGTGGGCGAGGATGGCACCGTGCAAGCCAGCTACAAGGAGTATCCTGGGCTGGGCATCAAGGTGCGCAACGTGCTGGGAATGAAGCGCAAGGAGGCCACGTTCCCCGTCGACGACGAGGGCAACCTCACGCCCACCTACGTCATCGGTGCCTGCCAGATGTTTCCACGCAAGGTACTCGAGCGCGTGGGACTGCTCGACGAGCACATCTTCTACGGCCCCGAGGATGCCGACTACTGCCTGCGCGTTGCGGCGGCTGGATGGCAGGTGAAATACCTCACCCAGCCCACCATCGTTCACTGTTTCCAGCGCTCGACCACGCGCCGCATTTTCTCACCGCTGGGTCGCAAGCACATCGCGGCGCTGCTCTACTTCTATCGCAAGCATCGACGCTTGTGGTAGCCGTTTAACGTTCTGCCCTACTCAATCACCATTAGTGATATGCTATTCAACTCGTTAACATTCCTCCTGTTCCTCCCCATCGTGTTTGTGTGCTACTGGCTGTTGCGCGGCAACCGCAAGTGGCAAAACGCGTTCACGTTGGNGGCGAGCTATGTGTTCTACGGCTGGTGGGACTGGCGGTTTGTGTTCCTCATCGCGGGTGTGAGCCTGATGACCTACGGCGTGGGGCAATGGATGGGACACCTCGACGATGGCAGCGACACGGGCAAGNCGCGACGCAAGCAACGCTTCGCCNTNATTACTGGNATCGTCGCCAACTTNCTGGTGCTGAGCGTCTTTAAGTACCTCAACTTCTTTATCGAAAACTTCACGTTGCTGCTGCAGTCGCTGGGATTGCACGCCGATGTGGTCACCCTCAAGATTGTGCTGCCGGTGGGCATCTCGTTCTACACGTTGCAGGCCATCGGCTACCTCATCGACGTGTATAAGCGCAAAATCAAGGCGAGCNACGACGTGATTGCCTTCATGGCGTTTATCGCCTTTTTCCCGCAGCTGGTGGCNGGTCCCATCGAACGTGCCACNACNCTCTATCCGCAGTTCCTGCGCGACCGNCATTTCTCGTTCGAGGCNGCTCGCGAGGGCATGCAACTCATGCTGTGGGGCTTCTTCAAGAAAATCGTGGTGGCCGANGGTGCTGCCATGGTCGTCAACCGCGTGTGGAACGGCATCGACAGCTACAGCCCAATGTCGCTGGCGATTGCGGCGGTGATGTTCTCGTTCCAGGTCTANGGCGACTTCTCGGGCTACAGCGACATCGCCATTGGCACAGCGCGGCTGTTTGGCATGCGGTTAAGCCGCAACTTCAACATCCCGTTTTTCTCGCGCACGTTCCCCGAGATTTGGCGTCGCTGGCACATCACGCTGATGAGCTGGTTTATCGACTATGTCTACATCCCGTTGGGCGGCAACCGCTGCTCCACGGGGCGCCACCTGTTTAACGCGTTCATGGTGTTCTTCCTGAGCGGCTTGTGGCACGGGGCGTCGTGGACGTTTATCGCCTGGGGCGTGTTCAACTTNATCATCTGCATTCCGTGGATGATACTGCGNCACATGCGCGGCAAGCATCCCCAGCACGACTACAACGTGGTGGTGCGCGTGGGGCAGCGCATCGTNGCGTTTGCCCTGTTCACCTTCACGGTCATCTTCTTCCGCTCGAGCACCATCGACCANGCGTGGCAATTCCTGGGGCATCTGTTCACCGGNAGTGGCGGCATGAACCTGCGCGGCTTGCTGCTGATGAACACCCTCGAGNCTGCCGCCGCTGTGGTGGTGATGATGACGCTCGAGTGGCGCAATCGCAACCGCATCTCNCCGNTGCAATTCAAGTCNACGNCGCTCACCCGCGTGGGCTATGTGGTCATCGCGGTGTGGACGTTCACGCTGTTTACCGTGAGCCGCGACTTCATTTATTTCCAGTTCTAATNTGTGCATGACCCCCTATAGACGATGAAACGATTTGGACTGAAACTGCTACTCTACCTCGCCATCACTGCTGCGGTGATTGCGGTGCTGTTTGCCATCCTGCCCTATAACCACGATGGTTACATGCGCGCCCAGCTTTACAAGGACAGCCTGCTGCGCGCCCGCACGCAACCGTCGCTGGTGCTCCTGGGTGGCAGCAACGTGGCGTTCGGGTTCGACAGCCACCGCATGGAGCAGGCGCTGGGGGTTCCTGTGGTCAACGACGGCATGCACGGCTACATGGGCATGCGCATGATTATGGACAACTACGAGCGCGTGGCGCTCAAGGGCGACGTGGTGGTGGTGATGCCCGAGTATATCCAGTACTTCAACGAGCTGGCCGAGGGCGAGCAACCCATGGTCGACCTGGCTTACCTGTCACCACGCGACTATCTGCCGCTGCTCAAGGGCAAGCAACGCCTGGCGCTGGCCAAGTTCACCTCCGCCAACCTGCGCGCCCGCATCGAGTATGCCATCTCGTCGTGGCTCATCCCCGATTACAAGACCATCTATCGCGCCTCGGCGTTCAACGACCTGGGCGACGTGACGGGTCACTGGGACGACACCACGGGCGTGGAATTTGTCACCCTCACCACGCCNCTCACCGAGCACGAGCCCATCAACGAGGGCTTTGTCACCTACCTGCACGAGACCCTCGACCGGTGGGTAGATAGCGGGCTGACGGTGATTGTGTGCCCACCAGCCTACGCCGTGACGGCATATAACAACATCCTGCCCAACATCCGCTGCGCCGACAGCCTGATGCGCGACATGGGTCACCCGTTTGCCTGCACGCCCGAGCAGATGTTGCTGCCCGACAGCATGTTCTACGACACCGACTACCACCTCAACGGCATCGGCGCCCAGGAACGCACCACCCGCATGATTGAGGTGCTCAAGCCACTGCTCACGCCGCTGCCCACACCGCCCGTCAAGTAATTTAGCATTAATTAAACAAATAATGTGGATTGCATTTGTAACTGTGAGAGTTAATTGCTAAATTTGCAACGTTAAAAAAATCGACACCAATCAAGTAACCCAATAACTAACTACATTAAAGAAATTCTTAATCATGGGATTTTTAACAAACGACAAGTTGGTCATCGTCGGCGCNGCCGGCATGATCGGTTCTAACATGGTTCAAACCGCCCTGATGATGGGCCTGACAAGCGAAATCTGCCTCTACGACATCTTCTCGGCCGAAGGCGTTGCCGAGGAAATGCGTCAAAGTGGCTTCGGTGACGTGAAAATCACCGCNACCACCGATGTAGCCGAGGCGTTCACCAACGCTAAGTACATCATCAGCTCGGGCGGCGCTCCCCGCAAGGAAGGCATGACCCGCGAGGACCTGCTCAAGGGCAACTGCGAAATCGCCGAGGGCCTGGGCAAGAACATCAAGCAATATTGCCCCGACGTGAAGCACGTAATCATCATCTTCAACCCCGCCGACCTCACCGGTCTGGTAACCCTGCTCTATAGCGGCCTGAAGCCCTCGCAAGTTACCACCCTCGCTGCCCTCGACACCACCCGCCTGCAAAGCGCCCTGGCTAAGAAGTTTGGCGTGATGCAAAGCGAAATCACCGGTTGCGCTACCTANGGTGGCCACGGCGAGCAAATGGCAGTGTTTGGCAGCCACGTAGAAATCGCTGGTCGCAAGCTCACCGACATCATCGGCACTCCCGAGTTCACCAACGAGGAGTGGGAGCAGATGAAGGTCGACGTAACCAAGGGCGGTGCCAAGATTATCGAACTGCGTCGCCGCAGCTCGTTCCAGAGCCCCGCTTACCTCTCGGTTGAGATGATTCGCTCAGTCATGGGCGGCGAGAAATTCCGCTTCCCCGCTGGCACCTANGTNAAGACCGACAAGTACGACCACATCATGATGGCCATGGACACCACCCTCGACAAGAACGGCTGCACCTACAAAGTGCCGCAGGGAACNCCCGAGGAGATGGCCAAACTCGATGCCAGCTACGAGCACCTGTGCAAGATGCGCGANGAGCTCGTAACCCTCAACATCGTGCCCCCNATCAGCGAGTGGANCAAAATCAACCCCAACCTGTAATCCCTCGCCCCTCCACACAGCGGCCCCACCCCTCGGGCCGCTGTTTTTTTATGCGCTTAATTCTCGCGTAACTCACGCTGGTGATATTTTGCACGCAGACCAGCGCAGACCTATATNCAGAGTGAAGAGTAACTTCGTTGAACCTTGGCTTCGGTTCGGCAAACTCGAGCAAGCTCGGTTTGCGCTCACCTTGCACAAGGTTTGGAGAGTGAAGAGCAAGCGCGTTCCGCGCTATAGGTTTTAACCTAGTTTCTTCTCTCCACTCTTCACTCTCCACTCTTCACTCTGAATATAGGTCTGCGTGAGGCCCTCTCTGATAGAAGTAGCGCCACAGGGGGGCGAGCATGAGGGCTTGGGTCATGTCGCCGCCGCGGCGCATCATCGCGAGGGCCTCGGCGTGGGTGAGGGTGAGCACGGCGATGTCTTCGCCGGCGTCGAGGTGCTGGTCGCCCAGGCGTTTCACGCCGCGAGCCAGGAANCAGTGCGTCATGTTGTTGCAGATGCTCGGGTTTTGCGCCACATCCATCAGCCACTGCCANTCGCCGCCGCCGTAGCCCGTTTCCTCGGCGAGTTCGCGNTTGGCGGCATCCATCGGNTCCTCGCCCGGCTCGATGACGCCAGCAGGAATCTCGACCGACACCACATCCATCGCGTGCCGNTACTGACGGATGAACACAATCTCGTCGTCCTCGGTGACCGCAATCACATTCACCCAGTCGGGGTACTCCAGCACATAGTGCTCAGGGTTGATGCGCCCATCGGGCAGTTGCACACGGTCGACACGCGCCGTGAGCCACGGCCGCTTAATGATGTATCGGCTCTCGAGCGTCGTCCACTTCTCGATTACCTTGCTCCCAATCTTCTTGTCCATGATAAAAAACATTACTGGCCTCGACACCCGCCGAGCCCCGCACAAAATTACAACTTTCCCCACACCCCCACAACCCATTCAACAGGAAACGCAATCAGGAAAGCCTGCGTCAAAGTTGATGACGCAAAAGACATGCTAGGTTGACAACCCCATAGGGGTTGNCCGCCTGACAGCATCGTTACATCGGTAATAAAGCCCGTTANAAGGCAGAAAATGGCAATCTCGAAACTTTTCACTATCTTTGCCGCAAAAACTATCATCATGAGCAACGAAAAGAACACCTCGCGCGCCGGATGCTTTGCCCTGGGCATCAGCTTCCTCTTCCCCATCATCGGCATCATCCTCTACTTCGTCTACCGCGACCGCGTCACCAACGCCCGCGCCTACCTCATCAGCGCCCTCCTCGGCTTCCTCCTCTCCCTCATCCTCTCCATCCTCCTCTCCCTCGCTCCTGCATAAACCCAGCAAAAGATATAGCAGACGCGTGAGGGTCGCAGACCCTCTAGGTTGGTAACCCCAGGGCGAACGAAGTGAGTCCGGGGCACTGGTAATCACCACATTAGGTCCNCGAAGAGGGCCCACATGAGACACATATTAGGCATTAGGCTTTAGGCATTCCTTAACACCTAATGCCTATTATATAATAGTGGACCGCGATTTTTTTAGATTCTTGAAAAAAAGTCGCTTTTTTTGTTTACGTTTTCGATGGGCGTGATAGTAAAGGACAAAAGCGTTATGATTCGGCTCTCGAGCAGTGACATATCGGCCTACGCTTTTCATGTTTAACTTAAACACCCGATGGGGCTGATAAGGGTATCTTGAACGATTATGAACGGTAGCGGACCATTATTTGGATTCTTATTAGGTTTTCTGATTTTTGTACCTTGGGGCTGGTATAAACTTTCCCAAAAAAACAGAGGATGGGGTTATTACGCGTTGCTCATCTATTGGCCTCTCGTTGGTTTTATCGTGGCATGCTGCTTAAGCAAAAAGGAAAAGNCCACATCGACCGANCTCGCCACCANCGAGGAAACACCCTCGACCGAACTCGCCACNACCAGCGAAATCCACTCGTAACTCTCCCCCATCGACATGCCACCCATCGACGAGCCTCCAGCCCCNTCCCGCTGGAGGCTCGCCGATGTTATCCACGCCATACTTCGTCAAAATAAAGAACCCGAGGCTTGGCACTCATTTTTTTGGGTGCCAAGTCTCCATCCCTAAAACCTAACCCAGTATGGTCGTTTTCACTGACCCAGTATGAACCGTTTTTTTTCATCAAAACCCGAAGATAAGCGGAAAGGCTCGGAGAGNCGTCTTTAACCTATCCTCAGGCCGAGCGGAGCGATAGCGAATCGNGAGACCTGAGGCANGGCCCACCATCCTTATAGAGCCTCGGAGAGGGTCGTTTGAGAGCTGCAGGCATGNCATCGATGCAGCAANNCGGCGGCACAAAAAATCGCCTGCAGATGATATTTTTTTTCATAAAACAATAGGAATTNACAAAACGATTGCNTAACTTTGCAACATCTTACAGGCAGTGGCCNGTAAGATGGACATGATAGAAAAAGCGTTTACAACGCTTTGTCCTTGACGCGCTGAAACCTTGCAACCTTCAGAGAGAACAGTCAAGAACAATGC
>Ga0065709_1000106_pt1 | contig 12534 bp, 12 predicted proteins | sample Hoacrofraction14_2_FD_59096 | JGI IMG/M metagenome (GOLD analysis project Ga0065709, IMG submission 59096) | Hoatzin crop microbial communities from Cojedes, Venezuela, sample from fiber fraction 14 v1 | ecosystem: Host-associated > Birds > Digestive system > Esophagus > Crop | place: Venezuela... | reverse complement strand
GTCGAACTTTTCTACAGCATCTCGATGAAAGACGACGATGGCAACGATAACAAGGTGATGATGTTGACCGCGAGCATCCCGATAGCTTTGTCTATGGCACGCGCCCCGATATCCCCGAGGGTTTCCTCAAGGGCATCGAGGGACTGGCGCCCGGCGAGAAGTTTGCGTTCACGCTCGAGCCCGAGGAGGCCTTCGGTCAGCCCGACCCCGAGATGATTATCGAACTCGATAAGCAGCTGTTTGTTATCGATGGCAAGTTCGACAGCGAGCACGTTCGCCCCGGCCAAGTAGTGCCCCTGATGAGCGAAGATGGCATGCGCTTCAACGCTGTGGTGCTCGAGGTGACTGCCGACAAGGTGAAAGTCGACTTCAACCACCCCTTGGCAGGCGAGCAGGTGTCGTATGAAGGCGAGATTTTGCTCGTGCGCGATGCCACCGAGAAAGACATGAATGCCCAGCCATGTGGCTGCGGTGGTGGCTGCGAGGGCTGTGGCTCGCAAGGTGACTGCGGCGGCTGCAATGGTGGCGGCTGCGAGGGCTGCAACTAAGCGACACGTGTGGTAGCAGCGATGCGCGACAAGCGCAACGGCGGCTACACGCAACACGATACCCCCCCTGATGAGGCTACACGTCAACGTCAGTGACTGCTGCAAGGTGGCTGTCACCTTGCCCACGTCCAAGAGCCTGAGTGCCCGCGCGTTAGTGCTCGAGGCGCTCACCGATGCGCCCTGGACGATTGCCGATGTTGCCCAGTGCGACGACACCCGCGCCATCGCGCACGCGCTCGAGGTCCACGGCTATGTGGACCGCATCGACGTGGGAGACGCCGGCACCGCGATGCGCTTCCTCACCGCCTACATGGCCACCCGCACAGGCATCGACGTGGTGCTCGATGGGAGTGAACGCATGCGGCAACGCCCCATCGGGCCGCTCGTCGACGCCTTGCGCCAGTGGGGTGCCAGCATCACCTACTTGGGTGAGGAGGGCTTCCCACCGCTACGCATTGCGGGGCGGGAACTGCGTGGGCGTGAGATTAGCGTCCGTGCCGATGTGAGTTCGCAATTCATCAGCGCCTTGATGATGATAGCCCCCGTGGCGGGTGGTGCCACGCTGCGCCTCGAGGGCGACATCGTTTCGCAGCCCTACATCGCCATGACCAGCAGTCTCATGCAGCGCGCTGGCGTACCGGTGACGACAGCCGATGGCGGACACACGCTCATCATCCCTGCGGGCCGTTACCATCCCTGCAGCATGCGCATCGAGGGCGACTGGAGCGCCGCCAGCTACTGGATAGCATGGGCGGCATTGCTGCCCGCCAGCGACATCACGCTGCTGGGCTTGACGTGCGACAGCGTTCAGGGCGATGCGCGGCTGCTCGAGTGGGCGCCCATGCTGGGCGTGCAAGCCACGTGGGCGGCCGACGATGTCCTGCAATTGCGCGGTGGACTGCCGCGTGAGGGCCATTGCGAACTCGACCTGCGCGACACCCCCGACTTGATGCCCACCCTGGCTGTGGTGCAATGCCAGCTCGACACCCCCTATCGCTTGAGCGGCCTGAGCACCCTGCGGCACAAGGAGAGCGACCGCGTGGCTTGCGTGCAAGCGCAGTTGCGCAAGTTGGGCTACCTGGTGACGGTGAGCCGCGACGGCGACATCATGGAGTGGAACGGCGCCAAGTGCCCCGCAACCGCAGCGCCCATCGTCATCGACCCCGCTGGCGACCACCGCCTTGCCATGGCGTTCTCGCTGGCTGCAGCCCGCTGCGACGCGCTGGTCATCGACCATGCCGAGGTCGTCGATAAATCCTACCCCGACTACTGGCAGCACCTGCGCCAAGCCGGATTTACGCTAACGTCCATCTGATGAAACCTGCACTGATACTCCTCATCGTCCTTGTGGTCACCGGCGCCATTTTGTGGCTCCTCGACCGCCTGTTTCCCTGCCGCACCCCCGACGAGGCGCCCAGCGACGATGCCCCCGCTGATGATGCCCCCGCCGAAGCGCAATCCTGCGAAACCAGCAGCAACAGCGGCTGCACCGACGACTGTTGCGCCATCCACGAGATTTGCCCCTCGCAAGAAATCCTCAAGGCCAGCATGGAGCCCGTCACCTACTACGACGACCAGGAACTCGATGCCTATCGCGGCCGTGCCGCCGATGGATACAGCGACGACGAACTCGAGCAGTGGCGCGACATCCTCTACACGCTGCAACCCAGCGACTTGATGGGATGGCAGCAGTCGGTCAAGCGCCGTGGCATCGTCATGCCCGCCGTCATCCGCGACGAGTTTGTGCAGTTGGTGGCCGATAGCCGCACGGCCTCGGGAGCGAGTTAATGCAATAAAAGCCCCTGTGGCTGCGTTACTATATTATCAACACGAGTAGAGCACGCGCGTGCAATGAATAAAATAAAGCGTTTGATACCCCTCGCGATGCTTGTCGCTGTGGTCCTGCTCCAGGGCTGTAGCGCCAAGAAGAACACTGCCGGAAGTCGTTTCTGGCAGGCTTTCACCACGCGCTACAACGTCTACTACCACGGCAAGACAAACTACGACGAGCAACTCAAGGACATGGTGAACAACTACGAGGACGATTACTCGCAGCACCTGTTTATCCATCCCGCCGAGGCTCGTGCCGCCGAGAAAGCCCCACAGCCGTCGGGCAGCTTCGACCGCACCATCGAAAAGATGCAGAAGGCCATCTCGCTCCACTCCATCAAGAAGAAACCCAAGCGCAAGAGCGGCAAGGGCAACGACGAGAAATACAAGGAGTGGCTCAAGCGCGGCGAGTACAACCCCTTTATCCACAACGCATGGTTCACGCTGGCTAAGGCCGAGTACATGAAAGGCGACTTCTTGAACGCTGCCGCCACCTTCCGCTACATCCAGCGCCACTTCACCTGGAAGCCCGAATTGGTGCAGGAATGTCAGGTGTGGGAGGCGTTGAGTTACTGCGCCATGGGCTGGACCACCGAGGCCGACAACGTCCTCTCGCACGTCCACATCGACAAAATCGACGATGGCCGCGTGCGTGCGCTCGCTAACCTCGCCTTTGCCGACTACTANCTCAAGGACAAACGCACCGCGCAAGCCATCCCCTACCTGTCGGANGCNGCNCAGCACGCCGANGGCTGGTCGCAGAAGGTGCGCCTCAACTTCCTGCTGGGACAGCTCTACGAGGAAAACGACCAGAAAGAGCTCGCCTACGANGCNTATAAGCGCGCCGGCAGCAGCAACAGCGCCACCTATCGCACCAAGTTCAACGCCCGCATCAAGCAAAGCGCTGTTTACCANGGTGACAACATCGAGGGCGAGGTGAAATCGCTGCGCGGCATGGCNCGATTTGACCGCAACAAGGAATACCTCGACCAAATCTACTACGCCATCGGTAACCTCTACCTGTCGCGCTTCGACACCATCCACGCCGTCGAGAACTACAAACTCGCCGCCGAGAAGAGCACCCGCAATGGCATCGACAAGGCCATCAGCCAGCTCACGCTGGGNCGCATCTACTTTGCCCAGCACAAGTACGACCTCGCNCAGCCCTGCTATGCCGAGGCCGTGCCGCAACTCAGCGANACCTATCCCAACTACAAGGCCATCAAGAAGCGCAGCGACGTGCTCGANGANCTCGCCGTGTATGCCCAAAACGTGACCTTGCAAGACTCGCTGTTGCGCCTGTCGAAGATGACTCCCGAGGAGCAAAAGGCCGTCATCAAGAAAATCATCGACGAACTCAAGAAAAAAGAGAAAGAGGAGGCCGAGAACGCTAAGCGCGAGGAATANCTCGCCCAGCAGAACGCCAAGGGTAACACCCTGAACCAGAACGGCAACACCCCCACCACCTTCTCAATCAATAACGACAACTCGTGGTACTTCTACAACACGGCGACCAAGAANGCCGGTAAGACCGCTTTCCAGCAGCAATGGGGTAACCGTAAACTCGAGGACCACTGGCGTCGTCGCAACAAGAACACCTTCAGNCTGGGCGACGANGAAGACCAGGCCGAGACTGCTCCTGCCGACAGCACCGGNCAAGGNGGCGGTGAGGGNGGCCCCGGAGGCCAGCTCTCGAAAGAGGAGGAAGAAGCCAACAAGCGCGCCAACGACCCGCACTACGAGGAATACTACCTCAAGCAGATTCCCACCACCGAGGAGCAAATTCAGGCCGCCCACGACATCATCCAGGAAGGCCTCTACAACATGGGCCTCATCCTCAAGGATAAACTCGAGGACTACAGTGCAGCAGCGCATGAGTTCAACGAACTGATGACGCGCTATCCCAACAACACCTATCGCCTCGAANTCTACTACAACATGTACATGATGTACATGCGCAACGGCGACTACAGTCAAGCCGAGCACTATCGCTCACTCATCCTCAGCGAGTTTGCCGACAGCAAGTATGGCCAGGCGATGAAGGACCCCAACTACCTCGAGAACCTCAAGAACATGCAGGTTTATCAAGAGGCCATGTACGAGCAGGCTTATCANGACTACCTCAATAACAACAACGAGGCTGTCCACGCGGCTTACGCCGAGATGATGCGCCTCTACCCGCTGTCGAAGATTATGCCCAAGTTCATGTTCATCGACGCCCTGAGCTATGTGACGCAGAAGCGCTACGACAAGTTCAAGGAAGTCATCAAGGACATGCTCCAGCGCTATCCCGAGACCGATATCACCCCCATCGCCTCGTCGATTGTCAAGGACCTGAACGCNGGCCGCAAGTTGCAGGGTGGTAGCAGCAACGCCCGTGGCATGCTGTGGTCTACACGCTTGAGCAACGACACCACNGGTGCCGACCTCGAGAAGAAGTTCACGCCGTTCAAGGAAGACTTCGACAAGCCGCACGTGTTCATCCTGCTCTATCCCATGGACTCGGTGAGCAGCAACCTGTTGCTCTACGAGGTAGCGCGTCACAACTTTGGCTCGTTTGTGGTCAAGGACTACGACCTAGAGCAAATGAACTTTGGCCGCTTAGGTCTGCTCGTGGTACGCGGCTTTGCCGACTTCAACGAGGTGAAGCACTATCGCACCGTGTTCGAGGAAGACAAGTCGCTGGCGATTCCCGCGCAGGTACATCCCGTCATCATCAGCGTCGACAACTTTGAGCTCCTGCTCAACGAGGGCCGCTCGTTTGAGGACTACTTCAACTACCTGACGGGTCAAGAAGAGAAAGCTATCGAGTCGCAAGTGCCCGAGCTCAGCGAGGAAGAAGCCGCCGCGGTCGAGAAGGAAGGCGAGGGCGAAGTAACGCCGCCGCGGCAACCTGTTCGACCCAAGAATCCCGAGGCTAAGCCGGGTGAAGANCCCAGCGAGCCCGAGNCNNCCGAGCAACCCGGTGAAACCAAGCCCGACGAGATGGTTAAACCCGACGTTCCCGTTGAGGAGAGCGATAGCGCTAAGGCTGCCCGCGCCGCCATCGACAAGAAGAACGCCGAGAAGGCTGCNAAGGCCGCCCGCGAGAAGGAAGCCGCCGATAAGGCCGAGCGCGAGAAACAAGCAGCCGCTCGTGCCGCTCTCGCTGCCGAGCAAGCTGCCGCCGAAAAGGCTGCCGCNGAACGCGCCGAGGCNGCTCGCAAGGCCGAGGAGAAGCGCAAGCAAGAGCAACTCGAGGCCGAGCAGAANCAACGTGAGGCNGANGCTCGCATGAGCTACAAGGAGCGTAAGGAATTGCGCAAGGAACGCGAGAAACAGCAACGCGAACTCGAGGAGCANCGACAAGACTCCATCGAGCAAGTCCAGAAGGAGCAGCAAGCCGCAATGCAGGCTGCACAGAAGGCGCGCGCCGACTCGCTCAACCTCGAGCGCAAGGCCCGTCAAGAACGTGCTAAGGCTAAGGAGCAACAGCGCGTCGACGAGAAGAAACAACGCGAGGAAGAACGCAAACTCAAGGCTAAAGAGAAAGAAGAATTGCGTAAGGCCCGCGAGAAAGAACGTAAAGAGAAAGCCAAACTGCGCGAGAAGGAGCGTAAGGAGAAAGCTAAACTGCGTGAACAGGAGCGCAAGCAGCGCGANAAGGAACGCAAGGAAGCCGCCAAGCAACGCGAAAAAGAGCGTAAGGAAAAGGCTAAACAGCGCGAGCAAGAACGCAAGGATAAAGCCAAGCAGCGTGAGCAAGAGCGCAAAGCGGCTAAAAAGGACAAGTCGAGNAGTAGCAAGTCGACCAAGTCGAGCACCACAAAATCGACCAAGTCGACTACTACCGACGACACCTCGACAGCCGATAGCGAGTCGACCACCGGAACGACCGATAGCGTGACCACGAATACAAATACACAATCGACACGTAGCGTGCGCGACCGCAAGAACAACTAAGCAAATGCCCACGGGATGGCTCTCACCAGCACCCCGTGGGACGTTTGTTAACACGAAATGAAACAATTAAAACCGCGACAACGATGAGTAAAGAAATGATATTGTGGGCCGACGACGAGATNGACCTCCTCAAGCCGCACATCATGTTCCTCAAGAACAAAGGTTTTGACGTGACCACTGTGACCAATGGCCGCGATGCCATCGACTTGCTCAGCGGTCAGCACTTCGACCTCATTATCCTCGACGAGAATATGCCCGGCATCAGCGGCCTCGAGGCGTTGCAGCGCATCAAGGTCATGCAGCCCAACGTTCCCGTCATCATGATTACCAAGAGCGAGGAGGAAAACATCATGAATCAAGCCATCGGGAGCGAAATCGCCGACTACTTGATTAAGCCCGTCAACCCCATGCAGATTCTCCTGTCAATCAAGAAGAACCTGCACAGCGACGACCTGGTCAAGGANAANGTNACGGGCGACTACCAGCAGCAATTCATGAACATCAGCCTGCAGATTAGTCAAGCCAACTCGATAGAGCAATGGTATGAAATCTACAGCACGCTGGTGCGCTGGGAATTGACGCTGGCCAGCAACGCCACAGGCATGATTGAAATGCTCGAGGCGCAAAAGACCGAGGCCAATAGCTCGTTTGCCAAGTTTGTGCGCCGCAACTACGCGTCGTGGTTCACCAGCGACGACCACCCCCTGCGCAGCAACGAGGTGTTCAAGAGCCGCGTGNTNCCCCTGCTCGACAATGGCGAGAAGGTGTGCTTTGTGGTCATCGACAACTTCCGNCTGGACCAGTGGCGCACCGTGAGCGCCCTGCTNGCCGACACGTTTACCATCGAGAGCGACGAACTCTACACTGCCTTGCTGCCCACNGCCACGCAGTATGCCCGCAACGCCATCTTCTCGGGACTGCTCCCGCTGCAAATCGAGCGNATGTTCCCCGACCTGTGGGTCGACGAGGACGAGGACGAAGGCAAGAACNTGAANGAGGCTCCNCTNGTGCAAACCTTCCTCGACCGCTACCGCCGCCACATCAAGTTCTCCTACAACAAGGTGAACGANAGCCAGGGTGGCGACCGCTTGCTNGCACGCATCAATTCGCTCAAGGANTTCCCGCTCAACGTNGTGGTGCTCAACTTTGTGGACATGCTCTCGCACGCCCGCACCGAGTCGCGCATGATACGCGAGCTCGCCAACAGCGANGCNGCCTACCGCAACCTCACCGAGTCGTGGTTTAAGACGTCCTACGCCCTCGANCTCTTCCGCGCCATGGCACGCATGGGCTTCAAGGTCGTTGTCACNACCGACCACGGCACCATCAAGGTCGACAACGCCATCAAGGTCATCGGCGACAAGAACGTCAACACCAACTTGCGCTACAANCTCGGCAAGAACCTGAGTTACAACCCCAAGCAAGTGCTCGAAATCAAAGACCCGCGTGCGGTGGGCCTGCCTGCGCCCAACGTCTCGACGACCTACATCTTTGCCGCGGGACACGACTTNTTTGCTTACCCCAACAACTATAATCACTATGTGCAGTACTACACCGACACCTTCCAGCACGGTGGCATCTCCATGGAAGAGATGCTCGTGCCGCTGGCAGTGCTGTCGCCCAAGTAAGCAACGTGCGGCACATAGTTTCACATAACACCATTATATATAATGAGTACTAAGAAAATTCAATTCAAGGCAGCTACCCTCGACGACCTCCCCGCTGCAGCCTACCAGTTCATGACCGAAATGGGNGACTACACCGTGTTTGCCTTCTATGGCAANATGGGGGCAGGAAAGACCACGTTCATTCGTGCCCTGTGCCACGCGCTGGGCGTCGAGAGCGACATGGCTAACTCGCCATCGTTTGCCATCATCAACGAGTATCGCAGCGACACCACCGCCGAGCTNATCTACCANTTCGACTGCTACCGCCTGGAAGACGAGCGCGAGGCCNTCGACATCGGTGCCGAGGACTACATGGACTGCGGCGCGGTGTGCCTCATCGAGTGGCCCGAGCGCATCGAGGGGTTGCTACCCGACGACACGGTGCGCGTCGACATCGACGTTGACGAAGACACGCTGGCGCGAACCATCACTATGACGTTTCCTAGCGACGAGATTTAATCAACACGCANAATCACTCCGAAACATCTTCACACGAACGCATGCCTCTATTTATNCACGTCGAAACNACACGCTCTACCAATAGNTTCATGGCCTACGCCGCCGACACGCTACCCGACCACACCGTCCTCTATACCTACGACCAAACGGCGGGACGTGGGCAGCGCGGCAACACGTGGCTGTGCCCGCCGGGGCTGAACATCGCCATGTCGATTGTACGCAAGGACCTGTCGATTCACGCTCGCGAGCAGTTTATCATCAGCGAGGTCTCAGCCGTCGGCACTGCCAACGCCCTGAGCGAACTCACGGGCGCACAGATTCAAGTCAAGTGGCCCAACGATATCTACTGGAACGAACGCAAACTCGGTGGTATGCTCATCGAGAACAGCCTCGAGGGCACGCACATCGCCCGCTGCATCGTGGGCATCGGCATCAATGTGAACCAAACTGAATTTGACCCCTCGCTGCCTAACCCCGTGTCGCTCAAGCAGATTACGGGTGACGACTACGACCTCGAGGGCGTTGTGCGCTCCATTGGCGAGCACGTCGAGGCACTGGGCTGCCAAATCGACGACCCCGAGTTCTGCAAGACCCTGCATCAGCGCTACCTCGAGTTGCTCTTCCGCAACGATGGGCAGCTACACACGTTTGCGATGGCCGACGGCACTCGCTTCCAGGCACGCATCGTGGATGTGGCCCCCGATGGCGTTCTCACGCTGAGTAACGACCGTGGCGATGAGCAGCACTTCGCTTTCAAGCAAGTGAGCCACGTCATCGATAGCAAAGTTTTATAATCATCTATATTTCCCTCTCATCCTAAAAAAAGTAATTGCAAAATGAAAAGTAAAGTTTATACCCTCACGGGTGACCACGGCACGACTTCGCTCGTGGGTGGCAAGCGCGTCGACAAGGACGACATCCGCGTCGAGGCCTACGGAACCATCGATGAACTGAACGCACAACTGGGGCTGCTGGCCCACAACAGCAAGCTCGACTACGAAGACCTGCCTGCTACCATCCGCACCATCCAGAATAAACTGTTTAACATCGGTGCTTACCTCGCCAACGACCAGGCTACCGAGCCGCAGGGACTCACCGAGGACGACATCCACGCCATCGAGGCGCACATCGATAGGATGGACGCCGAGTTGCCTCCCATGCAAGGCTTCATCCTGCCGGGTGGTAGCCGCCTGTCGGCGCTGTGCGACGTGTGCCGCACGGTGACCCGTCGTGCCGAGCGCCGCGTCGTGGCCCTCTCGCACAAAGCCACCATTAGCCCCATCGTGCTGCAGTACCTGAACCGCCTGAGCGACTTCTTCTTCATCCTCTCGCGCTACAACAACATTAGCAACCAGGTCGAGGAAATCTATTGGGATAAGGACGCTTAGTCCCACCTCATCGTGCTGGCTTATAGCAAAGTGACCCCATTTGCGGCGATTGGTCGAGGTTTTGGCCCTGCTGGTCTAATTAATTTGCAGTGTTAAAATCGCAATGTTAAAATTGCAGCAAAATTTAATGTTTCACACTCTAAAAATAGAAGCACTATGAAACGACTTATTTTCACAATGGTGGTCTTGATGACGCTGGTGTCATCGGCCAGCGCTATGAGCTACAAGCAAGCGCGCGACCAGGCCTTGTTCCTCACCGACAAGATGGCATACGAGTTGAACCTCACCGACGACCAGTATAACGCTGCGTTCGAGATTAACCTCGACTACATCATGTGTGTCGAGCTCTACGACGACCTCTTCGGGCAGTACTGGACACGTCGCAACACCGAGCTGAGCTATGTGTTGACGCAAGCGCAATATCATGCCTACATGCTCATCGAGTACTTCTACCGTCCCATTAGTTGGGTGAACAAGAAGTTTGTGTTCGCGATTTACAACCATTACCCCAAAAATCGCTTCTATCGCAGTGCCCCGCCTGCCTATCAGGTCTATCGCGGCGGCAACCGTTACTACAACCACAGTCCCTACAAGGGCCGCGCGTTTACCTCGGACCCCGCTCCCACGGTGAAGCACCACGTTGGCAACCCCTCGCCGGGTGGCAAACTGGGTAGCCCCTCGAGCAACCCCCGCGGAACCTATCCTGTCGACAAGAAGCAAGCCGTGAAGGAAGGCAAGGAGCGCATCAACAACAGCAACCGCCGCCCCGCATCGGGCAGCGTCGCCACCCAGCGCTCGACCACGCAACCCTCGTCTCGCACGACCCCTGCGCAGCCTAAATCCACCGGCACGCAACATCAATCAACGGGTAACGGCGGAAATCGTCGCCGCTAATCCACGATAACATCAACACCCGCAGCCGCCTGCACGCCCCGCGTCCAGGCGGCTGCTTTACTGAAATCGGGGAGGCATTAAAGCCTAATACCTGTTAAAAAATGTAATTTTTTGCGGGTGGAAATATCAAAATTTAAGAGTTCGAGGGGGCGGTGAACGGGCGTGGTTAGGGAGATTGGGACCAATCGAGGCGTAAAAAATACCAAAAGTGCTAAATGTTTAGAAGTGTTTAAAGGGTTTGGCACAAAAACAGATTTTCACTAAATTTGCACCACAGTTGAACGAAAAAGTATTATTTCATGATATTTAGGACACAATCATATACTAAAATCCTATTCCTTTTCACAGCACTCACTATCTCCCTATATTTCACTGCATCGGCGCAAGAGTTGAATGCGCGCAAACATGGCACCGTGCTCGAGCAAATGGAGCAATCGGAGGTGTACAGCGGCCACCACAGTGTGGTACAAGAAATTTTAGACTATGCATTCCGTTTTCGTGGCGTTCCCTATCGCTCGGGTTCGAGCTCTCCCCGCGGTTTCGACTGCTCGGGATTCACGAGCTATGTGTTCAAGCGCTTCGGCGTGAACCTCACGCGTTCGTCGCGTGGCCAGTATGGCGAGGGTGTGCGCGTGAAGCGCGATGACCTGCAGCCCGGCGACCTGGTCTTCTTCAACGGCCGTGCACGCGGTCGCGGCGTGGGCCATGTGGGCATCGTTACTCAGGTGAACGACAACGACAACTCCTTCAAGTTCATCCACGCAGCCTGCAGCAAGGGCATCACCGTGAGTCACAGCAACGAGGCTTATTACCGCCAGCGCTACGTCGGCGCCCGCCGCGTCATCTACTAAGCCCTCGACGCTCCACAATATCACGCACCCCGCCCCCTGCGCGCGAGGTGCTTTTTTTATGTACTTGACCCATGGGAAAAGGGGGTGGGGAGAGGGTTTTTGCGAGATTTAACACAAAAAGCGCATTTTTACCCAAAAATATTGCGTCTTATTTGTTTGTCAAACGAAAATTAGTATTACTTTTGCAGCCCAAATAACAGGAAGTAGTTAACGCAATTCACAACAATCAATCAGTATCAATATAGCTTATGTATTGGACGTTAGAATTAGCAACCAAACTTGAGGACGCACCTTGGCCCGCAACCAAGGATGAGCTCATCGACTATGCGCAGCGCAGTGGTGCTCCGCTCGAGGTCATCGAGAATCTGCAAGAAATTGAAGACGAGGGCGAAACCTACGAATCAATCGAGGACATCTGGCCCGACTATCCCACCGACGACGGTGATTTCTTCTTTGACCCCGACGAGTATTAATCCCTCGCGCACGTCCATCCGTAATACGACCCAGCCACTCCGCTGGGTCGTCTTTTTTAGGTGAATAGGTCGTCCATCGTCACCTCTTGCTGGATGTGTTGCCAATAGGAGTGGTGGTCAACGCCGTGAGGAGTAATCATTATTATGTTGGTGGCGCAGCGTGTGTGCGAGGCCTCGATGAATTGTGCTTCCTTATGGCGCAGTTGATAGTCCTGCTCAAGGGAAATGGGGTAGGCCATGTGCGAGAACTGCATTTCACACAAGTTGATTACTTTGTCGGCACGATTGTCGTTCAACTTGTTGGTCTGCATGAACTTAAAGTAGAACAGGGTGAAGTCGTCGATGAGCTGATGGACCATATCGTTTTTCCGCTGATTTGCCTGTAGCAAAGTAGCGGAAATGGGGTAAAAAAGTGCAGTTTCCGCTGATTTGCTCGAATGAGGTGGCGGATGATGGGAGTGATGGTGAGGGATAAAAAGGGT
>Ga0065709_1029777_pt1 | contig 12577 bp, 8 predicted proteins | sample Hoacrofraction14_2_FD_59096 | JGI IMG/M metagenome (GOLD analysis project Ga0065709, IMG submission 59096) | Hoatzin crop microbial communities from Cojedes, Venezuela, sample from fiber fraction 14 v1 | ecosystem: Host-associated > Birds > Digestive system > Esophagus > Crop | place: Venezuela... | reverse complement strand
TTGATGGGCTTAGTAGCGGCAGTTGAGAACGTTAGTAGCGGCAGTTGAGAGGCTTAGTAGCGGCAGTTGAGGGGCTTAGTAGCGGCAGTTGAGAGACTAAAACGGCACTACAAAGGAGCTAAAACGGCGCTGCGAAGGAGACCTTTGGATTTGAGACATTTAGGTTTGAGTCGGCTTCGCTGTTTGAGATTTGAGGTTTGAGGCATTTAGGTTTTTCCATAAAAAAACGGCTGCAACACGCAGCCGTTTTATCGTTTGTGGGTTTTACTCTTTTGTGAGTTCCCTTTCTTGAGTTCTACACTTGTAGTTCCCTTTCGTGAGTTCTCTTTCTTGAGTTCTACACTCTTTGAGTTTTACCCGTTTGTTTCAGTTCTTTCGAATCTGGTGGTAATGATTAATCCCACACGCTCTTGTGCTCGATTGACTCGTCTTCACTTTCTTCGAAGTCGCTCTCTTTACCAAGTTGACCGTCTCCGATCTTTTCATGTATTGAAAGACCCATCACTTCTTCTTTCATCACGAGCATCTTGAGAGCTGGTTTTTGATAATTCTTTTTCATTTTTCTGTTATTATAAAATTGTTTCTAACCTGTTTTCTTATTTGTTAACAACAAATTTCTTGCCGTTCTTAACATAGATGCCCTTTGTTGGGTTAACAACGCGGCGACCCTGAAGGTCATATACTGGTGCATTGTCAACTTCCTCTACAGTTGCTTCGATGTTCTTAACACCTGTAGTCTCACCAAATACGTAGCACTTAGCTGCGCTTGAACTTTCTACTGGCAGATACGCTTTGTGAGCTTGACTCTCGAATGCAGCGCCTCCTTCGGCACCATAATAGAAACCAACCACACCATCTACTTTTGACAACATGTAGAATTTGTAATCTGTTCCTTCTGTTGGACCAGTGGTTGTTGTTGCTTCATCGAAGCCGAGCAATTCATTGCTTTCATTTGCAGTTGCACTTTCTGTTGTTACAAAGAACTCGTAATCAGCAGTATCACCTTTCAGAAGAACAGCTTCTCCTGCTGGGATTACTGTGTAAGCGTCAAGTTCCTTGATATTTGTGCCATCAACAGAGCATCCGCGTGCTTTTACGCCATCAGGAACTGTCAAGTTGTGTGCGCTGTAATAAAGAGTTGCGTATCCAGCATCTGTGATTGTTACAGGCACTGCCATGCTGATAAGGAATAGTTCGTATGTAGTGTTATAAACGCCACAAATACCAACAACGTTGTAAGTTCCTGTATAACTTAGTGTAGATTTAGAACCAGTAACAAGTTTGTATTGGTCGTAAAGTGTGAGATTATCAATCTTACCACTTGTTACCGTTGCGCCAGTGATCTTTACATATTTGCAAAGGTTTGCTTCTTCCAAAGCTTCTGCAGCAGTCATCTCTGTTGGTTCTGGAGCATCACCTTTTGTAACAGTCAATTCTTCTTTATCTACGTCCGTAATTTCTGGCAGATTCTTGTATGCAGCCCATGTAACTTCTGTCTGACCATTGAGGATTTCACCTGCAGTATAGTTAGAAGAACCATAGAGGCAAATAGCACCGCTTTCATCCTGCATATATACATTAGAACCGTTTACATAAGTAACAACAACATTATCAAATTTCAGGATACCATCTGCGGCAGCCTCCTTCAATGCAGCAATGTCTTCATATACGTTAAGGACTTTCAAAGTGTAGCTTTTGTATGTCGAGTTTATTTTATTCTCTTCATCGCCTGCATATTCAACTTTAATAGTAGTTGTTCCTGCGCCTACAATAGTGATTTGTGGTTCTGCGCCTGTTCCACTTACAGTAGCAACATTTTCGTCGCTTGAACTCCATATATAAGTATATTTGCTTGTAACATCCTCATCATTAATTGTCATTGTAACAGCCTGACCTGTGTAAGGACTTTTATCTGAAGTTGTTTTCTTAACCAAAGTATTTTCGAAAGACATTACAGGAGTAGTTGTTCCATCGTCAACAGCTTCTGCTGTTATAACAACGTCGTCCAAGAAGAAACGATTCTTGCTTGCTTGTGCAGCCTCAAAGGTGATTTTCGAAGCTGATGTTCCACCAGTAATAGTAATTGTATAGGTTGTCCATTCACCCTTAACAAGCGTTACACTTGATTCACTTAAAGTTCCTTCACTAATAGAAATATTCAGCGTGGTTGATTCTTTTTCATTATTCCATGCACCAGCCTTGAATGTAAGAGTAGCTTCGCCATTAAGCTTCTCCAATGCAGGTGTAACAGCAACTCCTTTTACACTACTTGTTCCAAGTTTTATACATCCGCTTGCTGCATTTCCCTTAGTCAATACCCATCCAGTATTATCTGCACTTCCTTCTCCAAATGTTCCATTAGCAATAGAGCCAGACCAGCCATCAGTACTATTGCCACCTTTGCTTTCACAGCCAGCAAAAGTTTCTGAGAAGACAGTTACTTCTTCAGCAAAAGTAAATCCGCAAATAGCCAATAGCATTGCGGTCATCATAATACGTAAATGTTGTTTCATAATTGTTATTAATATTAATAATTCGAATTTGGTGGCAAAGTTAGTAAAAGTGAATGTATTATGCAAATAAATTAAGAAAAAAAAGCAGAAAGACAGCAAACTCGAATGCCTGCCGAAGGCAGGGTACATCAATAACACGGGGTAATCAACCCCGTGATAGTAAGTCGGTATAGAGAACGCTGCTGGAAGCAGCCAACATCGAAAAAGATCCACTTCATACTGTGCGAGTGCTGTCAAGTATCCGATGTTAGCTGCTTTTTTTCATAAGTTCGGCTGCACTCGGCAAAACTCAAGCAATCTTGGTTCTGCACTCGTTGGTACGAACTTTCGCTATCACTCAACAACTCGTCAGCAGCGCATACTTGCTTGCATGGAATTCCAGAGGTTACGCTATCGCTCACCACGCGGTTATTGATGTATCCTGCCTTCGGCAGGCATTAGTGCTTGCGAAAAAGATAGTGAACGGAACACTCTACTTTTAGCAGGCATTCGAGCTTGCGAAAAAGATAGTGAACGGAATGCATTTCTATTAGCAGGCATTCCGCTCACAACTCATTTATTTCTATACCTTTCCATCGTTAGGTTCCCCCTCCCTTGGGGAGGGGCTAGGGGTAGGTCTTTCTTGATGCCGGGCTGGCCAGTGTCGTTGGTTGGTTTTCCATCGATGGTGTAATAGCGTAGGCCCATTTCATCGAGTGAAAAGCAAGAACATTGATTGTAGTAAAGAACTACATGGCTCACATCTTTTGCATGTGAGCCATTTTCATATTATGAATACACCTTATTTATATATACGCGTACGCGCGCGTGAGTGAATTACTAAAAGACGTGTCATCTCGTGTTTGCTCTATGCCTTCAGCAGTCATTCGCACTTAATAACTCGCCAACAAATTTCGAGATTGCTGCATTTGTATTATTAATAAGGTGAAGCATTAAGGCGGATTGCTTTAATAAAATTATCTAAATTCGTTATGCAAAGAAGCGAATGAGTATGAAGTTTTAGTTTAAAGTCAAAGTCTTGTGTACGCAAACAATTTGAAACTTAAGCACTGTTTTATTTTGAAAAAGTGTTGTAAAACACTTATTTTAATTTCATTTTGATTTAAAAGCGTGTAAATATGCAGAAAAAGTCGCTTAAATGGCGTTATTGTGTTAAAAAGTATTTATTTAAGTGTGGTTTTAATAATTTTATTTGTTCAGTAAGTAAAATTACACTATATTTGCAAACAACGCACTTCAAAAGCGGGGATTTTTGCAGTCCTCCGCCCCAGAGGAATGCATTTAGTGAATACTTTTAATAGTTACTCAAATTAATATTATAACACACGAAGCAGGTTTTTCTTGCACAGAGATACGAAATTTATTATATTTATATATTTATTTTACAACTTTTAAGAGAGATTTTATGGAAAAAAGACTAACAATGATTCTTGCCTGCCTTTTCTTTAGCATAGGAATGGCGTTGGCACAGACAAAAGCTACGGGTATAGTCGTTAATGCTGAAGACGGCGAACCAGTAGTAGGAGCCTCTATTAAGGTTGTTGGAACGAACACAGGTACGGCCACAGACATTGACGGTCGGTTTGAATTGCCGGTGCCAAGTGCCAACACAAACCTTGAAGTTTCTTACATTGGTATGATTACCAAGACCGTAAAAGCTGGCACTAACATGCGTATCGAACTGGCTTCTGAGAGCGAACTGATCGACGAAGTGCTGGTTGTGGCTTACGGAACACAGAAAAAGTCGTCGTTTACCGGTGCTGCTGCAACGGTGAAAGCCGACAAGTTGCAGAAGGCTCAGGTGTCTAACCTTTCAAAAGCATTGGAAGGACAAGTAGCAGGTGTGCAGATCGCATCAAGTTCTGGTACTCCTGGTTCAGCCGCCAGCATCATTGTACGTGGTATTGGTTCTATCTCAAGTAGCCAGTCGCCACTTATCATCGTTGACGGTGTGCCTTATGAGGGTTCGCTCAACTCTATCTCTACTCAGGATATCGAGTCGATGACCGTTTTGAAAGATGCTGCTGCAAACTCAATGTATGGTGCTCGTGGTGCCAATGGTGTGATCATCATCACCACAAAGGGCAGCAAGAGCGGTAAGGCTCGCATCAATTTCGATGCTCGTTGGGGTTTCAATGCTCGTGCAGTTGGCAATTACGACATCATAACCGATCCAGGAGAATATTACGAAATGATGTATGAGTCGGTTCGTAATAGCCTTGTTGGCGAAATGGGTTATGCAGAAGCAGCCAATTATGCCGCTAACAACCTCATCAATGGTTATCTGAAATACAACATCTTCAGTGGAGTTGCTGACAACGAACTTATCAATCCTCTCACAGGAAAGCTGAATCCTTCAGCAACAACTCGTAAATGGAGCGACGACTGGACAAAGGATCCGTTCGAGAATGGCTTGCGTCAGGAATACAATGTCAATGTTTCTGGCGGTAACGATATGACACAAGCCTACATGTCTTTGAGCTATCTTGGCGACGATGGTTACTTTGTTGGCTCTTCTTTCGATCGTATTTCTGCTCGTGTTAAGATCGATCAGAAGATTGGAAAGATCTTCAAAGTGGGTGCAAACCTTGCTTATGCGCGCACAGATATGAAGCAGTTTGGTAGCACAAGCTCAAACTATTCAAACATCTTCATGTTCTCACAGAACATTGCTCCTATCTATCCTATTTATTTGTATGACACAAACGGCGACCCTGTTTATGACGAAAAAGGCAACAAGCGTTACGACTTCGGTACTGAATATGCTCGTCCTTACGGTTCAGAACAGAACCCATTGGCTGTTGCTGAGGAGAATATCAACCAGACTTACCGCGACAACATTTCTTCACGCGGCTATTTCGAAGCTCAGATTCTGCCAAGTTTGAAGTTCACTATCAACATGGCTTACGACGTTTTCAACACAAACACAACTGAGTTTGCTACTCCTATTGGTGGTGATGCAATGAATGTTGGTGGTCGTGGAGAAAAATCGTTCTCTCGTTATGGTGCTCTCAACGTGAATGAGATCCTCGACTGGAACAAAGATTTCGGCAAACACAACGTTCATCTCATGTTTGTTCATGAAAACAAGAACGACAAGAACCGCTACATGTATGGACACATGACTGGCTTCTCTGACTATAGCAATCCTGAATTTGCAAACGCATCACTCTATCAGGACCTCACCAGCTACACATCTGAATATGCACTTGAAGGCTATTTGCTGAAAGGCGAATACAGTTACGAAGACAGATACTACTTCACTGCTTCTGTTCGCCGCGACGGTAGCTCACGTTTCCACAAAGATAACCGTTGGGGTACGTTCGCAGCTGTGGGTGGTGCATGGCGCATCAGCGAGGAACCATTCATGCAAAACTATAGAAACACTATCGACAACCTCAAGTTGAAGGCCAGCTACGGTACACAAGGTAACGACAACATCGACATGGTGCACGCTTATACCGACCTTTACAGCGTAGGACGTCTTAGTGGTGGTGCCGCTGCTTTCACCAAAGTGTTCCGCGGTAACCCTGATCTGACATGGGAAAAACAGGGAATGTTCAACGTAGGATTCGAACTTGGTTTGATCGATCGCATCGATGTTAACTTCGATTTCTTCGTAAAGAACAACACCGACATGCTTTTCCAGAGCCCATTGGCATCGTCTGAAGGTTCACCAAGCTACATTTGGCGTAACGAAGTGGATATGCGCAACACTGGTTTCGAGGTAGAAATCAATGCTGATATCATCAAGAAGAGAAACCTTAAGTGGAATGCTTCGCTCAACTTCAGCCACTACAAGAACGAGTTGACCAAACTTCCTGCTTCAAAACCAGAGAGTGAATATCCTGATGGATACGAACGCGGAAGCTATTGGTGGAACATTGGTCAGTCAATCTACAACTGGGCTGGATACGAATACGTTGGTGTGGATGCAGAAACTGGTCTGCCACAATACAACAAATATGTAGAGAATGAAGACGGAACAAAGACTGTTGAAATCGTAAACACATCGTCTGAAGCAACGATTGTTAACCTCAACAAGACTGCTATTCCTGATCTCACAGGTGGTTTCAGCACATCTCTCGAGGCTTACGGATTCGATCTTTCAATCCAAACAGCATTCCAGCTCGGCGGATGGGTACAAGATTCTTACTACGCAACATTGATGAATGCAGGCGATCAGGGACAGAACTTCCACAAGGATATGTTCAACCGCTGGACAAATGCTCACACAAACACAAATATTCCAGCACTCTACTACGGTAAGCAGGAGGCATCAATCAGCAGTTCTTCTGACTTCTTCCTGACAAAAGCGTCTTACTTCTCATTGCGTAACATCACTCTTGGTTACACCTTGCCAATGACACTCACAGGCAAATGGGGCATTGAGCGTCTGCGTTTCTATCTCGCTGGCGACAACGTATTCCTGCAATCAAAGCGTAAAGGCCTTGACCCACGTCAGAGCTTCAGCGGTGCTACAGGATATGTTTACTCTCCTCTGAGCACCTACTCTATTGGTATCAACATTACATTATAATCAAAACGTAATATCTTAAGAATATGAAATTATTAAAATATGTAGCAGCGGGAATGCTTTCACTTAGCCTTGTTTCGTGTGGAAGCGATTACCTCGATACGGAATATACTACTTATCTGAGTGCAGAAGCCGCTGGTGAAGCTGCTGGAAACAACCCGGATGTGTTCTTGAATGGTATGTGGTCGTACATGGTTGACATGTATAGTTCAAGTCATGACGCGTTCAACTACATGTCAGTAATGCTAAGTACCGATGCAATGGCAGAGGATATGGCATTCGGTGCACTGCATTGGTTCTCTTACGATTATCAGTTTGACAACCGTATGTATAACTATCGCCGCACTGCTGTCAACTGGAGCTTGTTCTATACTGAGATATCTAAGTCGAACGAAATTATCGCATTGTATCCTAATGGCCCTCAAACGGATGGCGAAAAAGCCCTACTTGGCCAGGCTTATGCTATGCGCGGTTTCTCTTATTACTATCTCATCCAGTTGTATCAAAACTGCGTAAAGGCGGACGGTTCGCTTAATACAACTGCCAAAGGTGTGCCAATGTATTATGCTTCTACTGAAGGACTGAGCGACGAAGAGCAGACAACTCGCAAGGGAAGAAACACTGTTGCTCTCGTGTTTGAGCAAATAGAAAGCGACCTTACAAATGCAGTTTCGCTGCTTAATGAGTCAGGATATGAGCGTCCTAGCAAGAACTATATCGATGCAGGCGTAGCAAACGGTATGCTCGCTCGTTACTATCTGCTCACACAACAGTGGCAAAAGGCAGCAAATGCTGCTAATGCTGCTCGACAAGGTTATAGCATAATGGGCAATGCTGGCCTGCATGACGGCTTCATGGATGTAACAAACGAAGAATGGATGTGGGGCTTTGATCAAAGCACTGAGACTTCAACCATCTATGCTTCTTTCTTCTCTCACATCTCAAACATCGCTCCAGGTTATGCTGGTTTGGGCTATAGCCCGAAACTTATTGACGCACGTCTCTACAGCCAGATCCCTGATGATGACTATCGCAAGAGTCTCTTCAACGGACCTAATGGCGATTCAAGCCAGTCTTCTACAGGCGCAAAATATCCTTATGCTAACCTGAAGTTCGGTAATGATGGCAATTGGACAATGGACTATCCATACATGCGTGCTGCCGAAATGGTGCTTATCGAAGCTGAAGCTTACGCTCGTTTGGGCGAGAATGCTAAAGCTGCACAGGTGCTTGCAGTGCTTATGGCAAACCGTCAGCCAAGTTGGAGCAAGGCTTCTGTTTCTGTTGACGAGATTCTTTTGCAGCGTCGTATCGAGCTCTGGGGCGAAGGATTCTCTTACTTCGATCTGAAACGTCTCAACAAGGGTATCGACCGCAACTATAGTGGCAGCAACCACTACACAGGATGCAAGCTCACTGTATCTGCTCAAGACGCAAATTGGACTTACCAAATCCCACGTTCTGAGATGCAAGAGAATAAGCAACTCACCGCAGATGACCAGAATGATTAATTAAAATTCTAAAAAGATATCAATTATGAAGAATATATTTAAGTTAATCCCTTGTCTGGCAATGGCGCTCGTTTTTGCAAGTTGCTATGACACAATGGACGATAAAAGCAGCATCGATGCACAATATGCTGACAACAATGCGCCAACAGTTACTATGGTAAGCGCAACGGCTGAGACCTACTCTAATGGTGTTGCATCAGCAACAGTGAGCGATGTGTCGAATGTTATTGAAGAAGGCATTATGATTTCCACTGATGCCAACTTCTCTGAATACACAGCTTATCCGGCAGCAGACGTGAATTCTTCTTTCGAAGTGGCAGTATCTGGACTGAGTGAGCTCACAACCTACTACGTAAGAGCATACGCTGTTACCAAGACTGCGGGCACTGTTGTAAGCAATGCCGTACAGATGACAACTCCAAAGATGCCAATCTACAGCTTGGAAGGCACTTATACCGTTACTGAATACGAACTTGACGACAATGATAACTGGGCAGCTGAGGCTGACACTTATCAAATGGCTGTTTACTTCGTTGAAGGTAGCACAACAGAAGTTGCAATAGTTAACCTTTGGAACTTTGGAGGAACAATCTATGGTGTATGGGATGAAGAGTCGCAAACCATATATGTTCCAACAGGACAGGTAATAGGCAACCACTCAACCTACGGTGATATCTATGCGTATGGCGTGAATAGCAGCATCTCTGCTTACACTAACTACATCACATTCACGTTCAACAAGTTGGGAGGTCTGATGGTATCTTCGCCATGGGCAGCAAGAGTTCAGGCAGGACTCTTCGGATTCTACTATGTAAGCATGAAGCATGATGATTAATTATCCTATGTGATAACTCCAAAACGGATTCGGAAGCACAGGCTCTCCGAATCCGTTTTTTCACTCAAATTCAAACTAAAAAGCAGTTATGAAAAAGACAAAATCTTTACTTTTTGCTATCGCGTGCATTCTTTCACTGGCAGTTTCAGCACAAGAACGCAGCGAAACAGAAATGCTTTCCATAGCTCAGAGCAAGCTAAACATCGTTTCTGCAAAAGCAATGACACCAGGACAGGCAAACGAAACAGCCGTTCAGAAACTTGAAAGCGGAGACACATATAATATATATGGTGCCAACGAGCAAGGCTTTGTTATCATAAGCAAAGACAAACGCTTCGCACCAGTGCTGGCTTATTCAAACAGTAACTACTCGAAAGACCGTATGCCATGCGGATTTAAGCTGTGGCTGGCTGCCGTTAACAATGCAATGAGCAGCACCGATGGCATCACCGACATGCAAAAAACAACGTCGTTCAACGGTGGAAGCGTTGAATCGTTCGTAAAAACTCAATGGGGACAAGGTTCGCCCTACAATGATAAAGCACCGAAAGACGGCGGACAAGAAACGCCTTCTGGATGTGTTGCCACTGCAATGGCACAGGTTCTGAAATATTATCAATATCCAACACAGGGAAAAGGATCGGGATATTACACCGTCGGAGCATCCACAACGCGCGTTCCGCAGGCCATTTCGTCGGTCTATGACTGGGAAAACATGACCAACACTTACGGCGTAACGTCAACAGATGTGCAAAAAGAAGCCGTTGCAACGCTCATGAATGATGCCGCAGTTGCAACGCACATGAACTTCGCATCAAGCGGAAGTGGCGCCATTTCGTCGGATGCGGCACTGGGATTCGCAACAAATTTCTCTTACGACTCACTGTCAATGCACTTCTATAACCGCGACTACTACACCGACGATGAATGGAACGACATGATGTATTCGGAGCTGGCGCAGCAAAAACCGATATTCTTTGCCGCGTCAGACAAGCAATATGGCGGCCATGCTTACGTGCTTGATGGCTACGATAGCGACGGAAAAGTGCACGTTAACTGGGGTTGGGACGGCACAGCCGACGGATATTACGATCTCAACGCAATGAATCCTACCGGCATTCTCGGCTATAACATGACCTACGCCTTCAACTATAATCAGCGTATGTTGGTAGGAATGAAATGTCAAGAGCAGCCAGACGCCGACGAATCTTATATGTCTCAGATCGTCGGAGACAGCATTTTCACATGCATTTCGCAGATGCGACGCTCACTTAACGTAGGAGTTGATGCCATCTACAACATGAGTTTCCTCACGTTCAGAGGCACTGTTTCAGTATATGTTGAAAACACTGAAACGGGAGAAATAGCATTCAAGCAAGAACTTTTCAACACAAGCAGCGCTTCTGTTGGTCCTCTCGCGTCAAACTATGGCTGGGGATTGGGCTCAAAGTTCTTCATGATGTCGTCAATAAAGGAAGGAACCTACAAGGTTTATCTCGTTTCGCAAGCCATACAAGAGGACACTCCGCAGATGGTTCGCTATCCGGGAGGACAATATTACTACATCATCGAGGTGGCAAGCGACGGAAAAATCACCATTTCTGATGCACAACAGCCAACAACCGGCATACGCAACCTTACGACATCCGACAGCAACAGCGATGCTAATGTGCGCGTATTCGATGCAACAGGACGCCTGATCCATTCGGCAAATGCCGCAACGTTCAACATCGACAACGTGCCTTCGCGCGGCCTTCTCATCATAAAGCAAGGCGCAAGCGTGAAGAAGATAATGAAGAAATAAGGAAAAACCAATTTAAAAATAATGGCTTATATTTTTTACTAAGGTAATAAATCATTTAAATTATGATTTAGAGTCTTCGCAAACGAGTGCGAGAGCATTCAAGAGGGCATTTAAAACTTGTTTTTGTAGTAATCCCTTCGGGGATAATAGGGGCAAAGGTTCGCGACGAATCTCTGCCCCTTTTTTGTGCAATAAACATAAGACGGAAACCACGTTTGCGACAAATTGTCATTCGTTTGCGCCACTTTGGCACGAAAATCCTGCTGGTACGCTTATTGCATTTATATGGGTGAACTCGCAAGAGTTCAAGAGATAAATAAAAAAATAACGTATAACTAAAATAAAAATTAGGAGGTATTGATTATGTTACCAATGGCATACAAAAGAACATGGTTACCGGATGTGTTTGATAATTTCTTTGGAAGTGACTTCATGCCACACGTAAACACTACAGCTCCGGCTATGAACGTAAAAGAGAGTGAAACCGATTATACCGTTGAATTGGCTGCTCCTGGATTGAAGAAGGAGGACTTCCAGGTACACATCAACGACGATGGCAACCTTTCTATCAAGATGGAAAAGAAGGAGGAAACGAAAGAAGACGATAAGAAAGAGCGCTATCTGCGTCGCGAATTCAGCTACTCGAAGTATGAGCAGACGCTGATTTTGCCTGACGATGTTGACAAATCGAAGATCTCTGCCAAAGTAAACCACGGCGTTTTGACCGTTGATCTGCCAAAGATTGAAAAGTCTCAGACAAAGGTTCAACGTCAGATTGAGATCGGATAACATTCCGTTTCAGTAGAGGTATTAGCAAGATTGTTGTAGGATAACAAACAAACGGAATCGCAGAAACACGCTGATTGAAACAATAAGAATATCAGAAAAAACAAGAATAAATTGTTAGTCATAACGAAAAAACATATTGATAAGAACAAAAAAGTGTGTTGATTGAAGAAGAAACCGCAAAAAGTTAATGATTACTCTCTTATGCCCTGCATCACAAAACGATGCAGGGCATTTTTGTTTTTTATGCATATAGTCCTTGCTTTTCATGCACTCGGCTCCTGCTATCACTATACCCGTCTTCTGCCTTTCATGCATTTAGTTTTTGCTATCACTATACTTTCTTCTGCCTTTCATGTAAAAAAAACGCCAATAGCGTCAAAAATTCCCCATTTCATCGGGGAATTAAGTTGCAGAAAGCAGTAAACATCAACATAGGAAAAATAAAAATGCTATGAGAAAAAGTCTAATTATGCCCGATTTCTGCTGTTCTTTAGCAAGTTCAACAACACGTCAGTATCGCCTTCTTGCTCATTTGTCCCAGGGTCTGCTGCTTTCAGCAGCGTCCTTTCACTGCATTAGTAGTCCGAG
>Ga0065709_1006183_pt1 | contig 12578 bp, 7 predicted proteins | sample Hoacrofraction14_2_FD_59096 | JGI IMG/M metagenome (GOLD analysis project Ga0065709, IMG submission 59096) | Hoatzin crop microbial communities from Cojedes, Venezuela, sample from fiber fraction 14 v1 | ecosystem: Host-associated > Birds > Digestive system > Esophagus > Crop | place: Venezuela... | reverse complement strand
TTTTTCTTCAGCTCTGGAAGCTGTAACCCTCGGAACGGTGGGAGAGAATAATCTCCGGATGGTCAGGGTCATTTTCCAGCTTCTGCCTTAAATGGCGGATATGCACTGCCACCACAGGCATACAGCGGAAAGGCTTCTGCTGCCAGACGGTTTCATAGATCGTCTCGCAGGAGACGGCTTTTCCTTCATGTGCCTGAAGTACCTTCAGGATGTTCTCTTCAATGGGTGTCAGGTGCATCTTCTGTTCTGTGCGAATCATTTCAGTCATATCTCTTTCCTCCCCGGGATTTGTCTAATCTGTACCATCTGTACTATCTGTACTAATTGTACGATCTGTACCACTCTGCGTCAAGGGCAGAAAAAAATTTTTGGAAAATTCGAAAAAAAAGTGTGATATTTCGATTTTTTTTTGAATAGAGAAACAGGAGGTTATCGAAAATGAAACAGACAGATTACAGAAATGCGTCCTCTGCAGAGCAGGAAAAGCTCCGTGAGATGGACCTCGTACAGACGATTCTCGACATTCTGGCAGAGTTTGAGACGACTATGCCGGAGTCCGGGGACCTTTATGTCGCAGAAGAAGAGAAGAAGTAAAAGGAAGGAGGAACAGAACAATGAAGAACAAGCTTTTACGGATTCTTTCGGCAGGTGCCCTTGCGGCATCTGTGACCTGTGCCGCAGCACAGGCGGAAACTGCCTCCGGGCAGCTTTCCATTAACACACAGGACAGTTTTTACCTGGTTTACAGGAATGCGGACATGGAGGAGGCAAGGCTGAGAACCACGGTGCTGAAGTACGGTGAGAAGCCTGCCTACTGCATTGAGCCTCTGGCAGAGATTCCCATGGAAGGCGGAGAAGGCGCCGACGGCTTCAGCAAGGTCCATTATGAGCTGAAGGATTTTTTCAGCACGGAAGACTGGGAAGCCCTCTCTGAAGAAACACGGCAGAAGATTTCCCTGTACGCCGCCTTCGGACAGGGGTATGGAGACAGGTCTGGCGACGAGTGGTACTTTGCGGCCTCGGATCTCATCTGGAAGACGGTGGATTCCACCATGACCACTTCCTACTGGAGCAGGATCTCAGACGCTTCCAGGGCCATCCGGGGCGAAGAGAACAGGAAGTCCAATGAGAATGGGGAAAAGGTGTATGCGGCCATTGAGACCATTCAGTCTGATGTGGACAGGTACACGAAGGTGATCTCCTGGTCCTACGATGACCAGAACGGGGCGCTGCAGGAGTCTGAAAACGTGATCAGCGGCACCGTAAAGCCCGGCACCGTCATCACCTTTACGGATACAGCAGGTGTTCTGGACATGTATGCCATTGAAAACAGCTTCGGAGATAATGCAGTCATTTCCGGCAATACCGTGACCATTACCGTAAACAACACGGAGGAAAAGTCCATCATCTTTACAAAGGAGGACGCGCTTTCCTGCTATACGGAAAAGCCCATTCTCCTCTATTCCACGGAATCACAGAAGGCTGTGACTGCCGGAAAGATCGACTTCATTCCCATGCGCACGGAAATCCGCCTGAAGGCAGAAGAGCCTGTAAAGGTGCTGAAGACAGACGAAAACGGAAAGGCATTAGCCGGCGCTTCCCTGGAGCTGTATGTGTCCGGAAAGAAGGTGCACAGCTGGACATCCGGAAAAACAGCAGAAGATCTGACGGAATACCTCAGCGGCGGAAAGACAGGCATTGTGAAGGAAACCACTGCCCCCTCCGGCTATTACTGCATCAGCGATACGGAAATCACTGCCGGTGAAGAGGAAGTGATTCAGATTGCGGATACGCCCGTAAAGGCAAAGGTCTTAAAGACAGATTCGAGCGGGAAGGCTCTTGCCGGGGCGGAACTGGCGCTTCTGGACAGCCAGAAGAACCAGCTGGAAAAATGGACCAGCACAACCGTCGCCCATGAAATCACGGTGAAGCTGAACAGCGGCGCGACCTATTACATCCGGGAGCTGAAGGCACCTTCCGGCTATACGCTTCTGTCCTCTGACATTTCCTTCAGTATCCCGAAGGAAAAGAAGGAGAATGTGATTATGGTTTCCGTATCCAACGACAGAATGCCGGTGAAGGTATTGAAGAAAGACGATTCCGGCAATCCCCTGGAAAATGCGTCATTGACGCTGAAGGATTCCAAAGGAAAAGAACTCCACAGCTGGACCAGCGTCACGGAACCCTATGACATCACGGCGTATGTGGAAGAAGGAAAGAGCTACACACTGACGGAAAAAGAGTCCGTCAAGGGGTATTACATTTCCAAAGACGTCACCTTTACCGTGGAATCCGGCAAGGACGTGCAGATTGTGGAGATGGTGGATGAAGCCATTGACCTGGAAGTGGTGAAGCTGGATGATTCCGGCAAGGTGCTGGAAGGACCGAAGATGACACTGACGGACGTGAAGACAGGAAAGGTGATCGACTCCTGGACCAGCGTCACGGAACCCCGTCAGGTAGGGCATCTTGTGGAAGCCGGAGGCACCTATGAAGTCAAAGAGACCGAGTGGGTGGCAGGCGTCCATCAGGCGGTATCGAAGAAGTTTACCGTACCGGAAAACGCACCTTCGGAAAAGATCACCGTATCCATGGTGGATGAAAGCACGGGCATTGCCTTCCTGAAGACGGATGAAGAAGGCAATCCCATTGCCGGAGCGAAGCTTCAGATTCTCGATTCTGAAGGAAAAGTCATCACCTCTTTCACCTCCACTTCCGACAAGAGCGGCGTCACCGTGGATGACAGTAAGAAAAAGATCGCTTCATTACTGATGGGCGGTAAGACCTATACGCTTCATGAAGAAAGCGCACCGGAAGGCTATGAGAAGGCAGAGGATATGACATTTCAGGTAACCGGCACCGCAAAGAAGCCCCAGACTGTCATAATGAAAGACAGGCATTCCAGCATCTATGTGAAGATTCTCAAGACCAGCGTCTCCGATTCCAAGGAATATCTTGCGGGAGCGGAATTTGCGGTATACCGCAGGAGCGATGACAAAATCGCAGAAGACGTGAACGGAAAAGAAGCGAAGGGTACCACCGGAAAAGACGGTACGCTGTCCTTTGTTTTACCGTACGAATCAGACGGGTATTACACAAAAGAACTGAAGGCACCTGAAGGCTATGCATTGAATGAGAATGTGTTTGACATTACCATTCAGGCTTCCATGAAAAACAGCGAAGACAATCCCTATGTGGTTCATGTGAAGGACCGGGTGGAAGTCTTTACGCCCAATACCGGCGACGAAATGTTCGACTTCAGGCAGCTTCTGATTCTTGCGGGAGCCCTCATCGGTGCAGTGGTTTCTGCCTCCATGATTCTCTACAGCCGCATGAAGGACCGTTCGGTGAACTGAAGACACGGAAGAGAAAATAAAACAGATATGAATACGGCGGAAGTCCCATTGGGATTTCCGTCTTTTGCGGTTAGAATAATAGCAGAAGGGCAGGGATTGACTATGGCATATTTCGGACGGTTTTATCTGGATCAGGAGAAGGATCTGATTGTGACGCTGGATCTTGAAGACGGAGTGATGCGGTATGTGCTGGAAACACCCAACCATACCACAGGCAATCTGATCACAAATCTGGCGAAGATCTGCGGTCTTCCCATTTCCCTGTCAGAGACAGGCATGCGCATTATCGAAGGAACCGTGCCGTGCTATATCGACGCCTATAACCGGGAGGTGTATATTTTCCGCCTGGGGAATACGAAGACTGCCAGTATTTACGCAGACGGAACCATCGAGCGCAAGGCCTCCATTCCTGCCATATCCAAGACCCTGATGAGTCAGACGAAAAACTACAATATTGATTTTGAAAAGACGGTGGTGAAGACGTATATTCCTGCCGCATGCAAGTTCCGCTCTGACCTGCATACCCATATGAATGCCAACCTGCATCCGGACCTTCTGATCGCACTGGGCATCCACCATCAGATTCTCTATCCGCTCTATTACATCAAAAAGCTGGAGCTGAAGCTGAACGAACGGCAGAAGAGACAGCTGGAACAGGAAAGGGAAAGAAAGAAGGAAGAATACAGGGATCTTCCTCTGTCCGGAAAATACATGGACCGGAAGATTGATGACAATGTGTATCTCAACTTTGCGGACCTGATTCTGAACAATACGGAAAATGCGTCCTATAACATCCCCAGGATCAGAAGATCCTTAGCGGTGATGAAGGACGGGCAGGCAGTATTTACCAACCTGGAGAAGGTGTATCTCTACCGGTATGTGTTCTGCCGTCCTGTTCTGTCAAAAGAAAAAATTGCATTGAACCATGTGGAGCTGATTCCCGATGAAGATATCGTGCGGGCTCTGAAGCAGATGGAAGAAGACAGAAGAAATCCTTCCTATAAGAACTTCACCCTGTTTCAGGACAAGCTTTTATGGACCGCCAGAAGCTATCGGAAGTGCGGCATCACCTATGCGGAAATCAGCGATACTTCCCTGGTGAAGAAAAGCGCTGCACCCCATGTGCTGAAGCAGATCCATGAGGCCATGCCTGCCATTACGGAAGAAACAGGCGTGACACTGCGCTTTCTGGCTGCACTGCGCCGGATTCCTGTGGGCATCGGTCCGGAAGGGACGGAAGACCTGCACATGCAGGAAAACCTGCAGGTATTAAAAGCCGTATCAGGAGATCCCTATGTGGCAGGATCGGACATCGTGGGAGAAGAGATCAATGACATCCGGGAGCTCTCCTCTGTCATAGAGGCCATTGTGAAAATCGCAGCGGACAATCCTTCCTTTGTGATCCGCATCCACGCGGGAGAAAATGACAGTCTGAAGGAAAATGTGCTGAACAGTATTCTCTTAGTCAAAGAGTCCCTTGAAGAAAACCAGCCGTTCCCGCGGATGCGCATCGGACACGGACTCTATACGCCGAATCTAAGCTCCGCAAAGGGAAAGCAGTTATTGAAACTCATCCGGGAAAACCATGTGGTGCTGGAATTCCAGATTACTTCCAACGTGCGTCTGAACAACCTCAGCGCCCTCGGAAATCATCCTCTGAAGCAATATCTTTCCAACGGAATCCTCTGCGTGCAGGGGACGGACGGCGGCGCCCTTTACGGCACCAATTCCATTGATGAGGAGCTGTCTTTAGGCAAGTTATTGGACTTAAGCGAAGAGGAGCTTCTTTCCATGCGGAAGACGGAAGAGGAGATCATCCGTGTCAGTATGGAGGAGTTCAACGATAAATTAAGTTCAATGGATCATAGGAATGTTGAAGCATATTATGCGGAACGGATCGATCACACAAAGGAAGAATTCCTTCCCGCAAAGAGTCATAAGGCACTGCTTTCCTCCGATCTTGTGCTGGAAGAGAAGATGAAAAAAATGCCGGAGAAACAGATCCCTCTGATCATCGCAGGCGGCTCATTCAATAACGACAGCCATGAGACAAGAATGAAGGAAGAATGGACAGACCTTCTGGATGAAATTCTGGAGAAAGGGGATCCGGAGAAAATGTTCTTTGTGGTGGGACATGCCATGAAGGCATATGAGAAATATATTCTGGACCATAATGACAAAGGCTTTGAGGTTTATGCCATCGTACCGGCCCTGATTTCAGAAAAAGAAAAGGAAAAGATTCAGGACAGTGAAGTCTTTGTCCGGGTTTCCATCATCGCCAGTGCCATGGGCCTGTACAAGAGCTTTTACTATGAGATCTTCAAGAGAAGACCTTCCGTACTGCTTGCCCTGGACGGCAATTCCGCAGGCATGAATCTGGTGCAGGAGGCGAAGAACGGAAAGAAGAAATGCCGCATCTTCGTGAACGGAAAAAGCAGAATGCTGGCACAGAAAGCCAGAACCCTGGAAGGCTACGCAAAGCTTCTGAAAGGTGACGGAAGCGATGGGAAGGATATTCTTTCCGCAGTGGATGAAATACTGCAGGAAGGAAAGTAGGCCTCATTGGAGTATAATAAATTCATGAGTGATTTTGATCTGAACCGCATTCCAAAGAACCGTTTTACCGTCAGTGAATTCATGGCGGCTTTTTCCCTTTCCTATGGAGAAACGGGAAAAGCTCTGAGAATGCTGGAAGAAAACGGAAAAATCACACCCGTCAAAAACAGCGGCAGATGTGCCTTTGATGCGTCCATATACAACAATTACAGGAAGGTGAAGGAAACGGAGGATTACAGTGATTTCAAATCAGAAATTCTCAGACTCCATCCCCGGCTTGTGTCATATTATCTTTCCCATCCGAAGCAGTATGTTTCAGATGAGAAAAATATTGTTCAGTTGTCAGACTGGCTGAAAAAAGAAGAAAAACGGAAAGCCTCCGTCAAAGAAAGATCCTTTGAAATCTTCGGGCAGGAGAAGTTCCTGCAGTCAAAGGAAGGCGTTTCGCTTTTAAAGCGCAGTGGTCTGTCTCTCCCGGATTTGTCCTGCTATGAGACACCCGAACCCTTCTTCATGGAGGAAACAGCAGAGGAAGGTGCAGTGCTGATTCTGGAGAACAAGGATCCATGGTTTTCCCTGGCAGGGGTGATGCGGGGAAAATACCATTCTTTTCTGAAGGAAGAGATTGGTGTTCTTCTTTATGGAGAAGGGAGAAAAGCCGCATCGGAAAATCTGACTTCTTTTCTGACATCCATGCATTTGAATGAAAGAAAAATCCTTTACTGCGGGGATATTGATGCGGCAGGATTTCATATCCTGATGGATGTGCAGAAAAATAATCCTTCGCTTTCTGCTGAGCCTTTTACGGCGCTTTATGAACGCATGGCAGAAAAAGGGTACAGGGAGAACTGCAGTGAGATGACGGAGGATGAGAAAAGCAGTCCGGTGGAAATCGACTGGCTGGGGCAGTGGAACGACTATGTGAATGCACTGCAGAAAGAGAAGAAGAGAATTCCGCAGGAGATCTTTGCGGGATATGAATATGAGGAGATGTGCGGATGAGATTTGATTTTCTGGAAGAAAGCGACCGGCGGATTCTGCTGGGATTATGCGCTTCTTCCATTCTCAATCGGAAGAATACGAATACGGAACTGGAAGGGATGATGGAACCCGGCATGATGGATTCCCTGATCTATGATGTTCTGCTTTTCATCATGGACGCTTCCCTGTCTTTGCAGGAAGGCTGTCTCATGCGGGAAATCGTCTCCTTTGTGAAAGAAGATCTGAAGGAATACGGCAAAGACATCGACAGTGAAAGACTTTCGGAATACATCGTCAAGGACATCCTGCAGAACAAGGGCGTGCCTCTGTACTTTGACCTGTTCAACCATGAGACCGGACAGGTAAAGCAGGTGACGGTGCGGTTAGTGGAAAGCAGGATCAGCGATGAAAATGAGCTGATCTACCATCTCTCCTCCCAGGGGTATGATTTTCTTTTAAGGACAAGGGAAGTGGATATGGAATTCGAAGGCTGGGTGAACATGTTAATCGTTCAGCAGCAATTGCAGAAGGGCAATTATAAAGACTCCTATGCCGGCCTTCGCAGAGCCGGCAATATCCTCCGGCAGGAAAGCGAGGCGTTTGATGAATTCCTTCTCCGTGTACGGCAGGATCTTTCCGGCGTGCAGAACGATGAATATTCAAAGCTGATTGACAACTTCTATCAGAGACTGGAAGAGGAAAAAGACATCAGCGAGGAGACGGAGAAGCTGGTGGAATCCTGCAGGCTGAAGATTCTGGAGGAAAATCCATTGCTTTCCGGAAATGAGAAGGCGGAGGAAGCGCTTCATCATCTTGCGGATATGGCAGCGCTTCTGAAGCAGATGATCACAAAGGAAACGGAACTGCTGCAGAGAAGGTTTGAAGTCCGTGAGATTTACAGTGAGATGCTGGATGCCAATCTTTCCGTGTCTGCCATTACAAGATACGACTTCTATCAGGAAGTCATTGATCCGATTTCAAAACTCTCTTCCATCGATGAAGCCTATGCTTTCACAAGGCTGATTTCTCCCTTGTTCAAGCCCAGGTGCAGTAAGATCTTTGACCTGCATTTGATCTATGGGCCGGAGGACCGTCTCCGGGAAACGGACAATACGCCGGTGCTGGTGTATGAGGACAGTGAAGAGGATGAAGAGGAGAAGGAAATTGTGTCAGAGGCGAAAGCATGTTATCGGATGGCATTCGATGCATTGCTGGCTATGGCGGAAAAGAAGAAGGACTTCTCCGTGAAGGAATTCCTTCCGGTATTCCTGGAAGAAGAGAACAGCTGGAAATGCTTTACGGAAAAGGACAAGTATTTCCTGCATCTGATGATGGGACTGTTTGCGAAGGGGAAGGCCGCATTCCCCCATGTGTTTGAAAATGTCTCCCATAGAAGAAATTCCACTGTGGACTTTGATCCGGATGATCTGGTGAATGATTTTGCGGAGAAAGGGAAATTGAGAGGACTGCCCGGCATCTATGTATACCGGGATGAAGAGGAAAAGGATGATGAAATCTTCCTGTATGACGAAGAAGGAATGCGCACCGGAAGAAGCGAAGGGCTGAATGCCCTCCGGATCCGGGTGATGGAGGGATAAGATATGAATGAAAAGAATCTGCAGCAGGCTCTGGAAATATTCAGATTCCTGCTGAAAAATAAAGGACAGCTTTCCCGGGACGAGAAGCCGGAGCTCTATATCAGCTATCTGGATCCGGAGGTAAGGGAGATTCTCCGTCAGTTTGAAAGCACGCTGGAGTTCAGCCTGATTTCACCGAGAACGACGATCTATCTCATTCCCGATATGGATAATTCCGTCTTCGGCATGAACCTGAGGGAGTATAAGCAGGAAAACCGGTCGAAGCTGAATATCGATGCCTATCTTGTGTCCGTGATCCAGATGTATATCTGCTATCTGTTCTTCGGCGGAAAGAATGCCTCGCCTGAGCAGCGGAGCTTTATCCGCTTCAAGGATCTGGTGGAAGAGGTGGATCATCTTTTCACCGCTTTGAATGCGAAGGAAGCGGAAGTGAAGGAGTTCGATGACCGGGAGGACATGAACTTTGAAAAAGTGTCGGACCATTGGGTGAACAAGATTGCGGTGGATGAGGATAAGAAGAATACCAAGGACGGACTTGTGCGGAGAGCTGCCCGCCAGATGGCAGAACACGATCTTCTGATCATTACGGAGGAAGAGATCCGTGTGACAAACGTATTCCGCGAGAAATTCATCCATCATTATCTGAAGGAGGACAGAGTGCAGGAAATGCATGATCTGTTTGACCGCATGAAAGGAGAGAGCCATGCCGAAGATTAACAGAATCCGTCTTGCCAACTTCCGGTGGGCAAGCCAGAAAATTGATCATCTCCTTCTGGATTTCTATGGCGGCGCCAATGCGGAACTGTGCCTGGAAAACGGCGGCGGCAAGACTGTACTGGAACGTCTGATTTTCCAGTGCGTGTGCCCTGGCGCGAAGGTGTCTTCCATTCCCATTACCGACTATCTTTCAGAGAAACCGAGTCTTGCGGCCATTGAATGGATCCTGGACGGCGGGCGGAATGAAAAGCCCCAGCACTATCTCACCGGTGTGGTGATGTGCAGGGCAGGCACAACCGAAGAGGATAATGCGTCCCTCAGAGCTTTCATGTTTACAAGCTTTGACATGCATGTATTGAATCTCGATAACATTCCCGTGTTGAAGAAGGAAGGCAGTTCTGCCTGGCAGGTTCTGGACTTCGCCTCGGCACGCAGGAAAATATCGGCTCTTGCGGAGACCAGGGCGGAAGTAAACTGCTATGGCTATCACGACAAAAAGAATTATCAGAGTGAGCTGAGCCAGTTCCATATCAGCGCTGATTCCTGGGATACACTGATCCGGCAGATGATTACGGGAGAAGATCCTTTTGCCCGGATTCTGGAGGATACGAAGAGCTCTGACAAGCTGATGAACAATTACATCATCCGCAATATCGAAGCCCATCTTTCTTCCTCTGCAGGCTATGAGCCTCTGAAGGAATTAATGAAGAAGACGGTGGAGGATTACGCAGACCATGAAAGCATTCTGAAGGAAAGGGATGCGGTGACAGGATGCAGGGATGATATTCTGGAAAGCAGAGCACAATTGGAGAAGCTTCAGGGCTGTGTGGAAACCCGCAGGAATGCCCTGAAGGATCTTTGCGGCTTCTCTCTTTCCCTTTCCTCCAATCTGGAAGAAACGGAGCAGCTTCTTGAGACAAAGGAAAAGGCGCTGCAGGAGAACGAAGAAAAGCAGGAGCGCATTGAGGAAGAAGAACTTTCGGATGCCTACTATCAGGCAAAGGATGCCTGCAGCGGGAAGAAGGAACTGCAGAGAAAAGCGGAAGCGGAGAAGAATGAGGCGGAAGAGGAATACCTGTCTGCGAAAAAGCAGAAGGATATTCTCAGTGCCGCATATCACTATGGCATCCGTGAAGAGAAGGCGGGAAAGCTTCATGGCCTGCGCGTGGAGAGCAGCCGGAAGGAAAACGGCAAAGACGTGCAGCGGGTGCAGGATCTGAAGTACACCATATACAATCATTACAATACGGAGAAGGTGAGTCTTGTCAGTGAGGAAAGGGATCTGACTAACAGAAAAGAAGAGACCGGGAAGAAGTATGAGGAAGTAAACGATCTCATCAAAGATCTGCAGAAGAAGGAACGTGAGGCTCTGCAGAAGAAGATCTCCTGTGAAAATGATATCCGTCATTACCTCAATGCCTTTGATGAGATGATGAAGAAGACCGGCATTCCTTTTACCATGAACCGGTCGCTGACCGGAGAGCTGTATCCGGATGATGTAAAGCATGGCGAGCAGTATCTGCAGGAAGAGCAGTCTTCCCTGCAGAAGGAAAAGCAGAAGTACATGGATCTTGTGAAGGATCTTTCAAAGGAAATTTCTTCCCTGAGGGATGAGCAGGATGCGGGCAATGGAAAGCTGTTGTCTCTGTTCATGAAGGAGAAGGAGCTGAAGGATCTTCTGCATGCATACCGGAAAGAGAAGGAATCCCTGCTGGAGCAGATGCGGAAGTATGATTTTGAGGAAGAACATCTGAACAGGAAACAGGAGCTGGAGGAAGCTGTATTGTCCCGTCTGAAAGAATCTGAGCAGGTGAAGGACAGACTGACCATCCGGAAGGAAAATCTGGAGGAGATGATCCGTTCTCTGAAGCAGGGGACTGTCTACCAGCCTTCCGTGTATTTATCGAAGCTGGATGAGTCCGGTGTCAGCTATGTGACGGGAGAAAGCTATCTTCTGGAACAGAGTGAAGAAGAGCGGATGAAGCTTCTGGAGGAAAATCCTTTACTCCCTTATACGATTCTTCTGGATGAAAGAAATATGGCGAAGCTGCTGAAGATCGACAATGCGTCCTTCTTCCTGGACCGGATTGTGCCGGTGAAGCAGTTCGGCGATTTATCAAACGGCGGAGAGAATCACAGTTATGGAGAGACACTCATTGCTTTGCAGGATGAGACCCTGATCCGCCATATTGACACAAGGCTTCTTTCGGAAGAAGGACTGGAGAACTACCGGAAGGAACAGAATGAGAAGAAGGATGAAATCATAAAGCGGATCAAAGAAGAGGAGAAGGAGTGTGAGAATCTCCGGACTCTTTATCATGCGGTTTTAAATTTCGGGTATCCCGCTCCGTTTGAAAAGGACAAAGAGGAAGAACTGCAGTCTGTCATAAAGAAGAAAACAGAGCTGGAAGCACGGATTGAGGAAATCAAAAACATTCTTCCCGGAAAAGAGAGTGAAAAGACTTCCGCCGAACAGAACAGTGCGGTGCTGGATGGGAAGCTCAGGGAAAGTGCGGAGAAGATCCGTCTCTTCAAGGCGCAGATGAACCAGGAATCCGATTATGTGAATATGCTTGGAAAACTGAGCCGTGCAGAAAAGGCTCTGAAGAAAGCGGAAGAAGAGAAAGAATCTTCTCAGCGCGAGAAAGAAAAGCTCGCAGGGGAAATACAAGAAACCGTACTGCGCTTGCAGCAGGTGAAGAGTGAGCTGAGTACTGTGAGAAATTGTCTCAGCCGGTATGACAATGCGGACAGCAGGAATCTTCTGCATATCTCCCTGTCCCAGGCGTTAAGCGAATATGAGACGCTTTCCTCGCAATTGAGCAGAGACCGTCAGGAGATGGAAAAAAGCATGGCGGAGCTGCAGAAGGAAATCGACAGTGAGGACGAACAGCTCTCCCGGTTTCATCTTGAAAAGAATGATTATGTTTCCGTGACCTATTCTTCTTTGAAACATGACGAAGCGGAGGAGAAGGAAAACCTTACAAGAGACGTATATGAAAGAAAGAATCTCGCATGGAATGAAGCAGTCATTACCGCAAGAACCGCAGAGAATGCGGTGATGGACCGTCTCTCTGCTTTCCGGAACCAGAAGAATGATCCGGATGCGATGCCNCTGGAAAGAAGTGCGCTCTATGGCAATTACAGGGAGCGCAGGCGGACTTTGAAAAAGGAAAACGAAGTATTGAGAAAAGATCTGAAGAGTCTTGAATACAGAAATTCCACGGTTTTGAGGATTATGGATCAGGCAGAGGATGCCAGAAGAAGAAACAGTGCTGTGATGGAAGATAAATCTTTTGAACCTCTTCCGCTGCTGGAACGGCTGGAAGACCAGTCTCTTCAGATTCTCAATACCGTATCTGCATCGGGA
>Ga0065709_1029779_pt1 | contig 12595 bp, 10 predicted proteins | sample Hoacrofraction14_2_FD_59096 | JGI IMG/M metagenome (GOLD analysis project Ga0065709, IMG submission 59096) | Hoatzin crop microbial communities from Cojedes, Venezuela, sample from fiber fraction 14 v1 | ecosystem: Host-associated > Birds > Digestive system > Esophagus > Crop | place: Venezuela... | reverse complement strand
CGGGCGTGAAGATCGCCCAGCGTATTGACAAAAGACGTGAGGAGCAGGACAGCCGAGTGAAAATACCACTTTTGCTGTTCTACTGCCTGACAACAACCTTCGTATTCCTGATACTGTTCTTCGGGCTTTGTATATGGGCAAACATCGAGGTTGTTCACAACGAAAAACTATCATACTGCCTATATGTGATAGGCGGAATGATAGTGTTCATGAATGCCTTGTTTATCGGCGTTTATCGATGGTTGGAAAATGGATATTAGCACCGGTAGCAATGCTTGAAAACAAAAATAACTGCTATCATTCTTGCATTTGTCGCAAAAACGTTTTATCTTTGCGACAAATTTAACATTCAATAATGGAGAATGCAACGAAAAGGCTCATGTCGATTGTGGGATCAATGGAAAGAGGTGCAATATTCTTCCCATCAGATTTCTCGTATATGGGAATAAATTCCAAACTTATTCTAAAGATTTTAGAAAGAGCAACAAAGGCGCAGATGATTATTCGTCTATCAACAGGAATATATTGCTACCCTAAGATTGAAGAAAAGTATGGATTGGGGGTCATCTATCCCTCCTACGAAGAAATAGCACAACGTGTTGCAGAGAGAGATAATATCAAGATTGTGCCAACAGGTGCATATGCCCTAAATCTCTTGGGGCTAACCACACAAGTACCCATGAATGTGGTATTTCTTACGGATGGCCGTGCAAGAACCATAAGATTGTTTAACGGACATACCATCAAGTTTTTCCATGCGGCTCAAAAAAACTTCGCCTTTAAAAATAGGTTGTTCATGTTATTAACGTTTGCGTTGAAGGATTTAGGGCAGGAAGGAATTACAGAGGAACATACCCAAAGAATCAAGATATTACTTGCCAATATTCCTCTTGAACAGACAAAAGAAGATTTGCATCTTATGCCAGAATGGATTAGAAACTATATGCTAACTTTATATGGACAAGTATTTTGACATAGACGATGAGGCAAAAAGAGCCTTCATCACACAAACATCGTTACGACGAGGGCTACCAGCTGTCGTAGTTGAAAAAGACTTATGGGTGACAGTTATTTTACAGACAGTCTTTCGACTCCCCTTTGCAGATAAACTCTTGTTCAAGGGAGGATCTTCTTTGAGCAAGGTATGGGATTTGATTGGGCGAATGTCAGAAGATATTGATTTGGCAATAGATGATCATTTCGGAATTTTTGAAGGAGACGAGCCTACTGTGAAGCAGATAAAAAAGCTAAGAAAGCTGTCGTCCCTGTTCGTACAAAATGATTTCAGAACGCATTGGAATCTATGATAAATGATTTAGGGTTGGGAGGTTGGTGTACTGCTGATGTGCAATCCAATGGTATTGGCGATTCTACATATCCGGAACCACGCAAGATATACGTGAGTTACAAGACGTTATTCCCTGAAAGTTTTTCAAACCTAAACTCTGCATATGTAAAGCCCGTTGTTATGTTAGAAATCGGTTCACGCTCCCTTATTGAACCGACAGGAATGGCAAAAGTGAAAAGTCTCGTAGCACAAACATTCACTATGATCGATACCGATGTTGCCTCGGTTGAAGTGAGAACCGCCTTGCCGCAAAAAACGTTCCTTGAAAAAGTCTTCCTGCTTCACGAACTTTTTTCTACCAATCGCAGTGAAGTTGCAGATCGTAAATCGCGTCATCTGTACGATTTAGAGAAAATGATGGATAAAGATTTTGCTCAAGATGCAATCGTTGACGATCAACTATGGAATAATATAAGTCATCATCGTTCCAGATTTACTCCCATTCATGGAGTCGATTACAACATTGATTTGCGTAAATCCATAGCACTTACTCCTCCAAAAGAATTTCAAACTCAATGGAAAGAAGACTATGAATATATGCGCGATCATATGATATATGATAAAAATGCGCTAGATTTTGATATACTCCTTGAAAGAATGCATGACCTAGAAAATCGGTTTAAGGGGATACAGCTCTAAAGCGATTCTATATATATGCATATTCAAACCGAATATAACTATATTGACCATAAGAAATTAATGCATGATACTATATGTCTACTAATAAACAAGCTATGATACGCTACCAAGCACTTGACAAGTGCTTCCGTAACAAATATAGACGTTTCTATATGGAGGATCTTATAGAAGCCTGTAATAATGCTGTATACGAGTTAACAGGAATCGATCCTGACGTAAAACGTCGACAAATATTCAATGATATCAATTATATGGAGAGTCCAGAGGGTTGGGAAGCACCGATAGAGAGATACAAAGAAGGACGACGCGTTTATTATCGGTATTACAAAGACTTTTCTATCAATGAACGTCCCCTAAACGATAAAGAAATGGATATGCTGACACAAGCTATTACTGTTCTAAATCGCTTCAAAGGGATGCCTCAATTTGAATGGATGGAGACTTTATTGACTAACCTACAAGACAAATTTTTCTTACGCGGGAACAATGACCATATTATTGGTTTTGAACAAAACGTGGACTACGTTGCCGCCAATTTTCTCACAGACCTTTTTATGGCCATTATTAATCGGCAAGTATTGCAAATAAAATATCGGACATTCAAAGGTATTGACAAAGAGTGGACGTTACATCCATATTATATAAAGCAGTATAATAATCGTTGGTTTCTTTTCGGATTAAATAATGGAGTAAAGGGGCAAATAACAAACGTGCCCCTAGACCGCATCGTCTCATTCGAGGCGGTTCCGATGCAATACATACAGAATGATTCCATCAATTTTGATGAGTATTTTGATGATGTAATTGGTGTGACAATCCCTGATAAACCCGTTGAAACGATTCTATTGCAATTTGATAAAGAACGCTTTCCTTATGTTCTTTCCAAGCCATTACACGGATCAATGAAAGTGAAGGACAAAGAATTTGGCATGGTCGAGATTTCTGTGAAGCCCAACAAGGAATTAATATCACAAATTTTTTCTTTTGGAGACCAAGTTGAAGTCCTTGCACCTATGTGGCTTAGAGAACTTGTGAAAAAGAAAATAGATGCGCTATCAAAAAAATATGCAACGAGTGCACATTGAGTGCACACATCGTATTTACCTTTGCAGCAGAAATGGAATAAAAGAGAAAAATGATGAACAACAAAATTGAAAAAACCTACGGGAATGTAAAGGTGATTGAACGAGCTGACTACACTTGGGGAGTTACAGATCTATTAGGTAATATCATCGTACCCTTTGGGAAGTACGGCTGGATTGATGGATTCGATCACGGCCTCGCGAGGGTAAAATCTTTTTCGGGGACAAGTAGAATTCCTCTTGATTCAGAACACGGGGCTTTCGGTTCACCAGAGCGTCCCAAGTGGGGAATTATCAATGAGGCGGGAGAAGAGGTCATCCCTTTAGAATATGATAATATTTGGAATTTCTTGGGAAAGAATCGAGAGAACACTCGACTAGAAAAAGATGGAGAGAAATATACTTTCACATTCGGTAGTCGAGAGATTGAGGAACCATTTAAATATGATGATGGCAGAATAGATGATTATGACTTCATGGACGATGAACCTGGATGGGGAAGCTATGACAAATATGGTGGCTACAACGGTTATGATGATTTCACAATAGATAGTGCATTTGAAGGCGACCCGGATGCAACGTGGAATATAGACTAAAAGGCTATGCTGTAATTGTAATATTTTTACTATCTTTGCAACAGAATTGGAAAAATAAATAAATACAAAAAGTATGAAATATATCGCGTTTAAAAATTTCAAGAAGTTCAGCGAAATTGCACCTCTTCAATTTGGAGACATCACGATGTTGGTGGGGTGCAATAGTGCAGGTAAATCAAACATCATAAGAGCAGTTGGACTTGTTGCCCACAACATAAAGAATCTCCGTCTGCCAGGATTTGGTACGTATGGAAATGTATTTGGAAGGCTTTATGGTCAGAAGGAGTTCCCGATGCCACTATTTTCTTTTGATGGAGGCAATTACGATTTTGCCCAAACCGGAAATTTTGAAAGAACGTTGCACAGAGGAGCCTCTGAGGAGATTGAGTTTAGCTGTGGTTTGCCAGATCGTCATCTTATGTCTGCGTCTGAATGTTTCTCGCGCGTTATTAATAGGAAATCTTATGCAGCCGTAGAAACTGCTTTCGAAATCACGCTCACAGTCATTCCTGCAGAAGGTGACGAAGAACAAAAAGGTAAAGAAAAAAGCTTTGCCCGAGTGAGTCATATCCTTATTAAGGATAACAAAAGAGCAATTCAATATGAAATTGATTTCGTAAAACAAGCGATGTCGCTTTCAATTGATGGAAATGAAACAACAACGGATCTGGAAGATTATCTTTCTCAAAAGGAAGGATCACCCAGCAGTCAAACCGTGTTGGGTAGCTATATGCTGAATTTGAAGCATTGTGTGTTCCCGGAAAAAGAAAAACAGATGACGTATACAGAGCAAGAGGAATCTATAGACGAAAGTATTTCGCACTTTGAATATCTTATTGGCTATGAAAAATACGAATACATTAAGGCACATGACGTGTCTAGGAGAATGGTGTATTGGAAAGAGGATAAGAATGACTACAATGCAGAAGTTCTTCATGAATACAAGGCACAAAAGATAACGAATATAGCTAAGAAATTCGTAAAGGATTGGATGAAGGAGTTCAAAATCGGAACGGACTTCAAAGTTGAGGAAACTTATGGCGTGCTCTATGAGTGTAAAATAGCACAAAATGGAGCATGGATACCCCTCTCAGATTTGGGAGTGGGCGCGAATCATCTGTTCATCTTTCTCTTAAAAATGGCAATACTATTCAGTAAAAATATTCCTGAAGAAGAAGATGCTCCCAATGATGACGAAAGTGCAGAAAATACCATCACGATGAGTGAAATTAAAGAACGAATGTTCGTCATTTTAGAAGAGCCAGAACAGAATCTGCATCCAGATTTTCAGAGCAAATTAGCAGATCTGTTGCTTTATATCTATGAGAAACGTCGCATTAAATTCATAGTGGAGACACATTCCGAATACCTTATTCGTCGTAGTCAAGTCCTAGTTGCAAAGATTGCAAAGGAAGATGCAAAGAAAAATCCCTTTAAGGTCAATTATATTCCAGAAAATGGGATGCCATATGATATGGAGTATAGAGCAGATGGAAGATTTAATCAAGGATTTGGTAAAGGATTCTTCGATGAATCAAAAAGACAAATTATAGAATTATTATAACTTATGGACATCTATATAGATCTAAATAATTTGCGTTACCTAATGAGGGACTTAAAGAGTTTTGGGAGAAGCCACAACCGCCTCGAACTGTTAATAATGGAGGTGGATGTACACTTCGTCTTTTCGAAAGAAGATTTGCGGAAAGCAGAGGACCATGTGTCTAACATCCTTATTCTATACGATGATTGTGACGGAATCGACAAAAAACGCCGTTCTAATTGGAAATTTTTAGATGAGGAAGATGAGGAAGTTCAACGTGAACTACGTGAACTCTGTAATGAAAACTTAAAAAGCAATTTCTACAAAGCTCGAAAGAATTTCCGCTTTTCCGTATTTTTAATAGACAATGATCGTTTTAATTTAATACGTGAAAAAAATTGTATACTTGTAGGTAACAAAGAAGAAGGACTACAAGTATTAGACAATCTTACATATAAAAATAATGAGGAAATATATGGAGAGAAACAGATAACAGAAATTTCGAATTGGAAGGATTATATACCAAAACTGCCTATGACAGATGCAATAATCTGTGACAATTATTACTTTAAGGATAAATTTGTCTACGAAAAAAACAACAATGAACTTATTGAAGCTATTGCTTCTGTTCCTCATAATTCTCCTATAAATATTGTCCTAATTGTAAAAGCTGGAAATGAAGCAATCGATCATAGAATTAATATTGAAAAAGAACAAAAAGAAATTGAAAGAAAAGTTCGTAGTATGAGTGGGTCCAAAGACTCTCACTTCTTTATCTTGTCAACTTATAAGGAACATGGCAGACGCATTATAACAAATTACTATCGCATTAAGCATGATGGAACATTCAATATTAAAGATGCGGGATTAAAAGAGGACGTGATGATAGAGATAAAACCGCTATCGGCAAAAAAGGAAATGCAAGCTTCAATAAAACACCTAAAAATATGTAAGAGCATCGCAGATTCTCCCACGGAACGATATCCAAAAGAAATAAAAGTGAATAAGATTACGAATTTATTTGACCTAATTGATTTGTACGGGGAAGATGGGAATGGTGCATAAAAGCTTACAAAACTGTCATTGTTGTTGACTTCATTATGGCACAATGGGATAAGACAGACATTCATATTGATGGCGGAGAGACGGTAAAAGCTGTCGCTCCTATTATCATATCAGCGAGTAGGAGTACAGATATCCCTGCCTTCTATGCTGATTGGTTTTTTGACCGTTTAGGAAAAGGATATTCCGCATGGACAAACCCTTTTAATGGAGTGAAATCATACATATCGTATGAGAAAACTAGATTTATTGTGTTTTGGTCAAAGAATCCCAAGCCATTATTGAAACATATTGGTGAGCTAATGGCCTTGAACATCAACTGCTATATTCAATATACCCTTAATGACTATGTTGACGAGGGACTGGAACCCAATGTGCCGGACGTAGATGGTAGAATTGAAACGTTTAAGACATTGGTTGAGAAGTTGGGCAAAGAAAGTGTTATCTGGCGTTTTGACCCTCTTGTGCTTACAGACACAATAGATGTAGATACATTATTAAATAAAATCACATATATAGGTGACAAGTTGAAAAATTACACGGAAAGGCTTGTTTTCAGTTTTGTTGATATTTCTATGTATAATAGAGTTCGTAAGAATTTGGAACGGGATAATGTCCATTATCAAGAATGGACGGAGGAACAGATGAATCTTTTCGCAAAACGCCTTTCAAAAATAAATAGTGAGCATGAATGGAACTACCAATTATCAACTTGTGCGGAAAAGATTTCTCTTGAGCAATACGGCATCAGCCATAGTAAGTGTATTGATGACGAGTTAATGATACGACTTGCATATAAGGACGAAACATTGATGCGGTATCTAGGCGTCAATATCCATACTACACAAACAGACCTTTGGGGAAACGTCCCAATTCCACAGAACGCGATAGTCATAGATTCTGATCACTACGCAATAAAGGAAAAAGACAACAAAGACAAGGGACAACGTGCATTTTGTGGTTGCATTGTGAGCAAGGACATCGGACAATATAACACTTGTCCACACCAATGCAAATATTGTTATGCTAATACGAGCAGGTCGTCCGCTCTTGCAAACTACAAGTATCATTTGGAAAATAAAAATTCTGATATGATTGTCTCTGGATAGAACATGGATAGATACGAGAATTTGATTCGTCAGGAGAAAAATCTGACACTTAGCCGTGTAATCGATATTTCCGAGAGTTTGCTACCTGCAGAAAAAAGGCGAGCTCCTTGGAGATTCGTGAATCACGGTGTAGATCTCTTATCCGTTGAGGATGACTTGAATGCATACATGTTGGCTTACGGTGAGATGCATGAGATAAAATGTCGTGCGGCCTTTCAGAATTTTCCATTTGATAAAATAAACACGAACGTTGAGATTGTGGATTGGGGTTGTGGACAAGGTCTAGCATCCCTAGTCCTCATGGAAATGCTATCAGAACGAAACCTTGATTTCTTAGTTAAAAAGATCACCTTGATTGAGCCCTCGTTGTCTGCATTAAACAGAGCCAAGCAAAATCTATGTCAACGCATTAATGGCGCGGCTGAGATTATTGGCATCGGAAAGTGTATGCCGGGTTATTCGAATGATGCCAAAAACGAAGTGACTGATTTTAAGAACACATACACGAATACAATACACATATTTTCGAATGTACTAGATATCCCGACAATCAATCTGCAGAAATTATCTCAAATAGTTTCTGTAGGCAATGGAACAACCTACGTCGTTTGCGTTGGACCTCAAAATCAAAATGCATGGAGAATTGATGGCTTTGAAGGCTTTTTTCATATTGAAAAGGACAACATTTTCTCAAACATTGCACAAGTAAAATATGCCTATACGCAAAGGACGAATCACCCGATTACGTGTAAAACCAAGGCATTCTTTTTCAATAACCACACATCGGTTTGGGATGGAGAAAACAGATATCAAGACTATGACGGAAAATCTATAGAAGCCCCTATTGACGATTATTCTTTACCAAATCTCATTTTCAAAGATATTTTCCCTCAATCGTTATTGTCTGTATATGAAAAGATTCATAACATGTTGAATGATGGAGATCGACTATTCCTTCGCCCGAATATTAATGGAGACACACCAGATCTTGTCTTGTATAGGCCACATATTGGCATCGCCTTATTTGGTATTAATGACGAGGACATCATGACTATCGACAAGCAATCACCAGATGTATTGTGTTATCACATAGAAGAATACGGTCGAAGACTTATAAAATTACACTTAGACTCTTTATTTGAGAAAGCTATAGAAAATCATTCATATTGGGGACTCATTAAGAAAGTTATTGTCTTTACAAAATGTAATAGAGTAGAAGTAGATAAGATTATAAAGAACATAGAGACTTCCTCCGACAACAAAAAGCAACGCTATGTCACTTGTCTTTCTATAGATAATATTGAAAATGATTTGTTGCATCGCATTAAGATGGATTATAGGAATAGAAATTTCTCTGAGGAGCTTTCAAACTTTTTTCTGAATCTTATTTCTCCTCTATGGCATTCTTATAGAGATGGAAGTTGTGATATAAAACTTTCTAAAAAGCAAATTCCTCTCGTAATAAGTACAGAAGGTGCGCATCAAAAGATTAAGGGGGTTGCAGGAAGTGGTAAAACTCAAGTAATGGCTTACAGAGCCGTGAATGCAATGATAAGAACGGGAAAACCTATCTTAATCCTCACATTTAATATAACTCTCAGGAACTATATAAAATTTAGATTAAACCAGATCCCAGCAGATTTCTCATGGAATAATGTGGTCATTCTTAATTATCACGAGTTCTTCAATATGCAAGCACTGAAAGTTAATAAACAGGTGAAAAATCTGTTATCATACGATGACGAGACCTTTTTTGACGACTATAAGGTTTATAGATATTCTGCGATATTCATTGACGAGGTTCAAGATTTTAAAGAAGAATGGCTTCGAATCATACATAACACATTCTTAGACGATGATGGTGAATTTGTTGTCTTTGGAGATAAATCACAAAACATCTTTAAACGAGAACTAGGCAATGATAATGAGCCTAAAATTCCTAACGTACCAGGAAGATGGAACGAAAGTCTTGATGAACCTCAAAGATTTGTCGTTGGAAGTATTTTTAATTTATCTCAACATTTTCGTCTAAAATTCATGGAATATGGCAAAAGCTTTGAACAGCAGCTTGAATTAGATGACCAGAAAATTATTTTATATGCTTTCATCAACGATAAGAAAAACGGAGAGACTTTTGGGAAATGGTGCATGGAAATAATTAAACGCGACGGACTTTATACTGGAGAAACAGTAGTATTGGCCTCCAAGGAAGGGTTATTAAGAGAGATTGACTACAACTATCGGCAGTGTAGCTCAAAAGAAACAAAAACGACTTTTGCTTCAAAAGAGCAATTCCAGGATCTTGCTAATAAAGACAAGGAAGATCTTTCAAGAACAAAGAAGCTTCATTTTACGATGGATAGTGACCATCTAAAATTATCAACGATAGCAAGTTTTAAAGGTTGGGAGGCAGACAATGTCATTTTATTTATTCAAGACACAGAAAAAAAACAATCTGATCAATCATTTTTAGAACAAAGCAATGCTTTAAATCCTGAAACCATATATACAGCCCTCACTAGGGCAAGGAATCGCCTATATATATTTAATCTCGGGAACAAAATGTATGATGAATTCTTTAAAGAAAATATTTCTATGGCATAATTCAAATATCATTCCTACTTAATCAAGTTGGAATAATATTTGTTTTTATTTTGTTTCTTACCGCAAATAGTCAATAAAGCAACACACTGTATTACAATCGATTAATATAATACCCCTCCGTGATAAAGCATTTAAGCCTAATTACCGTTAACTATCATTAACGTGTAAAATCGGCCTGCGAGTTTTGGTAAAACTCTTAGCCTAATAAGAGTTAACATCTCTTAACCCGTAAAACGCCCTTTCCTTTCGGGGAGCAAGCTCGGGCGAAATGAGGATATTTTGCTAACGCATTAAGTGGTGGTCGCAAATCTCGTGCCAGCGAGTGCAGAGCCAAGTTTTACTTGATTTATGCCGAGCGCAGCCGAGATAAGCCTTCGGCAAATTTTACGGTCACCACTTATGAATATCTTGCTTCCAACAAAATATACGGCAGAGTTATCCTCCGCTTATTTATTTATCAAAGTTTCTCAGAATCTAAACGTCGGCATCCTGAGATTTGAATATATATTTTCCCTTGCCAGCACCAGTAACTGGTTCAACCAGTCCTTCGTCTCTAAGTTTTGCCAAAATCTTTCGCGCCAGCGAATCTGAGCAATTGAGTATCTGCATTATGAGTCTTGACCCAAAAACCTCATTAGCATCTATTGTCTCAAACAAAAGTTGTATTTTCTTTATCGTTGGTTCTCTATAGCCAGCTCTACGGAAAAGTTTGCTTATTGATTCTTTTTCCAACTTCTGGCCGACAGGACCTCCTTTCGGTAATCTTCTTGCATTTTTTGCATCAATGTTTACCGATTCGCCATCAATGTTTACCGATTCACCATCAATGTTTACCGATTTAGGATTAATCTTTACCGATTCTCCTCCAATGTCTATCGATTCGTTAGTCTGATTCCAAGCTACGGCTTGAACCATAAATCCCACACGTCTATATTGAATGGGCTGAAGCCCCAATGCCTCCATTTCACTGCACATACGGTCGACGCCCTCACCAAACTCTTTTACGTAGCCATACGTTTTCAGATACCTTGCGACGATGGGGTTGCGAGAGAAATGTGTGTGACGAATATTGTCCGGCCGTACCAAACCCGGGAGATTGCCCGGACTTTCAACAACAAGACGGTTGTCAAACATCTTTACTTGAATATCTGTTCCGCTAATGCTATAGTCCCTATGACAACAGGCATTTACAATAATTTCTTTTCGAACAAACTCTGGATACTCTTCATCTGTTACAAACAAACCATCCTCTCCAAGGTACGAATGTTCTTTTATTTGTGTATTTAAGAAGCTCACGGCTTTATCAATTTGATCACGAATCGTTCCTTCAAAGATGACATCTTTAACAACATTCATCTCTCTGCCGACTTTTTCTTCTGTTCCTTCATAGCGGATGAAACGCACATAAGCACGCCGAAAGAAATCTTGAGGTTTTTTGCCAAATAAAAGGATTGATGCTGCGGATGGATATAATTCTCCTTCTCTCTCAACTGTGTACCCGTTGTTCTCTTTTAAGAAGTCTAAAGGCGATTTGCCGTATCTAAGCCTGCCTACATAATCTTTGACGAGAGACATATCAATATCTTTCATCGTAGCACCTCTTACCCATGATTCCTCATATTTGATTTCACCTTTATCACTCATGAGAGTATATCTCTCCTCAAAAGTCAACTTTTTTGAACGGTCTCCGACTCTCAAGAAAACCTCGTCGCTTTGGTTTGCATGTACTCTATCACTAGGGGCAATATGCATAACTAGCAAATGATTATTGCGACCATCTTTATCTTTACATGGAACTCTTTCAACTCTCACTTGTACTGTCGGTATGCAGAAGTCAAAAGGCACTCGCAAAAGATCGTTAGTTTTCTCCGTCTCATAATCAACGCCCTCTATCTCACGTTTGCTATCAGTTAGACCGATAACAATATCTCCACCATCAGCATTTGCCATGGCCACCACAGTATTTGCAAGATCCTTTGGTTTTATCTTTATACTTTTCCTATCGAAAGTTTGCCCTTCCTCAAGAACCAGAATATCTTTTATCGTCATACACGCCATATTTTAATTTCAAAGGTAATCATTTTGTTCGTATTTGGACACATTTGTATGCTTTTTCTGCAATTTTTATCCCTTACACGCCTTCTAGTAGCGTTTTTCTCTCTTCTGCACTCATTCCTTTTAATAATTCAATCAAAGCTGCGCGTCTGTTTTCGGTAGATTCTGCAGAAGTTTCATTAAGAAGATAATAATTGTACTGCAACATCTTCTCTAAAGGATATGCGCCAATATAGTTGGACGTTATATCTCCGTTTCCGCTATGCCCCATACTGTCACTAATGTACTTATACGGAACTACGCCAGAATTGTTGAGATTCGTAGCAAAGCTGTGTCGCGCCCACGTTGGCGTCGGGCGTTGCTCAATACCGACTAAATCGGCAACTTTTGCCATGTGCTCACGGATATAACGGTTGTATCGCTGAATCACCCATACTTCCTTTTCAGGCGTAATCAATGGATTCATTATTGGAAATACGCGCCTACCCAATTTTGGTTCATTGCCATACTTGTCTAATATTTTCTGGAGTTCAGGGGTTACGGGAAAGATGACTTCA
>Ga0065709_1029778_pt1 | contig 12597 bp, 7 predicted proteins | sample Hoacrofraction14_2_FD_59096 | JGI IMG/M metagenome (GOLD analysis project Ga0065709, IMG submission 59096) | Hoatzin crop microbial communities from Cojedes, Venezuela, sample from fiber fraction 14 v1 | ecosystem: Host-associated > Birds > Digestive system > Esophagus > Crop | place: Venezuela... | reverse complement strand
CGGACTCAGCTACACCACTTTCGAATACTCTGATTTTCAGGCAGATAGCGAAGTGGCTAGCGTAAGGGTGACCAATACGGGAGAAATGGATGGCGACGAGGTAGTCCAGATCTACATCACCGATGTAAACGCCTCAACAGCCCGTCCCCGCAAGCAGCTCTGCGGCTTCAAGCGCGTGCACATCAAGGCAGGGGAGTCCGCCACCGTGGAGTTCCCGCTCAGCGACGAGGCCTTCCAGATGTGCAACGCAGACATGCAGATGGTGGTAGAACCAGGTGAATTCACCCTGGCCGTTGGGGCATCTTCAAAAGACATTAGAGCAGAAAAAACTATAAACATAAAATGAAAAAAGCGCTACTGATACCTATTCTGATTCTTGCCGCCTGCGCTCCCAAGATGCAGGATTTGACGAGCAAGGTAGACCCGATGATTGGCTCGGGAGGCCACGGCCATGTCTTTGTTGGTGCATCCGTTCCCTTTGGAATGGTGCAGCTTGGCCCCACCCAGATAACCCAGGGCTGGGACTGGTGCTCAGGCTACCACATCAGCGACACCATGATTATCGGCTTCAGCCACACCCATCTGAGCGGAACGGGCATTGGTGATTTGGGCGACCTCATGATGTTGCCCTTCGACCCCGCCAGGACCCTTAGGGTAGAAGCCCCTTACGAACCCAACATGGGACTAGCTCCAACCCATATCTACGCCCATCTGGACCACGAGTTGGAGAAGGTTGCCCCAGGCTACTACGAGGTGGAGTTGCCCGATTACGGAGTAAAGGCGCGCCTGACCGCAGGAGACCGCACAGGCTACCACGAATACACCTTCAGCAGCGACCAGAGCGCGATTTTGGTGGACCTCTTCACAGGCGTAGGCTGGGACTCAGTCACCGATTATAATATGGAGGTGGTGGACGACCACACCATTCAGGGCTACCGTAATTCCACAGGCTGGGCCAAGGACCAGAAGTTCTACTTCTACGCCCGTTTCTCCCAGCCCTTCACCATCGGCGAGCCCGAAAAGGTTGGGGTAGGGGCCACACACGGCGATGCCTCCGTCCTTGTCTTCGACACATCCAAGGACAAGACCGTCTATGTGGAAGTGGGCATCTCGCCGCATAGCATCCAGCATGCTGAGGTGAATCTTGACTATGAAACGGACAATAACTTTGAGACTTCGCTTGCCCAGGCCAAGGACGCCTGGAACAAGGTGCTCAATACCATCCAGATAGAGCCGCTAGACGAGGCTCAGGAGGAAATCTTCTACACAGCACTCTATCATGCCAACCTGATGCCCGCACTCTTCTCGGACGCAGGCGAGGAAGACAGATACACCATTTTCTCCCTCTGGGATGCCTACAGGGCCGCTTTCCCGCTGATGACAGTGATTCAGCGCGATCGCAGCAAGGACTTCGCCAAGTCTTTCATGGAAATCTACGGAAAGCAGGGCAAACTCCCCGTTTGGCACCTCTGGGGCAACGAGACCGACTGCATGATAGGCAACCCGGGCGTCATCATCATGGGCGACTATGTAATCAAGGGCATCTACCCCGACGCCGACAAGGCTCTGGAAGCCATGGTGACATCTTCAATGCTGGACGAACGCGGCATGGCCAAACTGAAAGAGTACGGCTACATCCCTTGGGACAACCCCGAAGATGTGGAGACGGTATCCCAGGTGCTGGAGATTGCGGTTGCAGATGCTGCGGTAGCCAAGGTGGCAGATATCACCGGCGACATAGAGCAGCGCGACTACTTCGCACAGAGGTCCAAGGCCTACCAGAAGCACTTCGACCCCGAGACCGGCTTTATCCGCGCCAAGGGTGCAGATGGCACATTCCGCACCCCGTTCAACCCCTACCAGGCCGAGCACCAGAAGGACGATTACACCGAAGGCAACGGCTGGCAGTACACCTTTATGGTACCCCAGGATGTTGAGGGCCTAATCGAATGCTTCGGTGGTAACGAGGCCTTTATCAAGAAGTTGGACGGACTCTTCGCAGCCAAGGGCCCGGTAGTAGGCAACGCCAATGATGTAACCGGCCTGATTGGCCAGTACGCCCACGGCAACGAGCCCTGCCACCATGTAGCCTACATGTACGATGTCGCAGGCCAACCCGAGAAGTGCCAGAAGATTGTGCGCACTGTGATGGACTCCCTCTACTTCGACGGCCCCTACGGCCTTTGCGGCAACGAAGATGTCGGCCAGATGAGCTCGTGGTATGTTCTCTCTGCGCTTGGCCTCTATCAGCTAGACCCCAGCGGGGGAGACTTCTACCTCGGAAGCCCCACGGTCAAGAAGGCGGTAATCAATGGCAACTTCACCATTATCGCAAAGAATAACAGCAAGGAAAACATTTATGTTAAGAGCGTAAAACTTAACGGCAAAACCCTTTCCGAGCCCAAAATCAGCTACTCCGACATAATGAAGGGTGGCAAACTGGAATTCGAAATGACAAACAAACCAAATAATGAATAAGACTCTAACAACCCTCGCAGGACTGCTTGCAGCATTGGCAGTCTCAGCCCAGACACCCTATTGGCAGGATGTCAGCGTAACCAGCATCAATGCCCAGACCCAGCGCACCGAGGTGGTGTTCTTCCCCTCGGCCGACCAGGCGCAGAACACTCCCTTCGAGCAGAGCCCCTACTACAAGAGCCTCAACGGCGAGTGGGACTTTGTGTACTACGATTCCCAGAAGAGCCTTCCAGCCGACCTTAAGCCGTCAGAGTGGAAGAAGATAACGGTTCCGGGCAACTGGGAGTTCCAGGGCTATGGCGTCCCCGTCTATACCAACACCAAGTACGAGTTCGCCCCTCATGACCCCCAGCCTCCAACCCTTCCCGAAGATGTGCCCGTGGGCCTCTACCACAGGACTTTCAGCATCCCGTCAAACTGGGATGGTCGCACAGTCTACCTGAACCTCTGCGCAGCCAAGTCAGGCGTATATGTATATGTAAACGACCAGGAAGTCGGCTATTGCGAAGACTCCAAGGACTTAGCCCGCTTCGACATCTCCCAGTACATCAAGTCTGGCGAGAACGACCTCAAGGTGCTGATGCACCGCTGGAGCACCGCATCCTATCTGGAAGACCAGGACTTCTGGCGCGTAAGTGGCTTTGAGAGAGATGTTTACCTTAGCAGCGAAGCAGTAAAGCAGGACTTCGACTTCAGGGTAGTGGCTACCCTTGACGACAAGCTCCGCGATGGTCTCTTCACCCTTAAGATTCAGGGCGTAGGCAACTCTGCCTTCAGGCTCCTGGATGCAGATGGCAACACCGTTCTGGAAGGCGCAGGCAGCAACTTCAGCGGCCGCATTCCCGAAGTTCGACAGTGGACTGCCGAGACCCCCAACCTCTACACCTTGCTGATTGAGAACAACGGCGAGTACACCCGCTTTGATGTAGGCTTCCGCCGCATCGAGGTCAAGGGCGACTTCTTCTTCGTCAACGGCCAGAAAATCAAGCTCAAGGGCGTTAACTTCCACGAGCACAACCAGTACACAGGCCATTATCTGACCCGTGAAGATATCAAGGCCAACCTCATCAGGATGCGCGAACTCAATGTAAACGCCATCCGCACCTGCCACTATCCCCAGGGAAGAGCCTTCTACGAGCTCTGCGACAGCCTTGGCTTCTATGTATACGACGAGGCCAACATCGAGAGTCACGGCATGGGCTACCGCGAGGAGACCCTTGCAAAGCGCCCCGAGTGGTACGCTAAGCATCTTGACAGAACCCTGAACATGTACTACCGCACCGCCAACTATCCCTGCGTAGTGATTCTCTCACTTGGCAACGAGGCAGGCAACGGCGAGAACTTCCTAAAGACCTACGCGGTGCTGAAGGCCCTGGAGAAGGGTGGCCAGAACCGTCCCGTAGTGTACGAGCGTGCAGAAGGTGGCAGCAATACCGACTTCGTCAACCCCATGTACCCCCGTGCATCCTGGTTCCGCGAGCAGGGTGAAAACCCTCCTGGAAAGCCCTGCGTGCCCTGCGAGTACGCACATGCAATGGGTAACTCCACCGGCTCCTTCGACCTCCAGCTTGGCTATGTCTACCAGTACGACAACCTTCAGGGTGGCTTTATCTGGGACTGGATTGACCAGGGCGTGCTTGAGGAAGATGAGAACGGCCGCAGTTTTTGGACCTACGGTGGCGACTACGGTGCCAACGAGTGGTTCGAGACCGACTGGAACTTCAACTGCAACGGTATTGTGAACCCCGATATCAACCCCCATCCCGGTGCAGCCGAGGTTAAGCACTGGTACCAGGACATCAACATCACCTCGATTAACCCTGCAAGCGGAGAGTTTGTACTACATAACCGCTTCTATTTCAAGAACTTGGACGGATACGACATCGCTTGGCGCATTGAGGAAGATGGCAACCCCATCTCCAATGGCATAGAGCATTTCGAAGGCGTTCTGCCCCAGGATTCGGTAGCCTTCAGGGTAGAGATGCCGCAGTTCGATGCCGACAAGGCCTACTACATCAACTTCTACGCAATCACCACCGAGGACAGCCCTCTGCTGAAGGCCGACTACACCGTAGCAGACAACCAGTTCCTGCTTAGCGAAGCCGCTCCCAAGACCTTCGCAGCAGGCGATGGCAAACCCCTCAAGTTCAAGGACAAGGGTGACACCTACCTCTTCAAGGGCTCCCGCATCAGACTCGTTGTTGACAAGGCCACAGGCTACATTATGCAGTACAAGGTCAAGGGCAAGAACATGATTGACCCCGAGTTCGGTCTTCAGCCCAACTTCTGGCGCGCTCCCAACGACAACGACTGGGGCATGCACTATCCCAACAAGGCAGGCGCATGGAAGGATTCCACAATTACGCTCAGCAGCATGGATGCCCTCGCAAACGGTATCCACGCCGAGTACAATCTGCCTTACAACTGCAAGTATGTGGTTGATTATCTGATAGATAGGAGCGGCAAGCTTGGCGTAAGCGCTTCCTTCAAGGGATCCGATGCCCAGAAGGCTAGGGAAGTGATGCGCATAGGTTTCCGTGCCCGTCTGCCCAAGGACTGCGACGCATTTACCTACTTCGGCCGTGGCCCCGTGGAGAACTACTGGGACCGCAACACCGCAGCCTTCATAGGCCTCTACGACAGCAGTGCCGAGGCCGAGTACTACCCGTATGTCCGTCCCCAGGAGACCGGCCACCACACCGATTGCTCCTACCTCAAGAACAAACTCTTCACGGTAGACGGCTATCCTAACTTCGAGTTCAACTACCTGCGCAACTCCATCGAGGACCTTGACCCCCGCGACGAGAAGAACGGCAACACCCACCAGCATGTCAACGACATCACTCCACAGGACTTCGTAGAGATGTGCATCGACTACAAGATGACAGGCGTTGGTGGCTACGACAGCTGGGGCGCACGTCCCGAGCCCGATCGCAGCCTCTGGAGCGACAAGGACTACGACTTCCAGTTCACGATTACTCCTAGATAAATGAGAATCAGACACTTATCCATACTTCTGCTGCTTGCTGTGGGGTGCGCCTCGCAGCAGGAGCAGGCTTCGCTTGTGCTTCCAAGCAAGGCCCAGGTGGAATGGCAGAAAATGGAGATGAACATGTTCTGCCACTTCGGCCCCAACACCTTTAGCGGACGAGAATGGGGAGATGGAACCGAGGCCGAAGATATGTTTAATCCGACCGACATGGACTGCCGCCAATGGGCCGCTACCGCCAAGGCAGCAGGCTTTAAGGGCATTATCATTACGGCCAAGCACCACGATGGCTTCTGCCTTTGGCCCAACCCCGTGAGCAAGCACACCGTTGCGCAGAGTTCGTGGAAGGACGGGCAGGGCGATGTGCTGCGCGAACTCTCCGAGGCCTGCAAGGAGTACGGCCTGAAATTCGGCGTCTACATTTCGCCTTGGGACAGGAACGACCCGCATTATGGAACCGACGAGTATAACGAGGTTTTCGTGCAGACGCTTAAGAGCGCGCTGACTTCGTACGGACCCGTATACGAGCAGTGGTTCGACGGCGCTTGCGGTGAAGGCCCTAACGGCAAAAAACAGGTCTACGATTGGCCGTTATTCAATTCGACCGTGTTTGAGTGTCAGCCTAACGCGGTGATTTTCAGCGATGTAGGCCCTGGCTGCCGCTGGGTTGGCAATGAGTACGGTCAGGCTGGCCGTACCAATTGGAGCACGCTGAATGTCAATGGAAATACCCCTAGTGGCCCCAAGCCCAGCAGGGAGAGCCTGAACTGCGGCGATGAGGATGGGGACAGTTGGGTGCCTGCGGAGACTGATGTGTCAATCAGGCCGGGGTGGTTCTGGAAGGAGAGTGAGAACGATAAGGTCAAGTCTGTCCAGAAACTGCTTCAAATCTACTATGAAAGCGTTGGCCGCAATTCGCTGCTGCTCCTCAATGTGCCGCCTGACACTACAGGTCGCATCCATCCGGTCGATTCCACCCGTCTAATGGAATTTAGGACTGCTTTAAACGAAATATTTAAAGAAAATCTCAAAGGAAAGAAGAACGCTACATTCAACAGAGTTGTAGTTACTGAAGATATCAGTAAGGGCCAGAGGGTGCAGGAGTTTGCAGTTGAGGCGAAGGTCGATGGGGAGTGGAAGGAGATAGCACACGAAACAACGATTGGGTGCAAAAGGATTGTCCTTGTGCCTGAAACACAGGCCGATGCCGTGAGAATCAAAGTGTTAAGTGCTAAGGCAAAGCCACATGTCAGCCTCGAAGGATTGTATCTGGATAAGATTTACATAGATACATCCGACCCTGAAGTTGGTGGAGAAGTGAAGCAGGCGTTTGAGCCCATGACGCTTGACCTGGGCGAGGTTAAGCAGGTGTCCGGATTCATCTACACCCCTATTCCGAAGGGACTTGGTGGGGTCGTGGAGACCTATAATCTTGCAGTAAGCGAAGATGGCAAGGTGTGGAAAACCGTGATTGACGAGGCCATGTTCGAAAATATTGTTAACAATCCGATTGGGCAGACTGTTGGGCTTGAAAGCCCTGTATCTGCCCGTTATATACGGCTTAAGCCGCTGAGAACCAGCGCTGTAGATACTTACGGAGTGCTGTCGCTGGAAGCTTTTTAATTTGCTATTAAACTATGTCAGAAGAACTTAACCTGGTAAAAGACCTTGCCATCATACTGATGTCGGCAGGTATCTTTACAATCATCTGCAAGGCCCTGAAGCAGCCTTCAATACTTGGGTACATCATTGCGGGATTCCTGATTAGCCCCAATCTTGGCCTGTTTGGCATCTCCAACATGGAGACTGTGGAGCAATGGTCGGAGATTGGTGTAATCTTCCTGATGTTCGGTCTGGGTCTGGAATTCAGCTTCAAGAAACTGATTGCGGTGGGGGTTTCCGCCCTTACCATTGCAGGCAGTAAGTTCCTGGGGACTTTTGTGATAGGCTTTACCGTGGGGCAGGCGATTGGCTGGTCGACCATGGAGAGTATCTTTCTGGCAGGCCTGCTGTCGATGTCTTCGACGGCGGTGATTATCAAGTCCTATGACGAGTTGGGACTGAAGCAGAAGCCCTTTGCAGGGATGGTGTTTGGGTCCCTTGTGGTTGAGGATTTGCTGGCCATTCTGATGATGGTTCTGCTGCCTACAATTGCAGTTGCAGGCAAGTTTGAAGGGGGAGCGATGCTCTTTAATCTGGTAAAGCTGGCCTTCTTCCTGATTCTTTGGTTCCTGGTGGGCATTTATGTGATTCCTACTCTGCTTAAGAGGTTCAAGGCATATATCAACGATGAGATTCTGCTGGTGGTAAGCATCGGCCTTTGCTTCGCGATGGTGACACTCGCAAATGCGGTTGGTTTGTCCTCTGCGCTTGGCGCTTTCGTGATAGGGTCCATCCTTTCGGAAACCATTGAGAGTGAGCGCATTGAGCATCTGATTAGTCCAATAAAGGAGCTCTTTGGCGCCATCTTCTTCGTTTCCGTGGGTATGATGATTGCCCCTTCGGTTATCGTGGAGCATTGGAGTGTGATTCTGATTCTGACCCTAGTGGTGCTGATTAGTGATAGCATTTTCGCGGCAACGGGCGTGCTGCTTTCGGGCGGTGGCCTCAAGAATGCCCTTCCTGCGGGTCTTAGCCTTGCCCAGCTGGGTGAGTTCGGCTTTATCCTGGTAAGCGTCGGCATCTCCCTTGGCGTGATGCGCGAGTTCATCTACCCTGTGATTGTGGCCGTGTCGGTGATTACCATCTTCCTATCGCCTTACATGATTAAACTGGCGACACCGATTTACAATCTGTTGCAGAAAAAACTGCCACAGAACTGGCTGGACCGCATAGACAACCCCGTTCAGGAGGACAGGAGTGCGGCCGAGAAAGGGGAGTGGAAGAAGCTCCTGCAGGCCTATTTCATCCGCATTGTGCTTTACGGTGTAATCCTGATTGCCATTGTGCTTCTGGCCAATGTCTATCTGAGCCCGCTGCTGACCAAACTCTTCCCGTCGTGGAGCGAGGGCGCGCATAATTGGGTGATGGTGGTTGCTACCCTTGTGATTATGGCTCCATTCCTTTATGGCCTTGGGGTCAGCCCCGGGAGCATCAACGAATCTGCCAACAAGCTTATCCAGGAGAAGAAGGGCAATCTCTGGCCCATTTTCGGACTTACCCTGCTTAGGATATTTATTGCCCTGGGCTTCGTCCTGAGCGTGATTTCCAGCCACATTAAGCTGAGCGGCTGGGCGGTGCTGGCAATTCTTGTAACCGGCTTGATTCTGCTGCTTTTTGGACGCAAATATCTGCGTAGATACAATGCGATAGAGAGGCAGTTCCTTGAGAATCTGAACGACAAGGAGCGCGCAGAGAGGGCCCGCAAGCCGATTAGCACCTCAATTAAGAAGCAACTGGGCTCGTACGATGTGCATATCGAGAAACTTATCATCTCTGCAGATTCTTCGTATGTGGGGCATAAACTTAAGGAAATCCCCATCCGATCCGAGTCTGGAGCCAATATTATAAAGGTACAGAGGGGTACGCAGAACTACACGATTCCTTCGGCGGACTTTGTGCTTTACCCTAACGACACCATTCTGGCCGTAGGTACGGGCGAACAGTTGAAGAAGTTCCGCGCTTTGATGGACGCATCCGTGCAGACGCACGACGCATCTAATGCAGAATTTAAGGTGCAGCCTGTGGAGATTGAGGAAGGCAGTTACCTTTGCGGCAAGGCACTCAAGAGCCTGAACCTGCGCGATTACCGCTGCATGATAGTGAGCGTGCTGCGTGACGGTGAGTTCACGACTAACCCCAAGGCGGACTATGTCTTCAATGCAGGCGATATCATTTGGCTGGCAGGGGAGACCTCGTCCTGTGAATGGCTCAAGAAGTAAGCATTGGTAGTAATCAATAACTGAAAAACCCCAGCAGAGAATGCTCTGTTGGGGTTTTTTGAGGTGCGAAGCGGAATCGAACCGCTGTACCAGGTTTTGCAGACCTGTGCCTAACCGCTCGGCCATCGCACCGTTGGGAATGCAAAGATACATTAAATTCTCGGATTTGCAAGCACTAGGGATGGGTAGATAGCAAAAAAAAATGAGCTGTGACCCTCACGGGCAACAACTCATCTAACCACATAATTAATAACACTAAAACTAATAACCAATAGATAGATGGATAAGAACTATCACTTACTCTATCCGAATGCAAAGGTACAACAAAAATTTGAATTACCAAACTTTTTTGAAAAAATTTTTAAAAAAATTTAAATTTTTCTGAAGATTCTTGGCAAATCGGCCTCTGAGGGCCCTAGAATGCAATCGTTTGTCTTGAAAATTTTTCTCCTAAACTTGCCGAAAAGGGATGTAATTGGGGGCATGGCAAATAGATTTGCCCAATTCAGCGGAATTCTGTAACTTCGCACTGCAAATATATATATTATGGAAGAAAAGAAAGTCAACATCAACATCGCTCCCGAAATCGCGGGGGGAGTGTACTCCAATCTGGCAATCATCAGCCACTCGCATAGTGAATTCATCCTGGACTTCGCAGCAGCTCTTCCCGGACTGCCCGGCCCCAAGATTCAGAGCCGCGTCATGATGACCCCCGAGCACGCCAAGAGGCTGCTCAACGCCCTTGCCGAGAATATCAGCAAGTACGAGACCCAGTTCGGCAAGATTGAGATTGTAAACAACCAGCCTAGGGGTACCTTCAACCTTCAGGACTACGACCCTAACGGACCCAAGTCGTAATGACTCCGTGGACCGAGATTAAGGCCATTGCCTTCGATGTTGACGGGGTGATGACCGACGGAAGCCTGCTCGCTATGGATGGTAGCGAGTTTATCCGTGTATTTAATGCCAAGGACAGTTTCGCTCTTAGAATGGCCGCTATGAACGGCTATAGGCTGGCCGTATTCACTGGTGGCGACACCCAGGGCGTACACACCCGTATGCTCACCGCAGGCGTAAAGGAGGAAGATATCCACATGCACTGCCGCGGCAAGCTTAAGACCTTCCTGAAGTGGTGCGAGGAGAGGGGATTTAAGCCCAGCGAGGTCGTTTATGTTGGCGATGATATCCCCGATGTACAGACAGTACAGGCAGCGGGAATAGGCGCTGCGCCAGCCGATGCCAGCCCCGAAGTGCTGGAAGTGGCCGACTATGTAATCAGCGTCCCAGGTGGCCGCGGCTGCATCCGCGAAGTGGTCGAGAAGGTAATGCGCAGCCAGGGCACATGGAAGTTCAGCCCGGACATTTACGAAAAGATTTTCTAGCAATGGACTTAAAAGGCAAAAAGATAATCCTGGCCAGCAACTCGCCCCGCAGACACGAACTGCTGAAGGGTCTGGATGTGGATTTCACAGTAGATACCCGCAATAATTTCGAGGAAAACTTTAGCGAAGACACCCCGCATCCCGAGGTGCCGGCGCTTATGTCCAAGGGCAAGTCCCACGGCTTCTGGAGGCCGTTAGAGCCCAACGAGATCCTCATCACTTCTGACACGATGGTGCTGCTGGACAAGGTAATCCTTGGCAAGCCCCATTCCCGCGAACAGGCGGTGGAGATGCTCCACACCCTTTCGGGCCGTACACACGAGGTGATTACTGCGGTAACTATCCGCGATGGCAAGGGAAACGAGGAAACTTTCGAGGACTATACGCTCGTAACCTTCGCACAGTTAAACGATTCAGAGATCGACTATTACATCGACAAATACAAACCCTTTGACAAAGCTGGAGCCTACGGCGTACAGGAGTGGATAGGCTATGTTGCCATCACCCATCTTGACGGCTCTTTCTACAATGTCATGGGCTTCCCCGTACACAAAGTGTACGCAGAATTGCTGAAATTCTGTTCTAAATAGCAAATACAATCGTTTGCGCTCATAAATTAGGTACAGCACAAAAAGAATTTTTATTATTTTTGTGTGTTAGGACGCAATTACAACCATTACTATATTGTTTAACCAAACCAAGTCACAAATGAAAAAACTGTCTCAGATTTTTCAGACTCTTTTCCTTTTCGCAGGGATGCTGGCAGTAGGCACAACCGCCTACGCCCAGACAACAGCGAAAGGTAAAGTAGTTGATGCTGCCGGTGAGGGAATCATCGGCGCGTCTGTTTTTGTGAGCGGAACCCACAATGGCGTCTCTGTAATGGACGCTGACGGTTCCTTCTCTCTGCCTAATGTTAAGGCAGGCGACATTGTCGAAGCTGCCTGCATTGGCTACTCTTCAAAACAGATGACCTTCAACGGACAGGCTCTGAACTTCGTTCTCGAAGAGGACGCAGAGATGCTCGAAGGTACTGTGGTGACTGCTCTCGGTATCCGTAAGGACGAGAAGAAGGTTGGTTACGCAGTTAGCTCGGTAAGTTCCGATAACCTTACCGCAACTGCTTCTCCTTCACTTGGTTCCGCCCTTTACGGTAAGGCATCCGGTGTGCGTGTAACAACCGCACCTGGTGGTGCTACCGGTGCTATTTCAATTAATGTCCGCGGTCTTTCTTCCATTACCGGAAGCAACCAGCCTCTGATCGTTGTTGACGGCGTGCCTATTCGTAACGGCGAAGCCAACAACTCCGACTACTGGACCGACCAGCGCGTAAATTCCAACGGTCTTACCGACATCAACGTCGAGGATATTGAAAACCTCACCATCCTTAAGGGTGCATCTGCAACCTCACTTTATGGTTCAGAAGGTGCCAACGGCGTTGTGCTCATCACCATGAAGCAGGGTAAGAAGAACACAGGTACCCATGTCGAGTTCAGTGCCAATATGCAGGCCGACTTCGTAGCCTACATGCCTAAGTACCAGACCACCTTCGGTCCTGGTTATCCTTATGCATACTGGAGCTACGCCAGCCTCGACGAGAACGGTTTCCAGCACGCTCGTACCGACCGTGACGGAAAAGAGGGCGTTACCTCTGTTCAGAACTCCTACTATTACTTTGGTCCCCGTTACGATGAGTTTAGCGATGTACAGGTTTACACTCCTATAGGCTATCGTCAGTTCAAGGCTATTGGCAGCAATCCTTGGAATGATGTATTCCGCACCGCTTTTACCCAGCAGTACAATGTGGCTGTTACCCAGGGTGGGGAACACGGACATTTCCGTTTCTCCTACACCTTTATGGACAACA
>Ga0065709_1006377_pt1 | contig 12603 bp, 8 predicted proteins | sample Hoacrofraction14_2_FD_59096 | JGI IMG/M metagenome (GOLD analysis project Ga0065709, IMG submission 59096) | Hoatzin crop microbial communities from Cojedes, Venezuela, sample from fiber fraction 14 v1 | ecosystem: Host-associated > Birds > Digestive system > Esophagus > Crop | place: Venezuela... | reverse complement strand
AAAAATTAAATAAGTTATAACTGTTGTATAAGAAAGAGCAAGCACTGGGGAGGCACTTTGATGAGAAAGAAAAGATGTATCGCGATGCTGCTTGCAGGCGGTCAGGGCAGCCGTTTGGGCCCGCTGACCGAGAGCATCGCTAAGCCTGCGGTTTCGTTCGGAGGGAAGTACAGAATTATAGACTTCTCTCTCTCCAACTGCACCAATTCGGGAATTGATACGGTTGGAATACTGATTCAGTACAAGCCTATGATCCTCAACCGATATGTCGGAACAGGTGAATCCTGGGATCTCGACGTATCCGAGGGCGGAGTTCATATACTGCCTCCTTATGCGAGTCAGACAGGCGGAGAGTGGTATGAGGGAACCGCCGACTCGATTTATCACAACATCGAGTTCATAGACATCTACAGCCCTGAGAACGTGCTCATCCTCTCGGGTGACCATATCTACAAGGCTGACTACAATCAGATGCTCGATGAGCATGAAAAGAGAAAAGCCGACCTTACGGTTTCCGTAATCGAGGTTCCTATCGAGGATGCGAGCAGATTCGGTATCATGACGACCGATGAAGAGGGCAATATCACCAAGTTCTCGGAGAAGCCGAAAGAGCCGGACAGCAATCTCGCTTCGATGGGTATCTATATTTTCAAGTGGTCGTCGCTCAGAAAGGCGCTGCTTGAGGATCACGAGGACCCTGAATCCGAGCACGATTTCGGAAAGAACATCATTCCAAAGATGCTTTCGGAAGGGCAGAAGCTAATCGCTTATACATTTGAAGGATACTGGAGAGATGTCGGAACCATCCAGAGTTACTATGACTCGCAGATGGACCTGATGGATCATGTGGAGGATATCGATGTATTCGGAAAAGGCCGCAGGGTATTTTCGAACTCCAACGTTTATCCGCCGCAGTATCTCGACGACGATGCGGAAGTTACACATTCCATGGTAAGTAACGGATGCACGATTTACGGCAAAGTACATCATTCGATAGTCGGATCCGGTGCGGATGTCGGCGAAGGCTCGGTTGTCGAGGATTCGATACTGCTGCCTAATGCCAAAATCGGCAAGAACTGCCATATCGTAAGATGTATTGTAAATGAGGGCACAGTCGTCAAGGACGGTGTCAAACACGGCAGCCTGTCCGGCGACATCAAAATCGTCGGCAAGGCCAAACTCACAATATAAAGAGAAGGGAGGAGAAATCTGAATTATGAAGACAATCGGACTTATTTCAGCTAACTATGTAAGCAGCAGATTCGGCGTCCTCACAAATAACAGAACGCTCGCTTCCCTGCCGTTCGGCGGCAGATACAGACTCATAGACTTTGCCCTTTCAAATATGGTTAATTCGGGAATAACGACTGTAGGTATAATTTCGCCTTACAACTCGGGTTCACTCATTGACCACGTGGGCATCGGTAAGCCGTGGTCGCTCGGCCGCAAGATGGGCGGACTGTTCATCATGCCGGGTTCTGTATACGGACTTCACGCCGTGGGCAACAGATTCCTGCTGAGGGATATCATTCAGAACAAGACTTATCTCGAGAGGGATGATGCCGACTATGTAGTCGTTTCCGGATCGAGTGATGTAGTGAATATCGATTATGCTCCTCTTATTGAGCAGCACAGTAAATCCGGGAAGGCCATAACAATGGTGTACAAGCGTGTTGAGGAAGCCGAAAAGTATACCGGATTCTTTATGGACCTCGATGAAGAGGACGGCAAGGTCGTTGAGATTATGAGCGAAGACGAGGGCGAAGCGTGTTACTTTATGGACTGCTTTATCGCGGACCGCGAGTTCATGCTCGACTTCATCGAGTGGTTCGACGCACTCGAATACATGGACTTCTTTGATGTTATACGCAGAAACATCGACAAGTTCGATATCGGATCCTATGAATTCACGGGATCTCTCGGCAAGATCAACAACATTGAGGACTACCTCAGGGTGAACATGCGCATCAGGGATTATGATTTCAGAAACGAAGTGTTCTGCAATCCTGAGAGAATCATCTACACAAAGGTTCAGGACGAGGCTCCTGTATATTACAGTTCCAAGGCAAATGTAACCAATTCGGTTATCGCCGCGGGATCGCGTATTGAGGGAACCGTTGAGAACAGCACGATTTTCCGTAGTGTAAACGTCGGAAAGGGTGCCAAGCTCAAGAACTGTGTTGTAATGATGCACACCGAAATCGGTGAAGGCGCATCGCTCGAGAACGTAATCTGCGATAAATACGTTACAATCCGCCCGGGCACGAGAATTTCGGGCAGAAAGGAAGAACCTATTGTAATCGGCAAGGGACTTACTCTCTAGCCGGAAGGGAATGAAATGGCAAAAAAGAAGATAAACGTGCTTTTTGCCGCGTTTGAAGCGGTACCATTTGTAAAGACGGGAGGGCTCGGCGATGTCGCCGGCTCTCTTCCCGCGTATGTAAAAAACGATGAGTTTGATGTGAGGGTAGTGCTGCCGAAGCTGAGTACAATCCCGCAGGAGTATCAGGAAAAGATGAAGTTCGTCAAGAACTTCGGAGTTCCTCTTGCGTGGAGAAACGAGTACTGCGGACTCTTTACCCTGAGAAAGGGCGGAGTCACGTACTATTTCCTTGACAACGAGCACTACTTCAAGAGAGGTCAGGTCTACGGTGAGTTTGACGATGCCGAGAGAGTTGCGTTCTTTTCAAAGGCGGTAATCGAAAGCATCGAACATATCAGGGATAAGTTCATGCCTGATATCATCCACTGCAACGACTGGCACACGGCTCTCATTCCGGTGTTCCTGCACGAGCAGTACCGCGGGGTTGAGAACTTCCTGAACATGAGAACCGTATTCACGATTCACAACCTCAAGTTCCAGGGTCAGTACAACAAGTCCGTAACGGGAGACATCCTCGGACTCGAGGGAACACCTGCCGCGGGACAGATGATACACGATGATGCCGTTAACTTTATGCAGGGTGCGGTTATATATTCGGATGCGGTAACAACCGTAAGCCCGACGTACGCACAGGAAATCTGCACATATCAGTACGGAGAGGAGCTCGACGGACTTTTCAGGTCCAGAAGCTACAAGCTGTCCGGAATACTGAACGGTATCGACAACAAGAATTACGATCCGGCAACCGACAAGGCAATCCCGGTTAATTACGATGTAAAGAGCCTGGACAAAAAGGTTGAAAACAAGCTCGCTCTCCAGAGAGAGCTCGGACTTCCCGAGGATCCGGAGATTCCGCTCTATGCAATGGTCAGCAGACTGACCGTTCAGAAGGGTGCGAATCTCGTGGACGATCTCCTGTCGCAGTTTGCCGACAGGACGATGCAGGTTGCGATTCTCGGAACAGGCGACAAAAAATTCGAAGACGCCTACAGGAGCATGGCTGCGTACAGACCGGACAAGTTCGCGGCGAGAATCGAATTTGACGAGAAGCTTTCGCGCAGGTTCTATGCGGGCGCCGACGCATTCCTGATGCCGTCGCTCTTTGAGCCGTGCGGACTTTCCCAGATGATCGCGATGAGATACGGAACGCTGCCTATCGTAAGGGCGACCGGCGGTCTCAAGGACACTGTCGACGGATACTGGGAGTATGGCGACGATGCAACGGGATTCTCGTTCTGGGACTTCGACGACAACGGACTCAGACATACGGTGGATCATACGCTGTGGATGTGGTTCAACAAGAGAGACGAGTGGAAGCACATGCAGGAGAATGCCATGAACAAGAACTTCGGATGGGAGGAGTCAGCTGAGAGCTACAGGAAGCTGTATAAGAGCCTGCTGCAGGATTAGTTTATGACAATATTTCACAATTCATGGGATGGTTTATACCGCAGCCCTTTTGGTGCGGCTGAGGTTTCATCGGAGGTAAAACTTGCGGTTGATGTAACGGATGCATATCCGGAAAGCGTTGAGCTCGTTGTATATGATGACGACAAGAGCAATGCGTACGAAATGAAACCGGAAGGAGCCGGCAGATACACGGCAGCGCTTAAGATGCCTGAGACCGGCGGACAGCTCTGGTACTATTTCAGGATAAATTTCAGACAGGGTGAAGAAATTCACTCTGTTTATTATGGCAATAATTACGAGGGAACGGGCGGAACCGGTGCGGAATACGAATCGGAGCCTCAGGGATACCAGATTACCGTATACAAAAAGGCATCCGTGCCTGAATGGTACAAAAGTGCAATTGTATATCAGATATTCCCGGACAGATTCGCACGTGACGATGACTGGAAGGAGCGCTGCGAAGCGGCAGCAGCCGCGCGCCGTGCGCAGATTTCCGAATGGAGAGAAAGAGACGGGCAGGGAGTTCAGCCTCAGGAGAAATTCATCGAAGAGGACTGGTACAAGCCTGCGTATTACGTAAGAAACGAAGAGAACGATGTGACCGGATGGCCTTTCTACGGAGGAAGCCTGAAGGGAATCGAGTCAAAGCTCGATTATCTTACGTCGCTCGGAGTAGGCGCGATATATCTCAATCCGATTTTTGCCGCTGTATCAAATCACAGATATGATACTTCGGATTATATGGAAATAGATCCGATGCTTGGCACGGAGGAGGATTTTGTTCACCTCTGCGAGGCTGCAAAGGCTAAGGGGATCAGGATTATTCTGGACGGAGTGTTCAATCATACCGGACATGACAGCAAATATTTTGACCGCTTCGGAATGTACGGAAACGGGGCCTATAATAACCCGGATTCTCCTTACAGATACTGGTTTAAGTTCGATGAAAATGAGGAAATCGGATACAAATCCTGGTGGGGTGTTCCTGATCTCCCCGAGGTGAATGAGGACAACGCGGGATTCCAGCAGCTCATCACGGGAGAGCGCGGCGTTCTCGCAAAATGGCTTCGCCTCGGAGCATCGGGATGGCGTCTCGATGTCGCGGACGAAATGCCCGACTGGTTCATAAGAGACATCAGGAAAAGAGTAAAGACAACGGATCCGGACAGCGTCCTGATAGGCGAGGTCTGGGAGGATGCAAGCAACAAGATAAGCTACAGCGAGAGACGTAAATATTTTGCGGGCGAGGAGCTTGACTCCACGATGCATTATCCTCTGAGGGATATCCTGCTCGATTATGTAAACTACACAATCGGCTCGGGACTCGCGGGGAATAAGCTAATGAGCCTTGCGGAGAATTATCCGGAGGAGAATTTCTACGGAACGCTCAACCTGATCGGAAGCCACGACAGGGAGAGAATTCTCACCATGATGGCGGGGGAGGAAGACAGATATTCAGCCTGTCGCAAGGTCAAGATGCTGTCAACTCTCCAGTACGTCCTGCCGGGAGTGCCTTGTGTATACTACGGTGACGAGACCGGAATGACCGGCGGAAAGGATCCTGAGAACAGGAGTGGATTCATCTGGGGAAGAGAGGACGGAGACCTGCAGTATCACTACAGGCATCTCGGGAAACTCTATCAGGAACATCCTGTACTGAAATACGGCAGATTTGAGATGCTCTCGGGAAAATACGGAATTCCTGAGGATGTTCTCGCGTTCATCAGAACAGACGAATCAGAGAAAATTCTCGTTCTTGCCAACAGAAGCTACGGCCCGGTGAAGGTTGAAATCGGAGGACTTCCGCAGCTTGGCGGGAAATATGCGCTTGACCTTATGACTTCCAAAGAGATAGAGATGTCCGGAGGAACCTTTGCCGATGCAATTTCAATGGAGCCTCTTTCATGCATGGTTATTTCAATCATGGATGAAAAGCCCGTAAAGGAGAAATTCGACAGGGGCGCGGGCGTTATTTGTCATATCAGCTCACTGGGCGAAGGGAAATTCGGTAAACCGGCAAGAGAGTTTGTCGACTATATTAAATCAGCCGGATTCAGCGTATGGCAGATACTGCCTCTCAATCCGACCGGACTCGGCGGGAGTCCTTACAACAGCACCGCGACCTTTGCGGGAAATCCCGAATTCATAAATGCGGACGAGCTTCCGGACGCATCGGGCTTTGAGGAATTCTGCAGAAAGAATGCGGCATGGCTTGATGAATACGTCGCGTTCACTATTCTTCTCGAGAAGAATAACGGGGCGCCGTGGTTCAGATGGCCTGAGGAAGAGAGAAACGGGCTGACACCTGAACTTGTCGGCAAGCTGCCGAGGGACAGAATGCTGGAGCTCATGGTCGAGCAGTACTATTTCCATGTCCAGTGGGAGGAACTTAAAAAATACGCAAACGACAGGGGTGTGAAGCTGATGGGAGACCTCCCTATTTTCACATCGCTCAACAGTGCGGATATATGGAATAACAGATACTTATTCAGAACCGATGAAGAGGGCAGGCTGAGCAGTCATGCGGGGTGCCCGCCTGATGAATTCAATGCTGACGGTCAGGACTGGGGAATGCCTCTTTATGACTGGGACAGCATGAAAGCCGACGGATACAGATGGTGGATCAGGAGGCTCGCACAGTGTGCGGAGAGATACGATATTCTGAGGCTCGACCACTTCAGAGGATTTTCGGAATACTTCTCGATACCGAACGGCGGCAGAGCGGCCGACGGCACGTGGCAGCACGGACCGGGAATGGACTTTTTCAGATGCACCGGAAAAGCCCTGCGCGAGATGGGACACGGGGACTTCAAAATCATTGCGGAAGACCTCGGAAACCTCGACGCAGAGGTATATAATCTCATCAAGATGACCGGATTCCCGGGAATGAACGTATGGCAGTTCTCGGCGGCGGAAATGAAGGAAATGACCGAAGACGAACAGCGCGGCAGGATTTTCTACACGGGAACCCACGACAACGATACGATTCTGTCTTTTTCGGATAACGATGAGGAAAAGGCCCGTGAGGCAATCCGCTTCATATACGAAAGCAAGGCACCGCTTGCGATAATCCAGCTGCAGGATATGTTCCTGCTCGGAAAGGAAGCGAGGATGAATGTGCCGGGCATCGCGGACGGTAACTGGAAGTGGAAGATTCCGGGCAAAACGATAGAGGACGCATTCCCGGATGCGGACAAAACCGCTGCGGAATACAGAAAACTTTCGGAGGACACCGGGAGGATATAAGGAGGTCCGTTGGAAAAGGTCGCTGAAAAAATTGCGAATCTGGCAGCAGAGCGCGGCGGCAGGGCATACTACGTCGGCGGCTTTGTGCGCGACAGACTGACGGGCAGAGAAAATAAAGATGTGGATATAGAGGTTCACGGCATCGGGCCGGCAGAGCTTAAGGCTTTGCTTGCGGAGGTCGGTGAGCCTCTTTCTTATGGTTCAAGCTTCGGCGTATATTCGCTCAAAGGCTGCAATATAGATATTGCAATGCCGAGGAGGGAGCATGCGACGGGAAGTGGGCACAGAGATTTTGAGATTGACGTCGATCCTTACATCGGAACGGAAAATGCCGCAAGGCGGAGAGACTTCACCGTAAACGCGATGATGGAGGACATCCTCACCGGAGAAATCATCGATCATTTCGGAGGAAGGGATGACCTTGAGAAGGGCATCATAAGGCATGTGGACGATGATTCATTCGGAGAAGACCCTCTCAGGGTGCTGAGGGCGGCTCAGTTCGCGGCAAGATTCGGATTTACGGTTGCGCCTGAGACAGTTGAAATTTGCTCACGGATGGATTTATCGGCACTTACGGCAGAGCGCGTGGAGGGAGAACTTAAAAAAGCCCTGCTCGGCGGAAAGCCGTCTGTGTTTTTCGGCTGCCTTAGGGAGATGAATCAGCTCGGCACGTGGTTTCCGGAGTTCAGGGACATGATAGGACTCGAACAGGATCCTGTATTTCATCCGGAAGGAGATGTATGGAATCACACGATGGAGGTTGCCGACAGGTCGGCCGGGTTCAGAGGTGAGGTCAGCAATCCTTACGCATTTGTACTGCTTGCGCTCACACACGATTTCGGAAAGCTTGTGACGACTGAGTTTGTAAACGGCAGGATTCATGCATACGGGCATGAACTGGAGGGGCTCCCGCTTGTGGAGGCCTTCCTCGACCGGATGAAGTGCTCAGGCGATGTTAAAAAATACGTTCTCAACATGGTGCCGCTTCACATGAGACCGAACATGATGGCTTATTCAAAGTCCGCTTTGAAGTCGACGAACCGCATGTTTGATGAGGCGGAGGCTCCGCGGGATCTCGTTTACTTTGCGATGTGCGACCATCCGGTGGTGTCGGGAAATGAAGAATTCACGGGAGACAGTAATTTCCTCTTTGACCGTCTTAAGGTCTATGAGGAGACAATGGCAAAGCCGTATGTTCAGGGACGCGACCTCATTGAGGCGGGACTTGAGCCGGGAGAATACTTTGCCGACGTCCTTGCGCATGCACACAAGCTGAGACTTGCCGGGGTGGAAAAGGAATCTGCGCTTAGGCAGACCCTGGGATATGCACGCAAATATATAAAAAAGACTGAGAAATGAATCCATTGACTTTTGGCAGGCACTAATGTATCATAGTGTGGTCGCAAAAATATGCGCTCGTAGCTCAATTGGATAGAGTGTCTGACTACGAATCAGAAGGTTCGGGGTTCGAGCCCCTGCGGGCGCACCATTTCAACGTTTCCAAGGTGCCGATTTTGAAAGGTGCCACAAAAGTGCCACATTTTTGAACTTTGGAAAGTATGGAACCTGGTATCATCGTGATACCAGGTTCTTTGTTATTATAAAACCTAATCTCTATAAAAATTGTTCTTCAATGTATTCATCATAAGATATCCATTTACATCTGGAATAGCATTCCATTGAAGGCGATCCTTTAAATTGGCAGAAATCGTGGAGTATTGCCGGAACCGGTGTGCCGCATAATGCCGCAACAGGAAGACGCTATACAGGTGCAAATCTTCTCTGGCTTATGCCAGCCATTGAAAACGAAAAATCGGATGGTTTGCAACGGGGCGTAATAAACGCTAAAGCCGCTGAAATTCAACGTTAATCATGATATAATTAATTCAGAAGTCAAGGAGGGATTTAGTCATGTCAACGCCATACGAAAGAGCTGAAAAGATGGAGCTTCTTTTGGAAAAAGCTGCGGATCTTCTTGCGGCTGCTTCATATCTGAAAAATAACTCCACCGATGAAAATGAAAAAGAACAATACAATAAGCTGTTCTGCGATATATATGAATTAAAAGAAAATATCTTGTCCTGCAATACAATGGCGGAACTTAACGACATTGATGCTTCTTTTCAAGAACAGAAGGCCAATATTGAAAAGGAGTGTGACTTTTTTGATTGAAAAAAATCTTGAAAGGTTTACGCCTGAAGCACTGCTTGTTACCGTGGCTGACGAATTTAAAGCGGCTTCACAAAATAAGTCTACACATCAGGAGCCAAGAGCAGCTCTACTTGTGGGACAGCCAGGTGCAGGTAAACCAGCACTGGCATGGAAATTCCGTGCTGATTACAATGATGACATTATTTTTGTAAACGAAGAAGAATATAAAAGCGCAGCAAAGGACCTGAGTCATTTAGGATTATGCTGTGTGTAAAAGGACATTATACTCGTTAACAAGCTGAGTAAAGCTCTGTCTTATATTCGCATAAATGAGAAAATGCCATCAATTGATGAAATTAACTTTTCTGAATAGTCTGATGGTTCTAAATTAAACAGCTTTATGATAGTATCTCTCATATGGAACTCCTGTTTCGAGCTGCTTGACGCCAAGAAAAAGTTTAGCACGGAGCGGGAATAAAAAACGCTACGCCACCCCCCAAAGATGGCATAGCGTTTTTTGACGCTATTGCAAAATACCCCCATTAATGGAATAGGTAGGGGTCGAACCCCTAAAAAAGTTATAGCCCCGAAATTGATTTGAAATGAATATGTATCAGTCGGCAAATTCGCTTGCTGCCGCTCCGCGTTTGAGTGCGTCCACGAAATCCGTCATGCCCGAAGTATCGCCGACGAGGATGACTCCTGCGAGCTTTCCGCCCGCGAAATAGAGCTTTCTGTAAGTTCCCGCCGATGAATCGCCCTTGTCGAGGATCTCGTATTCGCGGCCGTCTTTGCCGTTTGAACCCATGGCGAAAATCTCGTTTCTGAACGCCGAAATATACATGGAAGCAGGTATGTCGTCGTATGTTACGTCATCGCCGGCCGCATTTGCTCCGGCAACGCGTCCCGTCTCGGCCGCCTGCTGCAGGAATGCCTGGGGAGCGCCGTTTACTTCAGCGCAGTCTCCGCATGCATAGACATCCGGGGCTGATGTTCTCATGCCGGAATCGCACACAATGAGTCTGTCCGTTTCAATTCCCGCTTCCTGAGCGATGGCGATATTGCCTCTCATTCCCGTTGACATAACGACGACGTCCGCAGGATAGGATGTTCCGTCCTCGAGGATGACCGCATCGGAAGTGATTTCGGTTATCTTTGCACCGCACACGACTTTGACTCCCGCTCCCGTCACGATGTCATAGAGCATTGACGACGCCTCGTCGTCGAGCTGCTTCGGAAGAAGCCCCGGGGCAGTCTCGAGAATCGTGCAGTCATGACCCGCTTTGCAGATTTCCCACGCACCTTCGAGACCCATTACACCGCCGCCGATGGTTACGACTTTTTTGGTTCCACTGAGCATGCCCGCAAGCTTCTGACAGTCTGCGATATTTCTGATCGTGACTACATGGTCAAGGTCGGAGCCTTTGATAGGTACGACAAAGCAGTGTGCGCCGAGTGCGTATATCAGCTTGTCGTAAGGATATGTGCCGTCATCTGCGGTGATTGTCTTTCCCGCAGTATCGATTGAGAGGACCCTGGTACCGAGTTTAAGCTGAATTGCGCGGCTCATATACCAGTCAAACTTATCGATTGCAAGACGGTTGCCCGTCATATCCTCAAGCAGTATCTTGGTGAGCATCGGTCTGTTGTACGGCAGCTCCTGTTCATCTGCAAAAATCTGAATTGCCGCAGTCTCATCTCTGTCTCTTATGGCTTCTGCCGCATAGCGTGCCGCAGGGCCTCCGCCTATTATTATGAATTTCCTGTCTGTGTTATTACTGTACATCTGTCACCTCCGTAAATCGCCGGATAAGAAACGTACCTTATAGCAGAATAGTAGCACAGAGGAGATGACATTAGGTGAACATTGAGAGAAAACTGCAGTGAAAAACCGGCCGCTTATGCGACCGGTTTTCAGTCTGGCTAAAGTTTAAAGTCAACTGATTAAATCTGGAATCCCTTTGTCATCTTGTCGTCAGGATCCATGAACCACTTGGCCTCGCCGCAGAGATATGCAGCGCCTGTTACCATTGGTACTACAGCGTCATAATCGCCAACCTTTGTCTCTTCCTTGATCTCGCCGATGAACTTTGTTCCGATGAATGACTCATATACAAACTTCTCGCCGACACCGAGCTCGCCGTTAGCGTGGAGCAGGGACAGCTTAGCTGATGTTCCTGTGCCGCATGGTGATCTGTCGAGCTGCGGATTCTCAGGATTTCCGAATACTACGAGGTTTCTCAGGTCGCAGCCCGGAGTATCTGTTGTGGAGTAGTTCTCGATGAGGTCAACTTCTGTGATGTCGAGCTCAGGGTGCTGAATCTCGATTGTCTTGTTGATCTCCTGGAGAGCGAAGCTTGACCATTCTGTCAGGAACTTGGATGTGTCAACGCCTACTCTGAGACCGAAGTTCTTTTCTGTGTCAACGAGAGCGAAGAATGATCCGCCGAAGCAGATATCAAATACAACATCCTTGCCCTGATACTCAAGGTGCTGATCTCTCTTGTATACGAATGCAGGTACGTTTGTCAGTGTTACGCCTGTAACCTTGCCGTCCTTGCACTGTGCAACTGTTCTTACGATTCCTGCAGGAGCTTCGAGAACAACCTCTGTCTCAGGCTCATGCATTTCCATAAGACCGCCCTCGAGGATAGCTGTTACCGAACCGATTGTGCAGTGTCCGCACATGTTCAGATATCCGCCGCCGTCCAGGAAGAATACTCCGAAGTCAGCCTCAGGATTGATTGGTTCTACGAGGAATGCACCGAACATGTCGTGGTGACCACGAGGCTCGTACATCAGCATTGTTCTGAGATAATCATAATGCTCCTCGAGATAGTGCTTCTTCTCAATCATTGTATTGCCCGGTACATCAGGGCAGTCGAGAGCTACTCTGCAGTATTCACCTTCAGTGTGTGCCTCGATAGTTCTGATAACCTGCTTGTCATAAAGATCATAGTTGACTTTAGCTTCAAGATGCTTTGCCATAGGTATCTACCTCCTTAAACATATAGCCGTCTGTTTTAAGAGGGACCGGTGTCCCTTCAGGTAAATGATAACTCAATGGATTTTTTCATGTCAATGATTTAACGGCCTTGTAAATTGGTTTTTTGGAGTGCACTCTGAGCAATTTTGTCGCTTAAAACAAATACTCCGGTTGCATTTTGTGAGAATGCGCACATTATAGTTTTTTGAGTCCTGAAAAAGATTCGAAAACTATAGCAAAACCACAGGAAATCACACGGTCTTCATTGATATAAAAGTAGCAAAGTGATATTATTTAGTCGTGAAAAAAGTGCCCGTTTTTTGGTGCGCGGATATCGGTGAAAATGCCTCTCTCACCGTATCTTTAATCACAAGTTGCTAATAACGAAATGTTACGGAACACAAAGGAGATTTGTATCATGGAAAAT
>Ga0065709_1029776_pt1 | contig 12611 bp, 12 predicted proteins | sample Hoacrofraction14_2_FD_59096 | JGI IMG/M metagenome (GOLD analysis project Ga0065709, IMG submission 59096) | Hoatzin crop microbial communities from Cojedes, Venezuela, sample from fiber fraction 14 v1 | ecosystem: Host-associated > Birds > Digestive system > Esophagus > Crop | place: Venezuela... | reverse complement strand
TATATCACAGGTATACGAAAAGTCAGCCAATCGCCCGGCGCCTGCCGGCTTGGGCTCTTGGGACTTTTACAGTAACGCGGCAGAGAAGATGCGGTGCGGCCGGTGCCGGGGAGGTAATGCAGCAGGGCGTTCGGGACAGACAGCAGGTCATCCCTTCCGGGTTGTAGCAACGAGGGTTTATCTGTTATATTACAGAATTGGAAATGTCAAGGTGACGGGGATTACCGCATACAGGCACTGCACATTTTATATTCGACGGAGGCGGCAGCGATGAAGGCAAACATCAGGCAGATCAGCGAAGAGACCGGGTTTTCTCTGGCCACGGTTTCGAATGCCCTCAATCAGAAGAAAGGCGTCAGCCCGGAAACGTCCAGATTGATTTTTGAGGCGGCGGAACGGCTGGGGTATTTCACGGAGAGCCGCATCTCCAGGCTGAAGTTCGTAACCTATAAAAAGACCGGCGAGGTTGTGGAGGACACGCCCTTCTTTCCGCTGATGATCGCGGGGGTGGAGCAGGAGTGCCGCAGCCTCGGCATGGATATGCTCATCTGCAATCTGGATCGGCGGGAGGATAATTTTGAGGAGCAGCTCAAGGCGCTGCAGAACGACAAATCCTCCATGATCATCCTGCTCGGAACGGAGCTGTCAGATGAGGATCGCTACATTATTGACGGCATGAAGGGCCTGTTCGTCGTGATCGACTACTGGGCCGAGGATATGGGCTTTGATTCGGTGCTGATCAACAACGCGGATGCGACGATCACGGCGTGCCGTTATCTGGCGGCACACGGTCATAAGAAGATTGGCTATCTGCGCGGAAATTTCCGGATTCGTCCGTTCCGCGAGCGCTCCGGCGGCTATCGCTCGGCACTGCGGCACGAAGGACTGGAGTACAATGAAAAAAATATCGTCACGCTGCGGACGACCATCAACGGGGCTTACGAGGATATGAAGGCGTATCTGGCCCGGAAGCCCAAGCTGCCGACGGCGTTCTTTGCGGACAACGACATCATCGCGCTCGGGGCCATGAAGGCGCTGAATGAAGCCGGGTATAAGATCCCGGAGGATGTGTCGATCGTGGGTTTTGATGACATCTCGTATTCCTCCATCTCGAATCCGCCGCTGACCACCGTCAAGGTGCCGAAGCAGGAGATCGGGCGGGCGGCGGTGCGGCGTCTGCGCGATATGGCAGGGGATCACGAGCGGAATCATATCAAGACCCAGATCTGCACGCAGTTTATTGAGAGGGACAGCGTGGCGGAAGCGTTCTGACATGTACGGTGTATGAAAATGAGAGGTAAGAACATATGTTAAAGGGAATTCCGGATATCATCGGATCGGATTTGCTGAAGGCGCTGGCAGACACGGGTCACGGTGATCTGATCGTGATCGCGGACCATTTTTATCCGCCGGTCACCAAATCGCCGAATGCCGTGAGCATTCAGGCCAAGGGCACCAGGACTGCGCAGATGCTGGATGCGATCTTAAAGCTGGTCCCTCTGGATGTGGAGTATGAAAAATATCCGCTGCAGTACATTGTGCCGGACGCAGACTCGGGCATCGTAATGGAGAGCTCGCCTGTCTGGGATGATGTGAAGAAGGTCGTGGCAGAGAACGGGTATGATCCGGCCTGCATCGGCACCATTGAGCGGACGAAGTTCTATGAGAAGGCCGGCCGTGCGTACATCACCATCTGCACCAGCGAGACGCAGCCTTACGGATGCGTGATCCTGCAGAAAGGTGTGATGTAAGTAACCTGCACGGCTGAGGATCACAGGTGTGAAAAAATGCCCCAGGGTAATGCTACAGTAACACGATATAAGTCATAAAGGTTTGCAAATAATCCTATTTTATACTATAATAGCTTGACACCACTTTCATCTTTTGCCACATTATAAGCAGAGGAGGGGCGGACGATGACGCATGACGCTGTGATCGCACAATTCAATATGCTCGCCCGCCGGCCGGTATGACGTGGGTACGTAAACACAGAAACGAGAAAAAGGGCTGCCGCACGGAAACGAGTTGGTGCGGCAGCCCTTTTTGCGGTTTCTTATGCCAGTCAGTTGATGCTGCCATTTCCGGCGTACTTGACGACTTCGTCGCGGAAGATGGCCAGGGTGCGGTGGTTGGTCGGGATGTAGTCCGGGATGTAGCGGCCTAAGGGGGCGTATTCGTCGATGGCGCGGCGGACTTCGGCGCGGATCGCTTCTTCGGTGGCGCCGGGCGCATCGATCATCTGGTTGTTGATGCCGCCGGCAATCGTGATGCGGGTGCCGTATTCTTTGAGGATGCCGGTGACGTCGTTCCGGACCATCAGCGGATCGAGGACGTCCACGCCGATCTCGACGAGATCCGGCACGATCTGCTCGATGAAGCCGCAGGAATGATGGTGGTAGAGCATGCCGTAGCTGTGGATCCGGTCGGCGTATTTCTGCTCGTTCGGCTTGATGAATTCGCGCCAGATCTCCGGGCTGAAGAACATGTTGTTGTTCGCGCCCCAGTCGTCGTGCATGTAGATGACATCGGGATGAATGGCCTCCCACGCGAGGTCGATGCATTTTAATTTGTATTCACACATCGCATCCATGAAGGCATGCATTTCCTCGGGCTCTTCGTAGAAGGCGCACAGCGCGTCTTCCATGCCGATCATCTCGTTCAGGCGCTCGAACTGGCCGGAGAGCAGCAGCACGCCGACGACGTCCTGCTCCCGGTCCACATGCATGGAGGCGGCGATCCCGTTCAGGACCGGACCGATCGGCATGTGCTCGAGCGGCGGGAAATGCACTTTGTCGCGCCACTGCGTGATATCATCGAACAGGCGGAAATCCTTGGCGACCATGTTGCCGTCCACGACGGGATCCGGGCCCAGATTTGTCCACAGGACGCCCCAGGCGTCCGGGCCGGTGCCGTAGGGATCGAAGGAGCCGTCCAGCGGGAAGTAGCGCTCGCCCGGGAACGGGAGCGCTTTGTAGTGATCGAAGATGTCCGGTATGAATTCGGCTTTGCCGCTGCCGCTGAAGATGGCGAGCAGGGCTTCTTTATCTGTCTGCATATTCCCTTCCTCCTGTCTGATATGGTGTATGGTAATGTGTTCCTGCTTTGTGTTCCTGTCCTGATTGTAGTGCGGCGATCCCGCGGAATGAAATCACTTTTATTCTTGGATTAACAACCTGAATTTGTTATTATGAGGCGGAAGGACGCGTCACGGGGCACGGGATCACGGGGCGCGGAAGTACGCGGGAGCGCGCAGGAGGCCGCGGCGATCGCCGGCGCGCGCGGGAGGTGGCTATGGAATTCCGCAGAATCGAATATTTCCTGGTGCTGGCGGAGAGGCTGAATTATTCCCGGGCGGCGGAGGAGCTTCACATTTCCCAGCAGGCGCTGACCCGGCAGATCCAGCTGCTGGAGGAGGAGGTCGGCGCGCCGCTGCTGATCCGGACGACGCGGCGTGTGGAGCTGACGCTCACCGGCATGTTTCTTCAGGAACAGATGCGGCCGGTGCAGGAGGAATTCCGCAGGCGGTCGGAGGCGGCGATCCGGTATGCGGGGGAGCAGAAGAATTTCCTGAATATCGGCTTCTTCTCTGCGCTGCCCAAGCGGCGGCTGGTCGAACCGGTCCTGAAGGCCATCGAGCGGGAATTCCCGAAGCTGGAGCTGTCCGTGCAGGGCGGCAGTATGGATCAGATGAAGGACTGGCTCGTCAGCCGCCAGATTGATCTCTGCCTGACGAATGCGCATGATTTCGAGGACTGGCGGGGCTTCGAGCGGGTGAATCTTGCCGTCGTGCCGGCCCGGATCGTCGTCGGGGTGACTCACCCGTGGGCCGAGGCCGGCCTGCAGAAGGTCACTCCCTCGCAAATGCGTGAAGCTTCTGTCCTGTTCCTCCGGAAGGACCACCCGATGGAGTTCAACAGCACCTATGCGAAGCTCAGCTGCCGCCGGACACGCATCGCGCGGGACTTTGATTCCATGCTGGCTACGCTGTCTCTCGGGCATGATTTTTCCATCTTCCCGTGTATGTTCAATGATATGGAACTCGGCGGGTTTCGCTATATCGAGCTCCCGGATGAGCTCGCCTTTAACTTCCGCACGATGGCGGCCTGCCGCACGTCCTGCTGCAAGGGAACGCTCCGCCGGGTGATGAATTTCCTGAAGGAGACGCGGGGGAATTTCGGGGAGTGAGGCAGCGATGGATGCATATAGTAAAAATTGTAACTGTTCAGCACCCCTAAGGTCCTGATTGTGAGAAACGCAGAAAATAAGTCTGTTCAGAACGCATCGCGCAGCAGACAGTTACGTTATATTACAGAACCGGAAGTTTGACGCGCTTTTGTAAATGATTTATAATTAGCGCAATCTGATAAAAAAATCGAGATTGCGCTAATTATAGTGAGGTCTGAATATGCTTGTATCGAGACAACGGGAGCAGGAAATCCTTCGGAATTCATTAAAGGAGGAGCAGTCATCCTTTATTGCCATTTACGGCCGCAGGAGAGTGGGAAAAACGTTCCTTGTGAGAGAGACCTTCGGGGATGCGATCTTTTTTTCGCACACCGGCATAGCTGACGGGACATTGAAACTGCAGCTGAAGGCCTTCTATGATTCTGCAGTCACGGCGGGATGTGATGCTCCAAAAGTGCCGAAAGACTGGATCGAGGCGTTCAGTATCCTGAAGCAGTCTGTCATGAAATCGCGGCGCAGGAAAAAGGTGATCTTTCTTGACGAACTGTCGTGGATGGATACACCCAGGAGCCATTTCCTCACGGCACTGGAATTCTTCTGGAACGGGTGGGCAAGCGGCCGGAAGGACATTGTGCTCATTGTATGTGCCTCGGCGACCTCCTGGATCATGGACAATATCGTGCATAATAAAGGCGGACTGCATAACCGGCTGAATGATCAGATACAGCTGAATCCGTTCACGCTGAAAGAGTGCGAGGAATTAGCCAGAGCAAATGGCCTGAAAACCGACCGGCAGGATATCTTACAGTATTACATGGCACTGGGCGGCATCCCGTATTATTGGAAACTGCTTGAGCGCGGCGCGAGTACGGCACAGAATTTCGACCGGCTGTTCTTCACGGAGAATGCCCGACTCCGGGATGAATATGAATATTTATACGCCTCTCTTTTTAAGAAGCCGGAGCCGTATGTGGCGATTGTAAGTACCCTGGCTAAAAAGAAATCCGGCATGACAAGACTGGAACTGATCACGGCGGCGCACCTTACGAATTCCGGGGTTACCACCAAAAAACTCAGGGAGCTGGAGCAGTGCGGTTTTATCCGCCGCTGCCGCGAGTATGGCAAACAGAGGAAGGATGCCGTCTATCAGCTCATCGACAGCTTCACACTGTTTTATTTCAGCTTTATGGCCAACAAATCCTCGGATCCGCATTTCTGGATGCATTCCGCGGGCACGCCGAAGATCAATACGTGGAAGGGACTGGCATTTGAACGGGTCTGCCTGCTCCACAGTGAGCAGATCCGCCGGAAGCTCGGGATCGCGGGGGTGCTGACGGAAACTTATTCATGGCGCTGCAAAGCCGATGAGGAGACCGGGATCAGCGGTTCCCAGATCGATCTTCTGATCTGCAGGAAGGACCGGGTGATCAATATCTGCGAAATAAAGTACAGTGACGGCCCTTACAGCATGACCAAAGCGGTTTACAATGATGTGTTAAATAAAATCAATGATTTCCGGCTTTCCACAGGTACAAAATATGCCCTGTTCCCGACGCTGATCACCTCGTCAGAAGTGAAGAAGAATGCGTATTCCGAGAAAATGCAGGCGTGTATCGACGGAGATGATCTGTTTTTATGATCAGCTTATAATCAGCGCAATCTCGTAAAAAAATCGAGATTGCGCTGATTATAATAGGATTCCCGGTGGACCGTCTGATCGCCGTGGCTGACCGCTGGCTGCTGATTTATCGGGACGAAATCGCTATGATGAAGAGTGTCAGCGCGCGGCCGTTGCGGGCATTTGCGGGGGCGACTGCGGGAATGGATACATATAGTATAAATTTAGAATAGTGAGCGATTGACAACAGAACGTTCGTTTGCTATCGTAGTGATTGCAATGTTGGGAAATGCGGTAGCAATGAAAAGGAGGATGGCTCATGTCGGCACAGATGAATGCGAATATTCATGCGAATGATACCGTGAATGATAATGCGGATAATAACGTGAACAATAACGCGCATAATCAGGATACGGACGCGAAACAGGTATTCTCGGTGGTGGAGCGCTACAGCACCGCGCTCGACCTCCTGGACGAGTACGATCACCAGACCATGAACCGCCCCGCCGGTCGGGAAGCGGTGTACGTGCTGGACTACGAGGAGTGCCGGGCGCTGATCGAGAGCATGCGCTTCTCGGCGGAATCCGACCTGTTCGGGGTGGAGAAGGACGATTCCTTCCGCGGCTCCATCGGGAACATCTACCAGTCCTTCGCCGGACAGGAGATCTACCCGACGCTTGAAGAGAAGGCCGCGAATCTGCTGTATCTGGTCACGAAGAATCACAGCTTCTTCGACGGCAACAAGCGCATCGCCGCCTCGACCTTCCTGTACTTCCTGGACCGGAACGGCATCCTGTTTCACGAGGACGGCACCAAGGCGCTGGACGATCACACCTTGGTGGCCCTCACGATCATGATCGCCGAGTCGCGGCCGGAAGAGAAAGAGATGATGATCTCGGTTATTATGAACTGTATCGGGAACTGAGGCGGCGCCGGGCGCACACTCGGCTGGCTCGCCTACAGCCGCCGCACCCACGACGTGATCGAAGACGCGTACACCGTGGACGCAGACATCCTCCTGTTCGAAGGCAATTACCTGCTCCTCGACGAGCCCGCGTGGAAGTCCATCCGCGAAGAATACAGCGATTTCAGCCTGTTCCTGAAAGCCGCCCCGGCGCTCCTGAAGGATCGCCTGGAAAACTATCGGAGGATAATGAGCCGTGAAAACTGAAAATTCACCGAAACCCAATATGAAGGCCCTGCTGCCGATCGCCGTCTTTCTGGTCCTGTATCTGGGCACGGGCATTTATTTCGAGTACATCCACCCGCTGGAAGAGCAGATGGGCTTCTACGTGATGTCCGTCGTGGTGGCGTTTGGTCTGGCGCTGATCGTGGCCTTTGCGCAGAACCGTGCCATTTCCTTTGAGGAGAAGATCCATCTGTGCGCGCAGGGGATCGGGGATGACAATATCACGATCATGCTGTTCATCTTCCTGATGGCGGGTGCCTTCAGCGGCGTGGCGTCGGCAGCGGGCGGCGTGGAGAGCACGGCCAATCTGCTGCTCAATGTGATTCCGGGCACCTTCGCGGTCCCGGGCCTGTTCGTGATCGCCTGCCTGATCTCCATGTCCATGGGCACGAGCGTCGGCACGATCACGGTGCTGGTGCCGATCGCGGCGTCCGTGGCGTCCTCGGCGGGACTGGATCTGCCGATGTGTGTCGGCACCGTGGTCGGCGGTGCGATGTTCGGGGACAATCTGTCATTTATTTCGGATACGACCATTGCCGCCACGAAGACGCAGGGCGTGGAGATGAAGGACAAATTCCGGGTCAATTTCCGGATCGCGTTCCCGGCGGCCCTCCTCACGCTGATCCTGCTCACGGTGCTGTCTCTGCGGGGCGCCGCGGCGGCCATCGGGACGTATGATTACCGCCTGATCCTGGCGCTGCCGTATTTTATCGTTCTCGTGATGGCGCTGTGCGGGATCAATGTCTTCCTGGTGCTGGGGATCGGCATCGTGCTGTTCCTGCTGAGCGGCCTCGTGAGCGGAACCCTGACGCTGCCCGCCGCGCTGACGGGCATGGGCGATGGCACGACCGGCATGTTCGAGACCATGATCGTGACCATCCTGGTGGCTTCCATCAGTTCCCTGATCGAGGCCTACGGCGGCTATGCGGCGATCCTGCAGTTCATCCGCACGCATTTTCGCGGCCGCCGGGGCGGCATGTTCGGGATCGCCCTCCTCACGTCGCTCATGGACATCGCGACGGCCAACAATACGGTGGCGATCGTGGTCGCGGCCCCGATCGCGAAGACCGTCAGCGAGGAATACGGCATCGACCCGGGCAAGACCGCCTCGCTCCTCGACACCTGCTCCTGCGTCTGGCAGGGCCTCATCCCCTACGGCGCCCAGCTCCTGATCGCCGCCGGCCTCTCCGGCGTCTCGAGCGTGTCGATCATTCCGTGGCTGTTTTATCCGATGCTGCTGATGGTGTTCGTGGTCTTGTCGATCTGCCTGGACAGGGAACGGAAAGAAGGCCAATGTGTCTGAAAATAAATGCTGAGATTTTACTGGTCGCTTGGACGGGATATTCATGTGATCAAAACAGAGAAAAAAGCAGGCAATGAAATTTATGGGCTCATAAGCGCTGACTTGCAGAATGAATTGCCGGATGTAAAATCTTTTTCGCCTACAAATCTGAAATATATGCAGTATTTTTATGAAATGTATTCAAGTCCCCAACTTGGGGACTCGAATATAGAGAAGGCGAGTCCTCAACTTGGGGACTCGAGGCTTCCCATACCGGCCAGCTGGGAACGTACGTTGTGGCGGTCAATCATCAGCTGAAATCAGAACAGGACAGCCCCACGCTGGGCTTGCTTGTATGCAAGCATAAGGACGATGTAAAAGCGGCCTACGCCCTGGAAGCAAGCAGCCAGCCGCTCGGCGTATCGGAATACGAACTCTCCCGCCTGATCCCGGAAGAGTTCAAGGGTACGCTGCCGACCATCGAAGAGATCGAAAGTGAACTGAAGGACGAAGGCGCCGGGGACGCGGAGTAAAAAAGAGGAAGCAGAGGGCAGAACGGGGTGAGTGCGTATGAAGATGGGCATGCGGAAGCCTTCTCTAAAGCGGTCGGTCAAGGCGCGGACCACGGGAAAGCTTAAACGGCAGGTCCGACGGGCCGTTGACCCGACGTACGGGAAGAAGGGCGTGGGGTGGATCAAGGATCCGAAGAAGGCGATGTACAACAAGGTATATCGTAAGACAACATTCGGCGTGTCGGATCTGGCCGATGCGGCGTCGGCCGCGGGCGGGAAGAAGCGCGTCGGCCGCAGGCAGCACACAGGACACAAGCGGCATGCCGGGTGCTTCACATGGCTGGCGTCCATCCTGGCGCTGGCGTTCCTCGGCGTGCTGATCATCGGAGCCTTGTCATCAAGGGCGGCCGAGGGCACCGACAGCGACAGCATGGCGCGCGGGCTTCAGAACACAGACAGTGCAGCGCCCGAGTCGCAGAATGCCGACAGCGCTGCGCTTGAGATTCAGCTGCTCGACGTCGGGCAGGGAACCGCGGTGCTGTTTCAGTCTGACGGCCACGCGCTCCTGATCGACGGCGGCGGGAGCGAGCGTTCCTCGTTCGTGGTCAGTTTTCTGCAGCAGCAGGGGATCGAAAAGCTGGACGCCGTTATCGCGACGCACTATGACGACGACCATATCAGCGGCCTGATCGGCGTGATCTATGCCTTTGACTGCGGCGCCGTCATCGCGCCGGACTACGAGGAAGAGTCGAATACGCGCACATCCTTTGAGAAAGCGATCGACTACACCCGGACCCCGCTGTACCACCCCACCGCCGGCGACACGATCACCTTCGGCGAGGCGCAGGCCGAGATCCTCCGGTGCGATCCGTCCGCCGAAATGGAAAACAACCGCAGCATCGTAACCCGCGTGCGCGGCGGCGGAGTCACCGCCCTGTACGCCGGCGACCTGGAGGCGGAAGGCGAAGCGGCGCTGCTGAGCAGCCGGCATGACAGCGCCGCGGGCATTGCAGCGGATAGCGCCGCAGGCAATTCCTCAGACAGTACAGAAGACAGTGCCGCGGGAATTTCGGCGGACAGCACAGCGGGCAATTTCGCAGACAGCACAGCGGACAGCGCCACGGATTTGGCTGCGGACATTTATATCGTGAGCCACCACGGCAGCGCGTCCTCAAGCTCGGAAGCCTTCCTGCAGGCCATCAGCCCGACCTATGCCCTGCTCAGCTGCGGCACCGTAAATGACTACGGCTTCCCCCACGCCACCGTCCTCACCCGCCTGCAGGCCCACGGCTGCCACCTGTACCGCACCGACCTGCAGGGAACCGTGACACTCACCTGCCGGGGCGGCGCCGTCCTCGCGGAAGCCTCCACCCCGGAGAGCACCGACTGGTCCACCGGCGACGACATCGCCGCCGCCGCGACCAGAGCCCGCGACGGCGACGGCCTCCCCGCAGACCGGATCACCTACGTATGCAACACCAACTCAAGAAAGTTCCACCGCCCCGACTGCAAAAACGTCGCCGCGATCAACGCCCACAACCGTCTCGACACCGACCAGACCGCCGAGGAACTGATGCAGCAAGGCTACGAGCCCTGCGGCTGGTGCAAACCCGGATGAAGCCGTGGCATAACTGTGGTATTATGAAAAAAAGCAGCAGAAGATGAAATTGAAGCATAAATACAGGGAAAACCATGGGTAAGATCGAAGGAATAAAAATTGAAAATTACGGCGTGTTAAAATCCGTCACGATGGGGAAACTGTTCTCGCATCAGCAGGGCGCCCCGCTGAGCAACATGGTCACGATCATCGGCCCGAGCGGCAGCGGCAAGAGTACCATCGCGGATGCCTTCGGCTTTATAGCGGACTGCCTGGACCGGGGCGTGGAAGAAGCCTGCGATATGAACAACCGGGGCGGTTTTCGGCAGTTGGTGTCCCAGGGCAGCGACGGCGTGATCCGTTTCGAATTATATTATCGGGAGACCGACGATGCCAAACCGATCACCTATGAACTCTCGATCGCACTGGATGAGAATAACAGGCCTTACGTTATGGACGAGAGGCTTAGTCAGCGGGTGGGAAAGACCGGATGGCCGCAATCCTTTTTAAATCTCCACGAAGGCGTCGGCTATGCCTTCGAGGGAACCGACGGCTGGCAGGACGAAGACGGGACGGTGACAGGGCAGGGCCGGAAGGTAGATGTGAAGCTGGCAGACCGGAGAAAGCTGGCGGTGTCCACCTACGGTGCGATGGCACAGTACGACCGTATCGTGGACTTTATGCATTTCCTTCGCAGTTGGTACCTGTGCTATTTCACCCCGGACGCGGCCCGGCAGATGCAGTTCGCCGCGCCGCAGGAACATCTGAATACGACAGGCAGCAACCTGAATAACGTGGCGCAGTACATGTACCGGGACAATCCGAAAGCATTTGCACAGATCCTGAAAGAGATCCAGACAAAGCTGCCGGGGATCGAGAAGATCGAGCCGAAGAATATGGAAAACGGCCAGATGGTCCTGAAGTTTCTGGAGAAGGGCTTTGACGAACCGTTTTATTCACAGCACATGTCGGACGGAACGCTGAAGCTGTTTGCGTACTACCTGCTCCTCCACGAGCAGTCCCCGCGGCAGCTCGTATTTATCGAAGAGCCGGAGAACGGCCTGTATCATCAATATCTGACAGAACTGGCCCGCGAGATGCGCAGCAATGTGGGAAATGGATTCTCCAAGCAGCTGTTTGTCACCACGCACAGTCCGTTTTTCGTCAACGCGCTGGCCCCGGAGGACGTGTGGGTCCTGAGCAAGGGAGAAGACGGCTTCTCCGGCATAAAGCGGGCCGCAGACTATGACATGGATTTGGAAATATCCGAGCGACAGTTTCGCGAAGGGCAGGGCCGTGACGCGTGGCGGGCGCTGGCGGATGTGCGGGATACATATGGCTTGGGTCGATGCGATTACGATCTGCTGGTAAGGCAGGTGAAGGAGCTGCAGGACGCGGAGCCGTTTTATGTGGCGCTGATGGCGAATATGGCGGCGCTGCTGTGGGAGGCGCTGCCGGATATAAACTGGGCCGGCTTTTACGTGCGCCGCGGGCGGGAGTCGGACCTGGTGCTCGGCCCGTTTCAGGGGAAAATGGCATGTATCCGGATCCCGCTTAGCAAAGGCGTTTGCGGTACTGCGGCGGCGGAGGACCGGATCGTGCGCGTGGAGGATGTGCACGCATTTCCGGGGCATATCGCCTGTGACAGCGCGTCGCAGTCGGAGATCGTGCTGCCGATCCACCAGAACGGAGAAGTAGCCGCGGTACTGGACATCGACAGTCCGAGCCTCGCGCGGTTCTCAGCGGAGGACGAGGCCGGGCTGGCGAAGATGGTGCGGCAGCTGGAGGCAGCTATTGTTTTCTGAACGGTGTCAGAGCAGTGTTTAAACAGCGTTTCGAAAGGTGAGGTGACACGGATGAGTAGTACGATGACGATCAAATGGTACGGACACAGCTGCATGGCGGTGACGGCGGATGATTATACGATCATTTTCGATCCATACGAAGACGGCTCGGTCCCGGGCTTAAAGCCCCTGCGCGTGACGGCAGACAAAGTCCTGTGCAGCCACGGACACGCCGACCACAATGCGGCCGGCTGTGTGACGATCGATCCGGCGGCCTCCGGCAAGACCTGCCCGTTCACGATCGAGAAGATCGATTCCTACCACGACGAGCAGGGCGGCCGCCAGCGCGGCGGCAACATGATCCACATCCTCGAGGCGGCCGGCCTGCGCGTGGCCCACATGGGCGACATCGGCTGCGAACCGACGCCGGAGCAGAAAGCGCGC
>Ga0065709_1029775_pt1 | contig 12612 bp, 12 predicted proteins | sample Hoacrofraction14_2_FD_59096 | JGI IMG/M metagenome (GOLD analysis project Ga0065709, IMG submission 59096) | Hoatzin crop microbial communities from Cojedes, Venezuela, sample from fiber fraction 14 v1 | ecosystem: Host-associated > Birds > Digestive system > Esophagus > Crop | place: Venezuela... | reverse complement strand
GTTTTGGATAACGGCGGCTCTACTTGGTACAGAGAATATATCCAAAAAATATAAATAGTATTGCAAATTGCAAAAAAATCTATATAATAAAAAGGGTTTGAGTTCAAAAAGCACACAGAAAGGATATAAGTAATGATTCAGGCAACAGGTGTAACGCTGAGAGTCGGCAAAAAGGCTCTGTTTGAAGATGTAAATATTAAATTCACGGAAGGAAACTGCTACGGCATAATCGGTGCAAACGGCGCAGGTAAGTCAACATTCCTTAAGATTTTGTCAGGACAGATTGAAACTACAAACGGTGAAATCAGCATCACTCCGGGACAGCGTTTGTCTTTCCTTGAGCAGGATCATTTCAAATATGATGAAGATGTTGTGCTTCAGGTAGTTATAGCAGGAAATGCTAGACTTTTTGAGGTTATGAAAGAAAAAGATGCAATCTATGCAAAGGAAGATTTCACGGACGAGGATGGTATAAGAGCATCCGAGCTTGAAGCTGAATTTGCTGAAATGGACGGATGGGAAGCCGAAGCAAACGCTGAATCGCTTCTAAACGGCCTTGGCATCGAGACAGAGCTTCATCAGCTCACTATGAAGGAACTAAACGGTGCACAGAAGGTGAAAGTTCTTCTTGCGAGAGCTCTTTTCGGTAACCCGGATATACTTCTTCTCGATGAGCCTACAAACCACTTGGACCTTGATGCTATAGCTTGGCTTGAGGAGTTCCTTATAAATTTCGAAAATACAGTTATCGTTGTATCTCATGACCGTTACTTCCTCAACAAAGTTTGTACATATATTGCGGATATAGATTATGGCAAGATTACTCTTTTTGCAGGAAACTATGATTTCTGGTATCAGTCTTCACAGCTCATGATTCGTCAGATGAAAGAAGCTAACAAGAAGAAGGAAGAGCAGATAAAAGAGCTCAAAGAATTCATAGCAAGATTCTCTGCCAATGCAAGTAAGAGTAAGCAGGCAACATCACGTAAGAGAGCTCTTGAAAAGATTGAGCTTGATGAGATGAAGCCATCAAGCAGAAAGTACCCATATATCGACTTTAGACCTAACAGAGAGATTGGAAATGAAGTTCTGACTGTTGAACATTTGTCCAAGACTGTAAACGGTGTAAAAGTTATAGATGATGTATCATTTGTAGTTCATCACGATGATAAGATTGCATTTGTGGGCGGAACAGAGCTTGCAAAGACGACGCTTTTCCAGATACTCACAGGTGAGATTGAGCCTGATGAAGGTACATATAAGTGGGGCGTAACTACGTCACAGGCTTATTTCCCAAAGGATAATACAAAGGAATTTGACAATGACTATACAATCGCAGATTGGCTTACACAGTATTCTGAGATAAAGGATGCCACATATGTAAGAGGATATCTTGGCAGAATGCTTTTTGCAGGTGAAGACGGTGTCAAGAAGGTAAAGGTACTATCCGGTGGTGAGAAGGTTAGATGTCTTCTTTCTAAGATGATGATAAGCGGCGCAAATGTCCTTATATTTGATGAACCCACAAACCATCTTGATATGGAGTCAATCACAGCGCTCAACGAAGGTATGATGAAGTTCAAGGGTGTTGAACTCTTTGCATGCAGAGACCACCAAGTTGTAGAGACTACAGCTAACAGAATCATGGAGTTTTTACCTGACGGAAGTCTTGTTGATAAGGTTACAACTTATGATGAATATCTTGCAAGCGATGAAATGGCTCGTAAGAGAACTGTATATCAGACTCTTGAAGATGAAGAAGAGGATGACTAAAGATTATATTTTGGGATAGAGGTATCCTTAAAAATGAAACGCTCACTGCATTTTTTATATAATGCACAGAGCGTTTCTTTATTTTGGAAAACTCTGCAGCTAAATTTAAAAGTTTATAAACATGTGGAAATATGGGCACTTTCTGTGTTATTATGTTTTGTGGACACGAGAATTATAAACAAATACTTATTTTCTAAAGAAAAAAATATCTTAATTGTTTAATTTTAAATGGATATTGTAAGCGCTTACATTCTTGTTTATACAGATTGCACTATAATTTTGCAAATTGTTTAAAAAAGATAGTCAAATATACTTGCCTTTAGGAAATATGTGTATTAAAATATCAAATAGAGTTTGTGAGTTTTTTCACAAACAATAAGAGGTCAATATGAGTTCTAAGAATAAGATTATTAAATTTGCATCTGTACCGGCTGTTATCGGTGGTTTGTATCTTGCGGCAGTTATGCCTCGTATGACGAGAAAACCATCAAAGAAAGCCTTTGTTGGCAAGTTATATGCACACAGAGGACTTCACAATAATAGCAAAGGTATACCGGAGAATTCTATGACAGCTTTTAAAATGGCGGTAGATGCCGGATATGGTATAGAATGTGATGTGCAGCTTACAAGAGACGGCGTACCGGTGGTTTTTCATGATTTTACTCTTGCCAGAATGGCTAGATATGACAAGGGATTCGAATCACCGTATGTTGTACATAATTTAGATGGTTCTATTGGAGTTAAGGGGAAAGTCAGCGATTACTCTTATGAAGAACTTATGCATTTCCATCTGCTTGATACTGATGAGAAGATTCCGAAATTTGAAGATTTCTTAAATCTTGTGGATGGCAAGGTTCCGATTATAGTAGAGCTGAAAATTGACATGATTGATACAGCAGTATGCCCTGTTGCTGATGGTTTACTCAGAAATTACAAGGGCGATTATTGTATAGAATCTTTCAATCCGCTTGGACTGTTATGGTACAAGAAGCATCATCCGCAGGTTATGCGAGGTCAGCTCGCAGAAGAGTTTTTGAAGGATGATGATATGGATTTCCATTCCAAACTTTGGAAGCTTCCTTCCAATCTCATGTTCAATTTCTTAACAAAACCGGATTTTGTTGCATATAATTACAAACATGCAAATAACTTTTCGAGAAGGCTCGTACATAGGCTCTACCGAAATACGGCAGCGGCTTGGACCATTCAAGATCAAGAGTCTCTTGATAAAGTTAGGGACAAGTTTGAGATTTTTATCTTTGACAGTTTCATACCCGATGCCAAAGACAAAATCGACAAATTCAGACAAGAAGGCACTAGGGAATATATCAGTATATAAAGCATTAGGGATATTAGGGATTGCTTTATAGGTGCTTTTGAGGGCTATGGTAATAACTGCTAAGGCAGATATTATAAATATGTATAGGGAAAGTTGCAGGCACTGCCTGCAAAGAAAGGGAAGAAAATGGCTAAAAAATGGGTCTATCTTTTTACTGAAGGAAACGCTAACATGCGTGAACTCCTTGGAGGTAAAGGTGCAAACTTGGCAGAAATGTCAAACATTAAATTGGATGGTTCAGGAGAGAGTTTTCCTGTACCACAGGGTTTTACTATTACAACAGAAGCTTGTACACAGTATTATGAAGACGGTCGTGAGATAAATGAAGAAATCATGGCTCAGATCGAAGAATACATCGTAAAGCTTGAAGGCATCACAGGTAAGAAGTTTGGTGACAAGGTTAACCCACTTCTTGTATCTGTTCGTTCAGGTGCTAGAGCATCAATGCCTGGTATGATGGACACAATTCTTAACCTCGGACTTAACGAAGAGGTTGTTAATACAATTGCTGAGCAGTCAGGTAACCCTCGTTGGGCATGGGACTGCTACAGAAGATTCATTCAGATGTATTCTGATGTAGTTATGGAAGTTGGTAAGAAGTACTTCGAGGAGCTCATCGACAAGATGAAGGCTGCAAGAGGTGTTAAGCAGGACGTAGAGCTTACAGCAGATGATCTTAAGGAGCTTGCTAACCAGTTCAAGGCTGAGTACAAGTCAAAGATTGGTGAGGACTTCCCAGATGATCCTAAGGTTCAGCTCTTTGGCGCTATCAAGGCTGTATTCCGCAGCTGGGATAACCCACGTGCTAACGTATATCGTCGTGATAACGATATCCCTTACTCATGGGGAACAGCCGTAAACGTACAGTCTATGGCATTTGGTAACATGGGTGATGACTGCGGTACAGGTGTTGCATTCACACGTGACCCTGCTACAGGTGAGAAGGGACTCTTCGGAGAATTCCTTACAAATGCTCAGGGTGAAGACGTTGTTGCTGGTGTTCGTACACCTATGCACATCTCAGAGATGGAGCAGAAGTTCCCAGAAGCATTCAAGCAGTTCAAAGATGTATGTGCAACACTTGAGAAGCACTACAGAGATATGCAGGATATGGAGTTCACTGTTGAACATGGTAAGCTCTATATGCTTCAGACAAGAAATGGTAAGAGAACAGCTCAGGCTGCTCTTAAGATAGCATGTGACCTCGTTGATGAGGGAATGAGAACAGAGGAAGAGGCAGTTGCAATGATCGATCCTCGTAACCTCGACACACTTCTTCATCCTCAGTTCGATGCAGCAGCTTTAAAGGCTGCAACACCTATGGGCAAGGGCCTTGGAGCTTCTCCTGGTGCTGCTTGCGGTAAGGTTGTATTCACAGCTGAAGATGCTGTTGAATGGGCAGCAAGAGGCGAGAAGGTTGTTCTTGTTCGTCTTGAGACATCTCCAGAAGATATCACAGGTATGAAGAGTGCTCAGGGTATCCTCACAGTTCGTGGTGGTATGACATCACACGCTGCCGTTGTTGCTCGTGGTATGGGTGAGTGCTGCGTATCAGGTTGCGGCGACATCGTTATGGACGAAGAGAACAAGAAGTTCACACTTGGTGGCAAAGAGTTCCACGAAGGCGACTTCATTTCAATTGATGGTACAACAGGTAACATCTACGATGGCGTTATCGCTACAGTTGATGCTACAATCGCAGGCGAGTTCGGACGTATCATGGCATGGGCTGACAAGTACAGAAGACTTAAGGTTCGTACAAATGCTGATACTCCTACAGATGCTAAGAAGGCTAGAGAGCTTGGCGCTGAAGGTATCGGACTTTGCCGTACAGAGCACATGTTCTTTGAGGAAGACAGAATTGCTGCATTCCGTGAGATGATCTGCTCAGATACAGCAGAAGAGAGAGAGACAGCTTTAAATAAGATTCTTCCTTATCAGCAGGGCGATTTCGAGCAGCTCTTCGAGGCTATGGAAGGAAATCCTGTTACAATCAGATTCCTTGATCCACCGCTTCATGAGTTCGTTCCTAACACAGAAGACGAGATTAAGAAGCTTGCAGATACACAGGGTAAGAGCGTAGAGCAGATTAAGGCTATCATTGCCGGCCTTCACGAGTTCAACCCTATGATGGGTCACAGAGGATGCCGTCTTGCAGTTACATATCCTGAAATTGCTAAGATGCAGACAGCTGCTGTTATCCGTGCTGCAATCAACGTACAGAAGAAACACGCTGACTGGAATATCGTTCCAGAGATCATGATTCCTCTTGTATGCGAAGAGAAAGAGCTTAAGTTCGTTAAGAAGGTAGTTGTTGAGACAGCTGATGCTGAGATCAAGGCTGCAGGCGCAGATCTTAAGTACGAAGTTGGTACAATGATCGAGATCCCAAGAGCAGCTCTTACAGCTGATGACATCGCTAAGGATGCTGACTTCTTCTGCTTCGGTACTAACGACCTTACACAGATGACATATGGCTTCTCACGTGATGATGCTGGTAAGTTCCTCGGTTCTTACTATGACAACAAGATCTTCGAGAATGATCCATTCGCTAAGCTTGACCAGACAGGTGTTGGTAAGCTCATGGATATGGCAATCAAGCTCGGTAAGCCTGTTAACCCTAACCTCCACGTAGGTATTTGCGGCGAGCACGGCGGAGATCCTTCATCAGTTGAGTTCTGCCACAAGATTGGCCTTGACTATGTAAGCTGCTCACCATTCAGAGTACCTGTTGCTAGACTTGCAGCAGCACAGGCAGCAATTGCATTAAAGGGGAACTAATAACTAATAGATATCCGCTCACCCTTATGAGAGTAGTAATCACCGAATCAGATGCTCGAGAATTTCTTGAGAATTATCCGGGGATGAAACAACTCAAGTGGCGAGAAAATATAATTATGGATATAGTTATTTAATTTTCTATCAGTTAATTAAGAGAGACTGAACAAATTTCTTAGGAAGTTTGTTTGGTCTCTTTTTTGTTATCTAAAAGTCACTTGAAATAAAAATTAAATTCATAAGGAGAAAAGAGTATGAAGTGTAAAGTAATTGCAATTTCAAATCAAAAAGGTGGAGTCGGAAAGACAACGACTGCAGCAAACCTCGGAGTAGGACTTGCCAGAAAAGGAAAAAGAGTGCTCCTCATCGACGCAGATCATCAAGGAAATCTCTCACACTGCTTTGGAATCATGAATCCGGATGACATTGATTACAGCTTTGCTGAGATTTTAGAGAATGTCATCAACAATGAAGAATTTGACGTGACAGAGGGCATTGTAAGGCTCCCTGAAGGCGTTGATTTTGTTCCCGGAAATGTGCAGCTATCAAGTCTTGAGTTATCGCTTGTAAATGTCATGGGACGTGAGCTTGTTGTAAGAGACTATATAAGCATGATCCGTGACAGATACGACTACATAATAATCGATTGCACGCCTTCTCTTGGAATGATGACGATTAATGCGCTTGTTGCTGCTGATTCCGTCATAGTTCCGATTGATGCAGGATTTCTTTCTGCAAAGGGCTTAGAGCACCTTATCAAGATTATAGGAACCATACAGCGTAAGATGAACCCTAATCTCAAGATTGAAGGCATACTTCTTACCAAAGTGGATATGAGAACCAACTATGCAAAAGAGGTTATCAAAACCTTGAAAGATGGATATGAGAAGAACATTCACTTCTTCAACGACTTTATTCCCAGTGCGGTCAAGACAGCTGAGGCGCAGGCCGTGGGAGAGAGCATCTTCGTATATGCGCCAAATACAAATGTAGCTCTTGCATATGAATCTTTGGCCGAGGAGGTAATGGAAAATGAGTAAGAAGGGGATACAGGGCAAGATAAAACTTAATTCATTTGAAGATCTCATCGGAGGACCTGAGATTGAGAGCGCAGGCATTCAGGAGATAGCTTTATCGGATCTCCATGAGTTTAGAAATCATCCATTCAAAGTACTTGATGATGAAAAGATGGAAGAGACAATCGAGAGTATCAGAGAGCACGGCGTATTGATGCCGGGAATTGTAAGGAAGCGTCCGGAAGGCGGATATGAGATTATCTCAGGCCATAGAAGAAGATATGCTTGCGAGCAGCTGGGACTTGCTACCATGCCTGTTGTCATAAAAGAATATACAGATGATGAAGCAACGATTATCATGGTGGATTCGAATATTCAAAGAGAAGAGCTGCTTCCAAGTGAAAAGGCATACGCCTACAAGATGAAATATGAGGCACTAAAGCATCAGGGAAAAGATGCAGGCGGAAGAACAATTACGACTATGGGAGAGGAAGCCGGTGAGAGCGGGAAAACAATTCAAAGATATATTTGGCTATCGAGATTGTCAAACGATTTGATAGGACTTGTTGATAGCAGAAAGCTTGCTTTTGCTGTAGGCGTGGATGTTTCATTCTTAAATAATGAAGAACAGGAATGGGTTAAGGAATTTATAGAAAACGGAAAGACAATCAGTACAGCACAATCGGCGCAGATTAAGGACTATAGCAAAAAGGGAGAGCTTACAAAGGCAGTTATCGAGCTGATACTTGCAGATGATAAGCCAAAACAACGGAAGATTACGATTAAACAAGACAAGCTAAATGAGTATTTTGATGAATCATATGATTCGAAGCAGATAGAAGAGACCATTTATCAGCTCCTTGATGAATGGAAATCGAGGAGGTAACAGCTTAGATGGAAAAGATACAATTTGGTTATTACCACGGCACAGAAGCTGACCAGTTCACCTTTTACAGGGTGCCAAAGCTTCTGATAAAAGATGAGATGTTTAAAGATCTATCAAGCGATGCAAAGCTTTTATATGGTCTTATGCTTGATAGAATGTCGCTTTCTGTTAAAAACGGATGGCTGGATGATGAAAACAGAGTCTTTATCATCTACAGCATTGAGAGCATTAGTGAAGATATGAATTGCGGCCGCGATAAGGCTATGAGAATCATTGCTGAGCTTGATTCTATCAAGGGAATAGGACTTATTGAGCGTGTGAAAAGAGGTCAGGGCAAGCCGGATCTTATTTACGTCATGAACTTCGTCTCAGGTGATGAAAACGAAGGTGAGGATGATACCAACGAATTTTCAGAAGTCGTAAATGTCGACTTCAAGAAATCGGAAAGCGCCGACCTCAAGAAGTCGCAAAATCCGACTTCTGAAAGTGGAGAAATTCGACTTCAGGGCGAAAATACGGGCTTTTTGGAATCTCAGGAGTCGGAAAATCCGACTTCTAGAGGTGAGAAGAGCCGACTTCTAGATGTTGGGATTTGCGACTCTAATAAGAATAATATTAATAATAATTATTTAAATGAGACTGAGAATCTATCTATCAATCCATCTAGGCCAATAAGAATTTACAGTAGGATGGATGGAAGGATGGATAATCTCACATCCATAATAGATCAGGTAAAAGAAAATATTAACTACGAGTATCTCATGCAAAACAGTGGATTGCAGGATAGAGAGCTTTACGAAGCTTTGTATCAGGTGATTTGCAATGTCCTATGCGGAAGTGGTGACACGATTAGAGTAGGACAGACAGAATACCCATATGACTTTGTGAAAGATAGATTCTTGAAGCTGAAAGCAGATCACTTAGAGCTTGTTGCTGAAGGCTTTAAAAACTGTCACAGAGATGTGAAAGACATCAACGCATATATGCTTGTATCGCTTTTTAATGCCGTTACATCAATCGATATCTACTGGACTAAGAAGGTGCAGCATGATATGTACGGCGGTGGCTGGTCAGAAAAAGGAGCTATTTGAACCTAGATATTTAACTTATGGACAAAATGTCCACAAGTGGAAGGAGCCATGATGAGAGAAACACAAAGAGAAGCCCTTGCAGGTATTTCGCAAGGACACAGAATTGCTTTTATAAGACGATTTAGAGGTATTAAGCGAAGAGAAATCGGAGCAGCGCTTGGCTATAAAGGTGAGCAAATGTATAAATGGATTGCCAAATATGAGAATCTGATAGCTGAGCCAAAGGATGAGCGGCTTGATGTCCTTGCAAAGCTTCTTGATGTGAGCGTAGATGCAATCAGGAAATACAATTTCAAAAATCCATCGGATCTGACATATGCGCTTCTTTGGGCTGAGGAGCTTTGCCCAAACTTCACGCTCAAGATGACAAAACTTGCAGTACCGATGAATGAGACGCAGCTATGTCTTGAATTATTCTATGAGGAATGGCAGGAACAGAAGGCAAAATATAAATCCGGTGAGATGACGCATGATGAGTATCTGGAGTGGAAGCTGCATTTGAAGGACTTGTAGCCGGATGAATTTAGACTTGATATGACAGCTTATGAAGATGTGAATTTTGATAAATTATTGTGGTTTAAAGAAGGAGAAGATCTTATGAGGATATTACTTAAACTTGTACTTTTACCGGTTATGCTGCCATTGTTGTTCCTTAATCTTATTTTGAAGGGAATACTGAAGATTGCCAGCGTGTGTGCGGTGCTTTTCTGGATTGTCATTGGTATCTGCATGATTATGACAATCAAAGAAGCAAGATGGACGGATACAGCAATTCTTGCAGTTATCGGATTTGTGTCATTCCTGGCATTAACATTTGGAACTATGATGGATATGGCACTGGAGGGACTCAGAAATAAAATTGCAAGGATATGATTTGAAAGTCACTTGTGGACAAAATGTCCACAAGTTGAGAGGTAAAAATATGCGAGACGTTAAAAGAAAAGATTTGCAGAGTATTGCACAAGGACACAGACTTGGCTTCATCAGAAGAATACGCGGAATATGGCAGAGTGATATAGGTGAAGCACTTGGATTTAAAGGAAGAATGAGATATAAATGGATTTCTAAATATGAGACAGGACTTTACGAACCTAAAGATAATAGGCTGGGAAAACTGACAGAAATACTACATGTAAGCAGAGATGCAGTGCGCAAGTATAATTTTAAAAATTCATCCGATTTGATATATGTGCTTCTATGGGCTGAGGAATGCTGCCCGAACTTTGAATATGTGATGGATTACATGACAATTCCGCAGAATGATACGCAGTATAGGCTCATGTGCTTCTATGAGGAATGGCAGAAACAAAAGGAAAGATATAGGTCAGGCGAGATGACGCATGATGAGTACTTGGAGTGGAAGCTGCAGCTGAAGGATCTGTAGAGATGAGATGTCACTTGTGGACAAAATGTCCACAAGTGATTTTTTGACTTACGGATTTCATATGAGATTGTGGATTGGTATAATTAAGTTAAATGAGTTTGAAATTTGATGAGGTGACAACTATTTATATTTGAATTTACGGAGTTTTTATGTTAAAGGCAATTAGAGGTGATATAACGAAAATTGATGATGTAGAGGCTATCGTGAATGCCGCAAACACATCCTTACTTGGTGGAGGCGGTGTTGATGGCGCTATTCATAGGGCAGCCGGCCCGAAATTGTTAGAGGAGTGTCAGACTTTGCATGGTTGTGAGACGGGACAGGCCAAGCTTACAAAGGCGTATAATTTACCATGTGATTATGTGATACATACTGTAGGCCCTATATGGCATGGTGGTAATCGTAAAGAGCCGGAACTTCTGGCATCCTGCTATTACAACTCGCTGAAAATTGCGGTGGAGAACGACATTCGCACAATTGCTTTTCCATCAATATCTACAGGTGTATATAGTTATCCGGTTGAAGATGCAGCTAAAGTGGCAGTAGAAACTGTGAAAAGTTTTTTAAATAGCAATCCTGAGAAAATAGATCTTGTAGAGTGGGTGCTTTTTGATGACCGGACTCTAAAGGCTTATGAGGCAGAGGTTGATAAGTATATTGCTGTGGAAGATGATGGAAATGTTTACAAGCTTTACAATTCAGGACGTGTAGATACAGCGACTCAAATCAGTTATGCAGGAGAAGATGAGACGATGTTGAACTCATGGATAGATAACCTTAAAGATTCTTTACTTGCTGATTTAAAGTAAATTAATACTAAGGAGTATCTCATAATGAGAAAAGGGTTCTATGAATATAGTGATGTTAATAAAAAAATTAAGGGAAATTGAAAATATAACAAATACGGATTCAGAATCTCCTTATGAATATTGCGTATAATAAAATATTTGAGCATGGTATAATAAGTTGATGTAAAAATTTTGTTGAGAGGTGTGGGATTATGAAAAGAAAATTAGCTATGGCAATGTTGGCTTGTACAATTGTACTTGCCGGATGTGGTTCGTCAAATACGGACACGACATCAACTGAAACAGCTACGGATGCTGCTACAACAGAAGCAAAAGCTGAAGCATCAACTGTAGAAGAAGTTGAGCCTCTTAGTCTTGTTGGTAACTGGATGCAGGAAGGAAAAGAAGGCGAAGACTCTTATCAAGCTGGATATGTAAGCGATGATCGTATCGAAATCTATTGGGTTCTAGATGGCGGTGATACAACAATGTTGTATTGGTCCGGAACTTATGATGCTCCTACTGAAGATGTGAGTGAGTATACTTGGGATTCAGTAAATGATACAACAAGAACTGGATCTGCACTAATGGCATCTGGTGATGATACAAAAACTTTTTCTTATGCTGATGGTAAAATCTCATATGATGTTTCAATAGGCGGCGAGACAGCAACGGTTACCTTAGTAACTACAGATACAGATTTTACTAGCCTTGGAAGCGCTTATGGAGATGCATCTCCAGCTACAGATCTTCAAGAAGTACAGCTTGTAGACAGCGGATATAGTGCATATCAGAACGGCGATTACGTATATTTATATTATGCCGTTGAGATGACAAATCCAAATGAAGAATATGCAATTGAATTTCCTACAATCACAGTAACTGCTAAAGATGCTGATGGAAAGATATTAAAAACTGAAGATCAAACTCTTATGGCAATTGCTGCAGGAGATACTATTAAGTATGGTTCTTCAGTTTTATATGAAGGTTCAGCTGATAGCGTATCGACTGTTGAAATATCAGTTGGAAACAGCGATAGTAATTATACAGCACAAGACGGTTCAGGTGTTGTATATTTTGAAGATTTATCTGTTGGAAATGTTTCAGAGACAAGTGATGGATTTACAGGAGAAGTTGCTAACGTAAGTAGCGAAGACGAAAGCACAATATGCATCTCTGTTATCTACACCAAGGAAGGAAAAATGGTTGGCGGAGATACAACATTTGTCGATGATGTTGCTGCAGGAGAAAGCAAGGCATTTGAATTATCTACATATTCAGGATTTACTGATTATGATGGATATGAGATAGTTGCTCTGCAATGGTAATGATATTTTTTTACTTGTGGACAAAATGTCCACAAGTTGACCATGTCCGGAAATATTCCGTTTTTGTCCGGAAATATTCCTGTTTTTATCCTTTTAAATCAAAATTAGAGCTGATATTATTATCATAGGCGAGTGAGAGAGAAAATCTTTCACTCGTTTTCTTTTGCAAAAGAATAACAAAGACGAAGAAGCATCGAAGTTGCATATTGCGGCTATCGGTGCTTTTTTC
>Ga0065709_1006274_pt1 | contig 12620 bp, 10 predicted proteins | sample Hoacrofraction14_2_FD_59096 | JGI IMG/M metagenome (GOLD analysis project Ga0065709, IMG submission 59096) | Hoatzin crop microbial communities from Cojedes, Venezuela, sample from fiber fraction 14 v1 | ecosystem: Host-associated > Birds > Digestive system > Esophagus > Crop | place: Venezuela... | reverse complement strand
CAACACTATAACACATTTTACTCCCGACTTAAGGACTTCCCTTGCAATATCGAATATGTAAGCCGTCTAAAGACCGCTAAGCAGATTAACGATATAAAGCGCAGACTAGCCGCCGGGCAAATAGATATCCTCATTGGAACGCACAAGATTCTCGGCCCTGGATTTGAGTTCAAGAACCTCGGACTTCTCATCATAGACGAGGAGCAAAAGTTCGGCGTTACCGCCAAAGAGAAGCTCCGCCAACTCAAGGCGAATGTGGATACGCTCACCCTGACAGCAACTCCAATTCCGCGAACGCTGCAATTCTCTTTGTTGGGAGCAAGAGACCTTAGCATCATCTCAACTCCACCCCCGAACCGTATCCCGATTCAGACTGAAATCATCCTCTTTGACGAGAAGGAAATCCGCAGCATAATCGACTACGAAATCAACCGCGGGGGACAGGTATTTTTCCTCCATAACAAGGTGGATGAACTACCCTCGATTTACGACATTTTGCACCGCCTTTTACCCGACATAAAAATCTGTGTTGCTCATGGTCAAATGAAGGCCGATGAACTCGAAGACCGCATCCTCGATTTCATGCGCGGCGACTACGATTTACTGCTCTGTACAACCATCATCGAAAACGGTCTCGACATACCCAATGCGAACACCATAATTATCAACCAGGCGCAGAACATTGGACTTAGCGATTTACACCAGTTAAGGGGTAGGGTAGGGCGATCCAACAAGAAGGCTTTTTGCTACCTGATTGTACCCCCTCTCATCTCCATTACCGAGGATGCCCGCAGGCGTCTGAAAGCCATCGAGGAATTTTCCGATTTGGGCAGCGGTTTCAACATCGCCATGCAGGACCTCGACATCCGCGGCGCAGGCAACCTTCTGGGATCCGAGCAAAGCGGCTTTATCTCCGAAATGGGGTATGAGACCTACCAGAAGATTCTCTCCGAGGCAATGGAAGAGTTAGGCATCGAATCAGGTATCGAGCATAAGTCTCTCAAGGGCAAGTATGTTGAGGATTGCACCATCGATACCGACCAGATGGCCCTCATCCCCGATGAATATATTGATGTAACTGCCGAAAAGATAAGGATTTACAAGCATCTGGACTCCCTGCAGAGCGAAAAGGAAATAGACCGCTACGCATCTGTTCTGGCCGACCGTTTCGGCACTCTCCCCAAGGAAGTGGAGAATCTTTTCTATGTGGTAAAAATCCGCAATCTAGGAGTTTCCCTTGGTTTTGAGAAGATTATCATAAAGAATGGGCTGTTCATCTGCTTCTTCCCCTCGAACCCCATCTCGCTCTACTACAAGTCCGAAATCTTCCAGAAGATTGTGTTCTTCACCACCGAAAATCCGGGTCTTTTTGTGATGAAGCAGAGCGAAGGCAAGGTAAAACTGGTTGCCCGCGGGGTAGATTCTTTGGCGAAAGCCTATTCACTTTTGGGTAAGTTGAAATAAATCATTAAATTTGCAGGCTATGGCGAATTTATTGGTAGAAATAGGAAACACCGCGTTAAAGGCAGCCTGGGCCGAGGGACTCACCCTCGGAAAGACCTTCAGGTACCAAGGGGAGAAGACTCTGGACTTCATCCTCTCCATCACCGAGAAGGAAAAACCCACTGTGATGACCCTTGTTTCCGTGCGTCCCATTTCACAGAAAGATGAGGAAAGACTCCGATCAGAGTGTCTTCATTTAATGATTCTGGACAGCACCCGTACCGATTATTTGCAGCGCTACGACCTCCCGGAGCACCTGAGTTACGACCGTGCCGCCGCCCTGATTGCCGTAAGGCATCTTTACAAGGGTAAGCCATGCACCGTATTTGACTTTGGTACCACCCTGACCATTGATTTCATGGCCGCAGATGGGGGATACAGGGGTGGTAATGTCTCCCCTGGTTGCAGGACGCGCTTCAAGTCGCTTAACCGTTATGCCAAGAACCTGCCCCTGCTGAATACCCCACAGAGGTATCCGCAAAAGGGTATGTCAATCGAGAGTTCCATTGAATCCGGGGTAATTTCGGGCATAATGTTTGAAATTGAAGGCTACATTCGCCAGAATCCCGATAATGTGGTTGTTTTTACCGGTGGCGATGCAATGTACTTTGCCAAGAGGATGAAGTACTCGCTTTTTGTGGTAAGCAACCTGGTTTTAGTGGGCCTGGCCCTGATAACTGATGATTATGTCGAAAAGAATGTTTAATATTCTGCTGCTGGCTGCATCCCTGATGTTTGCCGCACAGAGTGTCTCCGCCCAGACGGGAGAGTACAGCGCATATACTCCTTACTCCATTTTTGGTGTAGGTAGCCTGTCCAATCCCGGTTCTGCCTATAACCGCAGCATGGGTGGTGTTGGTATTGCATCCCGCAACCATAGATATCTGAATACAGTCAACCCTGCAGCCATTACCGCAAGGGATTCGCTGGCATTCATGCTGGACTTTACCATTGAGAATAGCAATACCATCTTCCAGCAGAGTTACAATGGCAGCGACTATAAGTCCGCCAATAACGCCACTAATATCAGCAGTTTTGCAATTTCGTTCCCCATTTGGAGGAGTGTTGCAATGTCCGTAGGTCTTCGTCCCTATAGCGCAGTGGGCTATACCTTCACTTCACAGGAGACTGACCCCCATATCATCGCAAACAATGGCAATATCTCCTACGAGAATTCAGGCTTAGGTAGCCTTTACAACATTTTCGCATCTGCCGGTGTCGGCCTATTTAATAAAAGGTTATCTCTCGGTGCTGAGTTTGACTACATCTTCGGTAATATAGAAAAGGACTTCGTGCAGGAAATCGTAAACTCTGGCTATAACGAGGTTCAGAATGTTTACGAGATGTCGCTTCACGGAATGACCGGCAAGTTCGGCATCCAGTACGAGCAGCCTATTGGCGGTAAATGGAAGCTCGGCGTAGGTGCTACCTACCTGATGTCAACCAAGCTTAAGGGCTATGTTGACTACTCCAATCTAGCCGTTGGTTCCGCCGAATCCATCACAGTCAGCTCATATTCTGATACACTTTCAAGCGATAGCAAAGTTAAGCTCGCAGCAGAGCTAGGTGTCGGAATATCAATCAATTACGCGGATAAGTTTAGGGCCGAACTGGACTATACCAGGGCCGACTGGACAAATTCTGGTATGGATTTGGTAGATGGTTTCAGTACAAGCGGTGCAGCAATGACTACAGTCTGCTCCACAAGAGACACTTACCGCTTGGGATTTGAGTATGTACCGAACATTAACGACGTTCGCTACTACCGCAAAAAAATAGCTTACCGGGCCGGGGCGTATTATAGTAACGAGTATTTTAAGGTAAACGGCAATCCGATCAACTCCGTCGGTTTTACATTAGGAGCAACATTACCGGTTTTCAGATGGTACAACGGTCTGACGGTAACAATGGACTTAGGACAAAGAGGCAGCATGGAAAACAGCCTTGTTCGTGAGAGATACATAAAATTCTCCGTTGGAGTAAATCTCTTCGACATCTGGTTCCAGAAGCCTAGATATGAATAAAATGTATAATATGAAAAAACTTTGTGATATGAAAAAGATTACCACATTCGCAGTTTTAGCTGTAACCCTTATGTTTGCGGGAGCAAGGCTCTCAGCACAGGGAAAGTACGGTGCCGACAGTGCAAACTGTATCAAGTACCTCTCTTACTACCAGGAGTATTACAAGCAGAAGGCTTTTGACGAAGCTACTCCTAACTGGCGCAAGGCTTACAGCGCTTGCCCTGCTACTGCTTCGCAGAACCTTTTCATCAACGGTGCAGCTCTTGTCCGCAGGCAGATTAGCAAGAATGCTAACAATGCCGAGTACAAGCAGGCTCTCATCGATACCCTTATGACTCTTCACGAGACTAGGGCTAAGTATTATCCTAAGTATGCTGCTGCATCCCTTAATAATAAGGGTGTAGATATGTCCAACTTCATCAAGGGCGACGCACAGAAACTCTTCGATGGATACAACGACATCATCAGCCGCAACAAGAGCGCTACCAAGCCTTCACTCTTCCTCTTTGACATGCAGGCCGCTATCGACCTCTTCAACGATGGTAAGATTGATGCAGAAAAGGTTATCGATACCTACGAGAACAATCTCGCATACCTCGACGATGCCAAGGCAGATGACGAGGAGGAAGCAGAGCAGATTGCAAGCGTCCGTACCGACCTTGAGTCTCTGTTCATCAACAGTAAGGTTGCATCCTGCAGCGACCTGGTTAAGCTCTTCGGAAGCCGCTACGAGGCCAATCCTAACGACCTCCAGCTCGCAAAGAACATCGTAAGGATGATGTCCATCACCGAGGACTGCACCAGCAACGACCTCTTCCTTAAGGCTGTTACCACCATGAACCGTCTCGAGCCTTCGTACACCTCTTCATATTATCTGTACAAGCTCCACGCTTCTAAGGGCAACACCGATAGCGCAATCAAGTATCTTGAAGATGCTATTGCTTATCCTGAGTCCGATCGCAAGACCGACGCTGCCTACAACTACGAGCTCGCAGCATTCTGCTACAAGAATGGTCGTCTGAGCAAGGCTTACAGCGCAGCCCGCACTGCAGCAGAACTTGATTCCTCTTACCAGGGCAAGGCATACTTCCTGATTGGCCAGATTTGGGGTGGTGTAGCTTGCGGTGGCGATGAAATCTCAGCCCGCGCACACTTCTGGGTAGCAGTTGACTACCTCCAGAGGGCTAAGGCAGCAGATTCTTCCCTCACCGACGAGGCAAACCGCATGATTGGCCAGTTCTCAAGGTACTATCCTCAGACTGCAGACGCCTTCATGTACAATGTTACTGATGGTCAGTCTTACACAGTATATTGCAACGGTATGTCCGCTACAACTACTGTTAGAACCCAGAAGTAAGGTGTTCCTCCAGGAGAGACACAAACAATATATAAGGATAGCAAGCGTAATGGCGCTTGCTATCCTCATTATATCATGTAAGGGCAAGCTGGAACAGGCTCAGACCCTAGATTTGTCACAAACCCCGGTGCAGACGGTTGAGGATATGTTCGCCGTCGACACCAAAAATGGGATTGTGCTTATGCGTATGGAGGCTCCCCTGATGGAGCGCTATACCAACGATACCACTACCTATGAAAGCTTCCCTAAGGGCTTTGAACTCTACGGCTACACCGACGATGGCCTGCTTGAGACCATCATAATGGCCAACGACGCCCGTCATATCACACGCAAAAAGACCAAGGGCGAAGTCTGGGAAGCCTTTGGCAATGTGGTGATACACAATGTGATAAAGCAGGAAACAATGGAAACCGACACTCTCTTCTGGAATCAGGAGAAGAATGAAATCTATACCGACTGCTATGTAAAACTCTATTCTCCCGACGGATTCCTGCAGGGCTACGGCATGCATTCCGACGACCACGCCCGCAACGCCATTCTTCACAATCCTTTCAACGGCTATGGTGTTGTAGTACAGGATACTACCAAAGTTATCATCGATTCCGTTAATTTTATAGGGCCATTTCTTAAAAAATAAACAACTTTGCAAGAAAATTGTTATCTTCGCGGTCCAATTGATTATTAATTAAATTTATATACAATGGCGGTTCTTGAAAAAATTCGCGTAAAATTTGGCCTGGCGGTGTCTATTATCATCGCCCTCGCGCTGCTCTCGTTCATCATTGACCCTAGCACTCTCGAGACAGCGCTTAACTCAATGTCTTCAAAATACGACGTTGGCAAGATTGCAGGAAAGACCATTTCCTACAACGACTATATGGAAGATGTTGACAAGTATACTACCATCAACGAGCTTCTCTCCGGCAGTTCAGTTCAGAACGAGCAGCAGCAGACCCAGATCCGCGACGCTGCTTGGCAGAGCCTTATCGATAAGTTCCTCTTCGTAAAGAACGCAAAGGCTGCAGGCATCACCGTTGGTGACAAGGAAGTGGTAGACCTCTTCACCGGTTCCAACCCTTCACCCGTAGTTGCATCGTCCTTCACCAACAACCAGGGTGAGTTCGACCCTCAGCTTCTCCTTGATTTCAAGGACAATATCGAGTCCGACGAGACCGGCAAGCTCCAGACCTACTGGAACTACCTCCAGAACACCGTTCTCAACCAGCAGTACTATGCAAAGTATGGCGCTCTGTTCAACGCTAGCCGTTTCCTGAACCCTCTGGAGAAGGAAAAGACCCTTGCCGAGAACAACACCACAGCCAATGTTGACTATGTATACGCTGTTTATCCTTACACCAAGGACAGCACCATCGTGGTTGACGCATCTGCCATCAAGAACTACTACACTTCCCACAAGGATATGTTCAAGCAGAAGGCTAACAGGGACATCGAGTATGTAGTATTCGAGGTTGTTCCTTCAGCCGAGGATATCGCTGCTGCAAGCAAGTCCATCAACTCCGTATACGACGAGTTCACCACCACCGACAATGTGAAGAACTTCCTTCTCAAGAACTCCGACCGCCAGATGAACAATTACTGGTACAAGGCTGGCGACCTCAAGAGCCTCAACAAGGATGTTGACGAGTTCGTATCCGGCTCTAACAGTGGTACTTCACCCATCTACACCGATGCAAAGAACAACTTCTATGCAGCCCGTATCGTAGATTCCCAGATGATTTCCGACTCTGTATATGTTAAGCACATCCTGCTTCAGGGTTCCAACAACAAGGACCTTGCAGACAGCCTGCTTGGCGTAGTAAAGAAGGGTGGAAACTTTGCTGAACTCGCAGCCGAGTACTCAGCCGACCAGGGTTCTGCCGCTGACGGCGAACTTGGCAACATCGGTTGGCTTACCCAGACCTACATGATCCCTGGATTCGACTCCGCCATCACCGCAAAGGTAGGCGAGCCTTTCATCCTGAACACCCAGTTCGGTACCCATGTAGTCCTGGTTTCCAAGAAGACAAATCCTGTGCTTAAGAAGCAGGTAGCCATCCTCGAGAAGGCTGCAGTTGCTAGCAAGGAAACCTATAACAATTACTATTCACAGGCTAACAAGTTTGCATCCATTGCATCCCACAGCTATGACGGTTACAAGAGGGCTGTAGACTCCCTCGGAGTTTATTCCCACCCCCAGAATGTTCTTGAGAGCACTTCTTCCTACGGCGCTATCGACAACGCCAAGGAGCTTACCCGCTGGGTATTCGACTCCAAGAAGGGCAAGGCATCCGACATCATCACCGTCAACAACAGCTACTTCTTCATCGCTGCCATCAAGGACATCCACAAGGAAGGCGTAGCACCCCTTGAGGAAGTATCCAACATGATTGAGCAGAAGCTTTACGCCGACAAGCTCGCCGATGTCAAGAAGGCAGAGGTAGCCGAGAAGATTAAGGGTCTGGGTACTCTCGAAGAGATTGCCGAAGCTCTTGGATCTAGCGTTACCAACAATCCTTCAATGTCCATCGCAGCCAGCGGCCAGCGTGGCAACGACCCTGCACTCGCAGGTGCTGCCATGGTAGCTCCCCTCAACCAGATTGCAGGTCCTATCGCAGGTGCCATCGGAACCTATGTTCTTAAGGTTAACTCTCGCGATGCAGGTGCCTTCTACACCGAGGACGATGCTCAGATGCTGAACAGCCAGAAGAGCCAGTACAGCAGCCAGATGATTCTGCCTGTTATGATGCAGATTGCCGATGTAAAAGACAATCGCGCACGCTTCTTCTAGTAATTGGCACTCAATGACTTAGCGGCGGCTCTTCGGGGTCGCCGCTTGTTTTTAGTACGATGGGGTAGTGGTCGCTTACTCCGCCTAGATACCTTGGGCCGCTAAAGGTACGCAGAGGCTTCTGGCCAGAATATCCCGCGTCCTTGGTGCTCAAATGGGGTGCATCGAAGATGTATTCGGTAGCCGTCATTCCTTCCAGAATCGGACAACCATCTATCTTCTCCCACTTGCCGTTGAACTTGATACTGCCCTTATTCCCGTATGCGGCGCTTACATTGGGCGATGATATTACGGTATCGTTAAAGTCTCCGACCGCGGCAATACGCTTTATTCCATCTGCTTTTAGGGAATCGCATACGAACTCCAGCCTCTGCATTGCCATTTCGCGCCGCTTGCCTGAATCGTCGCCCAGTTTGGACGGATGATGGTTTACCAGTACGGCCAGCGTATCTCCATCTGCCTCGCTGAAAACCGCCAGTAGGATGTCTCTGGTGGACATTACGCTCCCATCTTCATTGTATAGGTGTATGGGCTTGGAATTGATTAGCGTCAGCCTGCTACGGCGGTAAATCAGCGCGCAGTCGATACCTCGGTGGTCGGGGGATTCGTAGTGCACGATTCTGTAGTCCAGTTTGCGTAGGGGAGTACCGGCCAGCATTCGGGTCAGAACCTGCCTTTCGCCTATCTCGGCAAAGGCTACGATGTCGGGATAGTCCCCGAATTCATCCCCTGCGAGCAGCACCGTCTTTGATATCGCGGAGCACTTTGCGTAGAAGCGGGAGGAGCTCCACGACTTTCCCTCCATCGCCCCTGGAGCGAAAAGATTTTCGACATTCCAGAACATCAGTATAATAAGTACAATCATTCCCAAATATCCGATAAATTTCAACGCGGGGCATTAAAAAACGTATAAATCTTGTTAATAAGAAATTTTTTAAAGGAGTAAAAAAATTTTTGTAGATAAAAATACGTAAATTTGTAGTCTAAAACCTTTGATTTATGTCACTTAAATGCGGAATCGTGGGCCTGCCCAATGTTGGCAAATCCACACTCTTCAATTGCGTAAGTTCTGGAAAGGCGCAGAGCGCCAACTTTCCTTTTTGCACCATAGAACCCAATCTGGGCAGTACCAATGTGCCCGACCGCCGCTTGGACGCGCTTAGCGAAATCTGCAAGCCCCAGCGCACCATCCCCGCTACGGTGGATATCGTGGATATTGCGGGCCTCGTAAAGGGCGCCAGCAAGGGTGAAGGTCTGGGCAACCAGTTCCTCGCCAACATCCGCGAATGCGACGCTATCCTGCATGTACTTCGCTGCTTCGATGATGGCAATGTAGTTCATGTAGACGGTTCCGTAGACCCTGTCCGCGACAAGGAAGTCGTAGACTTGGAACTCCAGATTAAGGACCTTGAGACCGTTGAATCCCGTCTTGCCAAGGCTGAGAAGGCTGCCAAGACAGGTGGCGACAAGGAGGCCAAGAAACTNGTNGGNCTTTTGACCCGCTACCGCGAGGCTCTGCTTGCAGGCAAGTCCTGCCGCAGCGTNGAGTTCATCAACGATGAAGAGGCCGCCATCGCAAAGGACCTGTTCCTTCTTACCAGTAAGCCTGTGATGTATGTTTGCAATGTAGACGACGCATCTGCCGCCAACGGGAATAAGTATGTAGAGGCAGTTCGTGAGGCTGTAAAGGACGAAAATGCGGGTATTCTGGTCATTGCCGCAAAGACCGAGAGCGAAATCGCCGAGATTGACGACTACGAGGACAGAAAGATGTTCCTGGAAGAACTTGGCCTTGAAGAATCTGGCGTAGTCCGTCTTATTCAGGCCGCATACAGCCTGCTCGGACTTCAGACCTTCTTCACCGCTGGGGCCGATGAATGCCGCGCATGGACCATCCACAAGGGGGATAAGGCTCCCAAGGCCGCTGGTGTCATCCACTCTGACTTTGAAAAGGGCTTCATCCGCGCCGAGGTAATCAAGTACGACGACTTCATCGCCCTAAAAAGCGAAAGTGCCTGCCGTGCGGCAGGCAAACTCGCTACTGAAGGCAAGGAGTATGTTGTTCAGGATGGCGATATAATGCACTTCCTGTTCAATGTCTAGTCCACTGTAAGGTAGATAGGCAGGTAGGTCTGCACCTCATTATTATATACTATAGAACGCACCAGCTCCGTTACAGGTTGTCTGGTGGTCGTTGATGTAGTTGCGCTCGAACTGGTTGCGTAGGTGCACTGGTTGTAGATTCTGATTACCGACTTCTTCCCGTTGGGCCAGTAGAAAATCAGGTCATCGTCATAGTTCTGGTCGCCTGCAAGATAGCCAAAATAGAGTGTATAGATCTTAGCGCCATTTGAGTAATATGTATAAGGTGTAAGGATGGGCGCAGTCTTGGTTTCGTTCATGTTATAGGTAGTGCCATTGAAGGTGCAGTAGATGGTGGTATCTGCCCAGTTGCCTGTGTAGGTGGTGTCCATCAGATTCTGCCCTTCGCTGTCCTGAAGCACAAATGCGAGCTCAATGTCCGACGGGGTAAACCATGAGTCCTTCGGGTCTAAATTGCAACTTACAAGGGTAATAATTGCAAATGCAAGGATGAAAACAAACTTCTTCATAACAATAATTACATTTTGATGGTGCGAAGATACTGATTTTTTGCTAACTTTGACATTCAGCATATTAATTAATACACAATACTATGGCAATGAAAGAACAAATCAAGGAGAAATTCCAGTCCCTCTTCGGCGAAGGTGGGCAGATTTTTGCGTCCGCTGGCCGCATCAACATCATTGGTGAGCACACCGACTACAACGGCGGCTATGTGTTCCCCGGCGCTATTGACAAAGGCATTATGGCCGAGATTAAGCTCAACGGCACCGACAAGGTCCGCGCTTACTCCCTGGACTATAACGAGCAGGTTGAGTTCGGTCTAAACGAAGAGGACAAGCCCGCACAGCAGTGGGCCCGCTACATCTTTGGTGTATGCCGCGAGACCATCAAGCGTGGTGGTACCGTAAAGGGCTTCGACACCGTTTTTGCAGGCGATGTTCCCCTTGGTGCAGGACTTTCCAGCTCCGCTGCCCTTGAGAGCACCTTCGCCTTCGCTCTCAACGAGCTCTTCCAGAACGGCATCGACAAGTTCGAGCTTGCCAAGATTGGCCAGAGCACCGAGCACAACTACTGCGGTGTCAACTGCGGTATCATGGACCAGTTCGCATCCTGCTTCGGCAAGAAGGGCTGCCTCATCCGTCTCAACTGCAAGACCCTGGAGTACAAGTACTTCCCCTTCGACCCTCAGGGCTACAAGCTCGTTCTGGTAGACTCTTGCGTAAAGCATGAGCTTGCAGGCAGTGCCTACAACAAGCGCCGCGAGTCCTGCGAGAACGCTGCCGCTGCCATTAAGAAGAACCACCCCGAGGTGGACTTCCTCAGCGATGCCAAGCGTGTTTGGCTGGAAGAGGTTCGCGAGGAGATTCCCGAGGAGGACTTCCTCCGTGCCGAGTATGTAATCGGTGAGGTTCAGAGGGTGCTTGATGTCTGCGATGCCCTTGAGCGTGGCGACTATGAGACAGTTGGCGAGATGATGTACCAGACCCACTTCGGCCTTAGCAAACTCTACGAGGTTAGCTGCGAGGAGCTTGACTTCCTCAACAAGCTTGCCCGCAAGATGGATGTTACTGGGTCCCGTGTAATGGGTGGTGGTTTTGGTGGTTGCACCATCAACCTCGTTAAGGATGAGCTCTACCAGCCTTTCATCGACGCAGCAAAGGAGCAGTTCACAGCCAAGTTCGGCCATGAGCCCAAGTTCTACGATGTAGTGGTATCTGACGGTGCCCGCAGGGTTGAATAACCCCAACAGAACCCAACGGCCTTAGGCCATAAAGCTTTCGAGCCACCGGCGGTCAATGCGCACCAGTCCGGTGGCATTTTTTGTGAGGTCGGGGTTGCGACGCAGGATGGCAGCGCTGTCCTCATACACATTGAACCCTATCTGCACCATCTGCATCTGCTCGTTTTCGGGGTATGCGAAGATTATTTCGTGGTCAGACCCATCCAACTGAAAGAACTTCAGGTCTACATCCTTTTTCATCTCCCCGCGTGTTACGAACTTGCACATCTCCAGCGCAGTGTCCTCCAGCCCCGCATCGAATATCTTGATTTTCTCCAGCAGGTCCCCGGGATTGTCCACTATCCTGCAAGTGTAGTCCTCTAGCCCCTGGGCCTTGATTGCGGCTGCCATCTGGGCCTCTACGGAAGCATCCCCATCGGACAACCAGAACAGAAGTTTGGCATCAGGGTCGTGATAGAGTAGGGGATAGTGAGCCAGATTTACCGTCCCGCACGAGGGGCATTTCCACATGAACAACTCCCCACTCAGTACCTTCTCCTTCAACTCAGGATTCTCCTTGGTGTTGACAATATCCACTGCGGGCACGTGACAATGCGCCCCACAAGCGATGCAATCTGCGTGTATTTCTCTTTCTGCCATGTTGCAAATATAGTCATTTTTACTGCTTTTCCCGCCTTTCACACTTTCTTGCCCTGCGCCGCTTTTCCTTTTCCATAAGAAGATGATTGCGGTTTTCTTCGAGAAGAGGTACGAGGCCTTCGAGTACAGAACTTCTTTTTTGCTCGTCCCGCAGTTCGCATTCCCAGATGATGACCACTTCGTACCCTCTAGCAATCAGAAGACCATAGACTTCGGCATCCCGCCGCTTGTTCCGTGCTATCTTTTCTGCCCAGAATTCGGGGTTGGTCTTAGGCTTGGATGCCATTGTGCATCCTTCGTGCCCGTGCCAGAAGCAGCCGTTGACAAAGATGATGGTGTTGTATTTCCGGAGGACGATGTCGGGTTTGCCTGGCAACTTAGCGACATTTACCCGATATCGGTACCCGTGGGAGTATAGCCACCGCCGCACCACCATCTCGGGCCCCGTATCGCGACCTCGGA
>Ga0065709_1029772_pt1 | contig 12656 bp, 11 predicted proteins | sample Hoacrofraction14_2_FD_59096 | JGI IMG/M metagenome (GOLD analysis project Ga0065709, IMG submission 59096) | Hoatzin crop microbial communities from Cojedes, Venezuela, sample from fiber fraction 14 v1 | ecosystem: Host-associated > Birds > Digestive system > Esophagus > Crop | place: Venezuela... | reverse complement strand
GGCCGCCTGGGCCTGCTGGTAGGCGAGAAGCTCCTCGTCGCGCTCGGCCATGAGCTCCCTGACCTCGTCGTCAAGGTCCTCGAGCAGCTGGTTGACCTCGTCCTGCTTGGCTTCCATCTGGTCGAGCTCGCTCTGCTGCTGAGAACTGAGCACCTCGAGGTCGGCCTTCTGCGCCTCGAGCTCGTCCTGGGCGGCCTCAAGGTCGGCCTTCTGCGCCTCCAGCTCCTCCTTGGCGGCTTCGAGGTCGGCCTTCTGCTGCTCCAACTCGGCCTTCTCGGCCTCCAGCTCCTCTTTGGCCGTCTTGACGCTCTCGATGAGCTCCTTGTCGGACTGGTTGATCTTGCCCAGGTAGTAGATGTTGGAGGTGAGCTCCTCAAAGCTCGACGAGGCAAACAGGATCGAGAGGAAGTCGGCGTTGCCCGTCTTGTAGGCGCTCGAGATGCGCTTGCTCAGGACCTCCTGGTCCTCCTCGAGCTCCGCCTGCTTGGCCTCGATGTCGTCTTGCTTGGCCTCAATGTCGGCCTGCTTCTGGTCGATTTCGTCCTGCTTGGCCTCGATCTGGGATTCCTTCTCGTCGATTTCGTCCTGCTTGGCCTCGATCTCGGCCTGCTTGTCCTCGATGTCCTGCAGCGTGTCGGCGTGCGTGGCGCTGAGTGCCTCGTACTCCTCGGCAAGGGCCTCGATTTGTGCCTCGACCTCGTCCAGACGGTCCTCGGCATCCGAGAGGGCATCCTCTGCCGCATCGAGGTCGGTCCTGTCGACGGCAAGGGCAAGATTGGGGTGCCGCACGGCAAACGAGGCGATGGCGCCCGCGCCCAGCAGCAGCTCGAGCCAGCCGCGTCGCGTGATGTTTGGTTTGGTATGGCGAGAAGCGCCGTTCTTCTCTTCTGAAGCGAAGAAGTCCATGATGTGCCCCTTGGTACGTGTCAGCTGCATTTGGTAGGGTCTGGCAATTCTAGCACAGACGAGTGTGGCGGGGAGGCGTGCCGGTCATGAGCCGCCAACGTGCACCCAAGGCACAAAAAGACGCGGAGGGCGAGGTGCCGGCCTCGTCCTCCGCGTGCGGGGGGGGTGTTCTATGTGCGAGGGCCTACAGCGGGTAGAGCAGGGCTGCGGAGGCCGCGCACGAGAGGATTGCAAGAATCATGTATGGAAGCGTGAAGCGAAGCACCTTGCCGGGGTTGTATCCGCCGGCGGCGTAGGCAACGGCCGCCTCGCCGGAGCCCGAGGGGAAGCCCAGGGCAAAGTAGTTGGCGGTGCCGATGATCAGGATGAGGCCACGGGGGTCCCAGCCGGCGGCGACGGCCACGGAGGCGGCGATGGGGATCAGGACGGACTGCGTGCCCATGTTCGAGATGAAGGTCGTCATGATGACGGTGGCGGCGCTGAAGACGAGCATGACCATGAGCTGCGAGGGGTTGTCGCCCAAGATGCCCAGGATGAAGTTGCCGATGGCCTCGCCTGCACCAGAGGCTCCCAGGGCGTCGGCGACGACGAGCACGCCAGCGAGCATCCAGGTCATGTCGGAGGTCATCTGCTGCACGGCGGTCTTGACGTCGAGGCAGCCGGTGTAGAGCAGGACCATGACGCCGGCGGCGGGGGCCAGATACAGCCAGTTGCCGGTCCACTGGTTGAGGAGCATCAGCAGCATGACGACGATGAACACGCCATAGACGATCTTCTGCTTGGCGGGCGAGAGGAGCTCGACCTCCTTGCGCTCCTTGAGCTTAGAGGTGTCGAGGGTGTCGTCCTTGGGCATGAGCTTCCAGCAGAAGATGCAGTAGAGGGACAGCACGATGATGGGGATGATGGCGAACTTGAAGGGGTCGAGCAGCGTGAGCTGGTACTCGGGGTTGTCACCGACGATGCCCTCCGAAAAGCCGTTGAGAAGCGCGAAGGTTGAGGCGCCCATGCCGATGGGCAGGCGGAACTTCCAGGCGCAGGTGATGCCGAGCAGCGGGAGCAGCAGGCGGTTGGCCGTGATCTCGCCGGTGTTGTCAAGCTGGAACAGGAAGATGATGAGGATGGTGAGGGCGGCCGTCGTGGGGATGAACTGCGAGAAGATCGCACCCACGGCGAAGAAGGCGAGCACGAGCAGCATGCCGTTCTTGCCCTTGAGGCCGTTGAGCATGCCCGAGACCTTGCCGACGAGCGACGTGCGCTGAAGCGCCGCCGAGAGCGCGAGGGTGGGGGCGATGAGCACGACGATCTTGTTGCCAAAGCCGGTGAAGGCGGTGCCCAGGTCCACGACGCCGGTGGCCGCCAGGATGAGGCAGCAGGTCATGGTGGTGAGGCCAAACGGGAACTTGTTCCATAGGAACATGACGATCATAAAGAGCGTGACCAAAAGCACGATGGTCATCTGTGACATGAGAAAATCCTCTCCTCGGGGCTTGCGGGTTGACGAACGTTACAGGCTGGCGCGGTCCCTGACCTGCTGGGCCCTCGTCTCGATGAACTCCTTCCAGACCGTGGGGTCGTTGAAGCACATGTTGAGGTTGGTGTACTGGCCGGAACGGTCGGTGATCTCGATCTGGTTGGGGTGGCTGGGCAGGGCGATGTCGACGGGCTCGTCCTTGATCTTGTCGCAGTCCTCGAGGAAGCGGTCGCGCATCCAGGGCTTGAGGTACTTGCTCGTCTTGTAGTAGGAGTCGCGCATGGTGTAGTCACCAACGCCGCCGTGCATGGCAAGGGTGTAGGTGTTACCGTCGACGGGGTTGACCTCGCTCCAGAAGAAGGACGTCACGCCGGCGGTGTGGCCGGGGTTGAGCATGGTGCGCACCGAGACGTCACCAAGGGTCACGGGCTCGTTGTCCGAGTAGAACTTGTCCACGACGAAGTCCTGCGGGTGGGAGTCCTTGTCGAGGACGAGCGTCTCGTCGGGAGCGGCCTGGTAGAAGTCCCAGTCCTCCTTGGACATCCAGACTTCGGCGCCAGTGAGCTGCTTCATCTCCATGGCGGCACCGCAGTGGTCGAAGTGCGCGTGGCTCAGCAGGATCTTCTTGACGTCAGAGGGCTTGTGGCCGGTCTTGTAGATGGAGTCGATCAGCAGGTAGCTGGTCTCGGGAATGGCGGTGTCGATGAGGATGCAGCCCTCGCTGGTCTCGATGAGGTAGGCACCGACCCAGGTCTGGCCCGAGACGTACCACGTGCGCGGCGACACCTGGAAGGGCTCGATGGCGAGCTCCCAGGGGTGGTAGGCAAGCGTCTCGACGGGGTGCGGCGTGGGCGGCGTGCAGGAAAACGGCATGACGAGCTCCTCTCCTTTAAGAGCGTCTCTTCGGTCGTGCTTGGTTGTGCAGGGGGTGGGGCGTACAGCGCTGTGTGTTTCTTCGAACTTTCGTTGCAACCGACATCTTGTTTCTTTTGAATGTCAAGGCTACTATAGCGCCCAGAGAGACAAAGATAAACTTCGCGTAACTGAGATTAAGACTAAGCCGAGCTAAGGATACAGATGGACATCCACCAGATCACGAACATCATCGCCATCGAGGACGAGGGCAACATCGCACGCGCGGCCGAGAAGCTCTACATCACGCAGTCGGCCCTCAACCAGCAGCTGCTCAAGCTCGAGAAGGAGCTGGGCATTCCGTTGTTCCAGCGGCAGCGCCATCGGATGGTGCCCACGCCGGCGGGGCGGGTGTACCTGCAGAAGGCGCGCGAGATCGTGCGCATCAAGGAGGAGGCCTACCGCATCATCGGCGACTATGCCAACGAGAACTCGGGCGAGATCTCGATCGTCTACACGCCCGAGCGCGGCTCGCGCATGTTTGCCGAGGTCTTCCTCAAGTTCCGCGAGAAGTACCCCAAGGTGCGCTTCCACACGCACGAGGCGCGCAACATCAAGATGGAGCAGATGCTCCTGCGTGGCGAAGTCACCATTGCCTGTCTGAGCTACACGCAGGCGACGAAGAATCCCAAGCTCTCGTACTACTCGAGCCAGGAGGAGCCCTTCGTGGTGGCGTGCCCCACCTCGCGCGGCTACGTGCAGGAGACCCTGGCCGCGGCGGCGGACGGAGAGCGGCTGCCCGTCATAGACCTCAACGCACTTCGTGACGAGAGCTTCGTGCTCCACACGCGCGAGACGCTCTCGCGGGCCATCGAGGACGAGGCCTTCGAGCGCGCGGGCTTCTCTCCGCAGGTGCTCTTCGAGACGTCCAACTCGGCGATCTCCCTGCAGATGGCACGCCAGCAGGAGGCGGCCTGCATCATGCAGCTGGGGTACGCGCACGGCACCGAGGGCGTGACGTGCTTCAGGTTTGCGCCCTTCCCGCTGTGGTCCATCAGCGTCGCCACGCTCAAGAACGCCTACCTCACCAAGCCCGAGCGCTACCTGGTGCAGCTCATCACCGAGTACAACAAGACGATTTTCCAGTCAGAGGAATAGGAGAAGGACATGCCCATCACGATGCAGGTTCCCGTCATCTTTGCAGACAACGCCCAGACCACCGACGCCGAGCTGCAGCTCATCCGCGAGATGGGCATCACCAACGTCGACCTCAACTTTGGCCTCGCTCAGTGCAGCGAGCAGGGCGTCCGTGACATCCTCGCCCGCCTTGCGCGCTTTGGCCTTGTGGCCGGCAACCTGTCGTGCATGCCGCTGCAGAAGAACCCGTCCATCATCCTGGGTCGCGACGACCGCGACGAGCACATAGAGCGCTTCCGCGACCTGGTGCGCATCGCCGCGGCAGTGGGGGTTCCGGTGGTTTCGGTGGCCTGGCAGCCCAACGGGATCCTACGCACCGGGCGAGCCGCATGCGAGCTCTCGCACGGGGGCCTCACAGGCTATGTGGAGCAGGCCGAGGTCGAGGCGCGCCCCGCCGCCAACGGGCGCGAGTACTCGGCCGACGAGATCTGGGACAACTTCGCCTACTTCCTCGAGCGCACCGTACCGCTCTGCGAGGAGCTGGGCGTGCGCATGGCGCTGCACCCCAACGACCCGCCCATCCCGTCGCTGGCCGGTGCCGCGAGCCTCATCTGGCGCACGAGCGACTACAACCGAGCCTTTGCGCTGGCAGGGGAGTCACCGGCGCTGGCGATGAAGATGTGCGTGGGCTGCTGGCTCGAGGGTGGCGAGGCCTTCGGCAACCTCATGGACGACATCGCCGACTTCACGAGGCGCAACAAGATCGCCGTGGTGCACTTCCGCAACGTCTCGGCCACGCTGCCCAACTTCACCGAGACGCTCGCCGAGGACGGCTACGCCAACATGTATCGCATCATGAGGCGCTTTGTGGAGTGCGGCTACGAGGGCCTGATGTCGGTGGACCATGTCTTCTCGGATGCCGCGCAGAACGAGGGGAGAGGGACCGACCGCCCCGGCTACGTCATCGTCGCGCTCGACCAGGATGCCACGAGCAACCCCACCATGCGCTACGCGTATCCCACGGGCTACGCCAAGGGACTGCTCCATGCCGCGGAGTGCGAGCTGGGCCTGCGGTAGGATGTTTGCGCGGGCGCGGAGACGGGCCCGTCAGGGACCGTGCGAGGAGGCGAGAAGGCGATGCGCAACAGGCTGGGACGCGAGGTGGAGCTGCTGGCGCCAGCGGGCGGCTGGGAGCAGCTTCGGGCCGCCGTGCACTTTGGTGCCGATGCGGTCTACCTGGCCTCCGAGCGGTTTGGCATGCGAGCGCAGGCACAGAACTTCTCGCGAGGGGAGCTCCCGCGTGCCGTGGCCTATGCGCACGAGCACGGTGTCAAGGTTCACGTCACCGCAAACATCGTGATGCACGAGGCAGACATTGCGCTTCTCCCCGGGTACTTCGAGGCGTTGGAGGCGGCGGGCGTCGACGCGATGATCGTGGGCGATTTGGGCGCCATGCGCCTGGCCCGTACGTACGCCCCGCATGTGGACGTGCACGTGAGCACGCAGGCGAGCGTCTCCAACGCCGAGGCCGCACTCGTGTGGCACGAGCTGGGGGCCATGCGCATCGTCTGCGCCCGCGAGATGTCGGTGGCGTCCATTGCCCGCATGCGAGACGAGCTGCCTCGCGACCTCGAGCTTGAGGCCTTCGTGCACGGCGCCATGTGCATGGCGTACTCGGGTCGCTGCCTCATCAGCGACTACCTCACCGGAAGGAGCGCGCTCAAGGGCAACTGCACGCAGCCCTGCCGCTGGCACTACGTGCTGGAGGAGGACAAGCGGCCCGGCGAGCACTTCCCCATCGAGGAGGATGGGCACGGGTCGTACCTGCTCAACTCCAAGGACCTCAACATGCTGGCGCATCTGCAGGGCCTTGCCGAGGCCGGCGTGGACTCCGTCAAGATCGAGGGTCGCAACAAGAAGGCCTACTACGTGGCCACGGTCGTGGGCGCGTACCGCCGCGTGCTCGATGGCGAGGATCCTGCGCAGGTGATGCACGAGCTTGACTGTGTGAGCCACCGCCCATACGGCACGGGCTTCTACTTTGGTCCGGCCCACCAGACGCCCGAGTCCGACGAGTACGAGCGCACCTGGCTCTGGGCCGCCGAGGTCGAGCGCTGCGAGCCGGTGGGTGACGGCACCTATGCCGTGTACGTGACCTGCCGCAACCGCTTTGCCCTTGGTGACGAGCTGGAGGTCGTCTCGCCCCATGTGCCCTCACGCCCCGTCAAGCCCCTCTCCCTCGCTCTCTGCGCCACAGACCCTGACGAGAAGGACGAGCAGGTGGAGCTCGCCAACCGCGCCATGGAGTCCTACGTTATCCACGTGGCCGAGCCGCTCCTTCCTGGCGACATCCTCCGAGTCCATATCCCGTGACGCCCTCATAGCCGTGACGCGCCGGACTCCCGTAATCCACCGAGCCCGAAAATCGCCGACAGCTCCGCACTGGTCGTGGTAGCCTGTGTTGGCGCTGAGCTGGGGAGAGGGGCGGGGCGCGTGGCTCCTCTCGGCGAGTTCCGCAGCAATGCGGCGCTTCGCACCGCATTGCGAGGATTGTCTGAGCCCAGAGAGGACCCACGTGTCCCGCCCCTCTCCCCAGCTCAGTGCCAACACACCCCGTCTACCCCGGACAGGAGGACCCCCCATGCATGCGAGAAAGTTGAGGCACTTCGAGGAGCGCTTCGAGTGGTACGCCGCCGGCATCGAGGATGACCCGGCGTCCTGCCGCGGTACCTGGATCGAGCGCCATGCACCCGGTGCGCGTGAGGTGCGCCTTGACCTCGGCTGCGGCAAGGGGTCCTTCTCGGCGCAGATGGCCGAGGCCAACTCCGACGTGCTCTTCGTGGGCATCGACAACGAGCGTCGCTGCATCGCGCTGGCGGCCCAGAAGGTCGTGGAGGGGGGCATTCCCAACCTGCAGTTCTGCTGCGCCGAGGGGGACGACCTCACGAGCATGTTCGCACCGGGCGAGCTGGGCTGCATCTACCTCAACTTCAGCTCGCCCTTGCCCCGCGCCAAGCACGCGTCGAGGCGCCTCACGCATGCCGAGCGCCTGATGGCCTACCGCGAGCTCCTGGGCGAGGACGGCACCGTCTGCTTCCGCACCGACTCCGAGCCGTTCTTTGAGTGGTCGCTCGCACAGTTTGAGCTGGCGGGCTACGAGCTTAGCTGGGTCTCGCGCGATGCCCGTGCCGAGCGGCCCGACGACCCCTGGACCGAGTTCGAGGAGATCCTGGTGGGCAAGGGCGCCCGCATCTGCGCGCTGACGGCGCATCCGGGTACGGCGCCCGAGGGACCACTCGTGCAGACCGTGCCGCAGAGTCTCGTGGACTACCTGCCCGAGGACCTCGAGTCGATGGGCTACGTGCCCTTTGGCATGGAGGACACAGTGACCAACCTCCTCAATCGTCGCGCCAAGCTTGCGCAGGCGGCTGCCGAGCGCCAATCGCAGGATGCGTCCTCCCACGAGGGCGACGGGTCGGGTACAGTAGACGAAGGATAGTCGGGCGCCTGCGCCCTTCTCATATGAGGAGCTCCCGATGAACAACAAGAACAACGGCTGCCTGAGGCTCATCATCATCGCCATCATCTTCATGATCCTGAGCACGGTGATCTCGCGCTGCATGGCCTCGATGTCGAGCATGCTCGAGGATGCCGCGAGCTACACCACGGGCAACTCGACGAGCTACATGGGCTACGGCCTGGAGGAGCTTCTCGACAGCATGCACTCCAACATGTACTCGACCACGAGCAGCAACAGCGCGGCCAATGCAGTCGACTACACCACGTACCAGAGCCAGTGGGCGCAGCCTGGTGGCGACGACTCGTGGACCATTCTCATCTACCTGTGCGGCTCCGACCTCGAGAGCGAGGCAGGCATGGCCACGCAGAACCTGCAGGAGATGGTGGCCGCCGACTACCCCAGCAACGTCAAGGTCGTCATCGAGACGGGCGGCGCCAAGCGGTGGTGGACCAATGGCATCAGCTCGCGCAACCTCGACCGCATCGAGGTGGCGGACGGCACGGCGCGCATCGTCGACGAGCAGTCCGGCGCATCTATGGGCGCCGCGAGCACGCTGGCCGACTTCATCACCTGGGGAACCACCACCTACCAGTCGGATCACTACATGCTCATCTTCTGGAACCACGGATCGGGCTCGGTGGCGGGCGCCGAGTTTGACGAGAACTACAGCTACGACAGCCTGACGCTTGACGAGATGCAGACTGCCTTCAAGACGGCCAACGCGCACTTTGACGTCGTGGGCTTCGACGCGTGCCTCATGGCCTCGCTCGAGACGGCCGAGCACCTGGCAGACTACGCCGACTACCTGGTGGCCTCCGAGGAGGTCGAGCCCGGCGCCGGTTGGAGCTACACCACCTTCCTCGACTACCTGGGCCAGAACCCTGCCTGCACGGGCGCCGATCTGGGCCAGGTCATCTGTGACTCGTACTACGAGAAGTGCGACGTCCAGGGCATAGAGTCCACCTGCACGCTCTCGACCATCGACCTGTCCAAGATCGCGGCAGTCTCAAAGGCGTTCGATGCGATGGCGGCCAACATGGCTTTGGGCACGGGCAACGCCAGCGACCTGCGCACGCTCGCCGCGGCGGGCCGCTCGGCCGAGAGCTACGGCGGCAACACCATGAGCGAGGGCTACACCAACATGGTCGACCTCGCTGACCTTGCGCTCGAGGCCTCCGACGTGCTTGAGTCCACGTCCACGGACGTCGTGGACGCCATCGGTGACGCGGTGGTCTACCAGCGCGCGGGCAACAGCAGGAGCGGCGCGCACGGCCTCTCGGTCTTCTACCCGCTGTACACGAGCGCTTCGGAGTGCCAGCAGTTTGCCAAGATCTGCAGCAGCACCAACTACCTCATCTACGTGGACATCGTGGTCGACGCCTGGAACGGCGGCTACACCACGGGCGACGTGGTCACCGTCGAGGTGCCCGACGAGGAGCCCGAGGAGGTCGAGCCCATCACGAGCAGCCAGTATGACGTCGCCTTCACCGAGGAGGTGAACTCGAGCGGCGAGTTTGTGCTGCAGATTACCTCGGGCCTCGAGATCGTGAGCAACGTCACCTTCGAGCTGTACTACCTTGACGAGAACAACGACGTCTACGTGCGTCTGGGCAGCGACAACAACATCTACTCCGATTGGTCCGAGGGCACCTTCACCGACAACTTCTGGGGCACCTGGCTCACCATCGACGGCTGCTACGTGGACGCCGAGCTCATCGGCGTGGGCCAGAGCTACAACCTGTACTCCATCCCCATCTACCTCAACGGCGAGGAGTACAACCTCAGGGCCTACTACGACTTTACCAACGAGCGCTACCAGATTCTGGGCGCCTTCAAGGGGCTCGACGCCGACACCGGCATGAGCTCGCGTGACATGATCGAGCTGCAGCCCGGCGACAAGATCACCTTCCTCTTTGGCACCTACGACCCCGACACGGGCAAGGAGGGCTACGCCAAGCTCGACACCATCACGTACAAGTCGACCACCTCGATGACCGAGCGGTCGCTCGTGGACGGCCGCTACCTCTACCGCTACGCCATCACCGACGCCTTTGGCGAGACGTACTACTCCAACCCCGCGCAGATGCGCGTGGAGGACGGCGAGCTCTACGTCTCGGAGATCGACTCGTAGCGCATGGCAGAGGGTGAGGAGCTGCGATACCTCTGCATAGACCTCAAGTCGTTCTATGCGTCGGTGGAGTGCTGCGACCGAGGGCTTGACCCGCTGACCACCAACCTGGTGGTGGCAGACCCCACGCGCACGAGCAAGACCATCTGCCTTGCCGTCTCGCCGTCCATGAAGGCGCTGGGCGTCAAGAACCGCTGCCGCGTGTTCCAGATCCCGCCTGGGATCGAGTACATCATGGCGCCACCGCGCATGGCGCGCTACATCGAGCGCTCGGCTGACGTCTATGCCGTCTACCTCAGCTTCCTGAGCAAGGACGACATCCACGTCTACTCCATCGACGAAGCGTTTATGGACGTGGGGCCGTACCTCTCGCTCTATGGGTGCGATGCCATGGAGCTGGGCCTGCGGATCCGCCAGGCGGTGCTCGACGCCACGGGCATACCGGCCACGGTGGGGCTGGGCACCAACCTGTACCTGGCCAAGATCGCGCTCGACATCATGGCCAAGCGAAGCCCCGACTTCGTGGGCGTGCTCGACCAGCAGGCCTACCGCGAGCAGCTGTGGGGCCACACGCCCCTCACCGACTTCTGGCGGGTGGGCTCGGGTACCGTGCGACGCCTGGATGAGCTGGGCATCCACACCATGGGACAGCTTGCCGTGGCCGAGGAGGAGCCGCTTTTCAAGGCCTTCGGCGTCGACGCCGAGATTCTCATCGACCACGCCTGGGGCATCGAGCCCGTGAGCATCGCCGACATCAAGGCGTATCGGCCGCAGGCCCACTCGCTCTCGAGCTCGCAGGTGCTGGCCTGTGACTATGACCATGCGGGTGGCCTTCTGGTTGCCAAGGAGATGGCCGACTCGCTTGCGCTCGAGCTGGTCGAGAAGGGCCTTGAGTGCGGTGCCGTGGGCGTGTGGGTGCAGCATGGCTCCTCGTCGCGCGAGCGCTTTGAGGGGGCGGGGGACTGGTCGAGCCTCAGCGAGGGCGGAACGGCACGGCTCGTCTCGCCCACGAGCTCGGCGCACGAGATCCGCACGCTGGTGGCAGACGTCTTCGAGGCCCGCGTGCTGGACGACCGTCCCATCCGCCGCGTGTCGGTGGCTTTGGGCGAGGTGGTCGAGGAGCGCCGGGCCGGCACGCAGCTCGACCTGTTCTCGAGTGCCGAAGAGCGTGCTGACGAGAAGAGCCGACAGCAGGCCATCAACGACATCAAGCGCCGCTTTGGCAAGAACGCCATCCTGCGCGGCATGGACCTCATGCCCGAGGCCACCACCCGCGAGCGCAACGAGCAGATCGGAGGCCACCGCAGTGGCGAGTGAGCATGCATCACGGCAAGACCAGGACCGCGCTGCCTCGCCGGGCTTCACCGCGTCGGGCCATCCGCGCATGAGCGTTGCCGACCGCGCGAAGATCTTCATCCCCTTCAGCCCGCTCAAGGGCTTCGAGGAGGCCCTTCGCCAGAAGGAGGCCGAGGCCGACGCCCGCGAGCAGTCCGAGCGTGTGGGCCTTGAGGAATTGCGTTAGTGCTCCCCGTCGTTCAGACAGCCGAACAACGATATACTCTAATCGTACGATTTCTTCTTTCATCCGTACGATTGGGAAAAGCAATGGTTGTGACAGCAACTGAGTTCAAGCAGAACCTCGGCAAGTACCTTGACGCTGCCTCGCAGGGCGAGGAGATCATCATCAGCAAGAAGGGCAGCCCTGTCGCGCGTTTGGAGGGCATACACCTGGACCGGATGCAGGCGATGAAGTCACTGTTTGGCATTCTGCCCTCCACGGTGACGGTAGAGGAGGCGCGTGAGCTGAGAGGGGAGCAAAAATGGGGGCTATCCTAGACACCAACGTCGTGATTGATGCGCTTGCCGATCGCAAGCCGTGGGCCAAGGAGGCGCAAGACCTCCTGTTCCTTGCGAGCTGCGGCAAAGCGGATCTTTTTTTGACGGGTTCGACCATTACGGATATCTACTACTTGGTCAACAAGTACGTCTGTCACGACAAACGGAAGAGCCTTGAGGTGGTGAGAAGGCTCCTCCTCTCGCTTGGAGTGGCCAACGTTGGCTTGGAGGAGTGCCTTATGGCCGCACACTCCAACATGTCAGACTTCGAGGATGCCGTGGTAGCCGAGGCCGCTAGGACCTCGGGGCAGAGCTACATCGTCACGAGAAGCGAGGACGACTACGTAGGGAGCTCGGTGCCGGCCATCTCTCCTGCGGCGTACCTACAGGAGATTTTCGAGGGCAGGGGATAGCCGTCATGATCCAGGACATCGCGCCGCACGTGTACGCAAACGAGTTCGTGGCGGCAGAGCCCACGGATGCGGATGTTCTTCTCTGCAAGCGGGGTGGCTGCATGCTCGTGCGGCAGGGCGAGAAGGGCGTGGAGCTTCCCCGGGTGGGGGAGGTGCCGGACGCGCCGGAGCTCGTGTACGGCTTCGCGATCGACGACGCGCGGCACTTCGTGGCGCTGGGCAGCGTGGAGCCCGTGGGCGACTACGAGTACGTGGAGGTGCGCTCGCTCAGGAATGCTGGCCCGCGCCACGTGGTCTTTGCCATGCTCATGGGCTGGCAGCTGGCCGGCTGGTACGAGCAGAACCGCTTCTGTGGTACGTGCGGCAGCCGCCTGGAGCTGGTGCCCACGAGTC
>Ga0065709_1029771_pt1 | contig 12656 bp, 10 predicted proteins | sample Hoacrofraction14_2_FD_59096 | JGI IMG/M metagenome (GOLD analysis project Ga0065709, IMG submission 59096) | Hoatzin crop microbial communities from Cojedes, Venezuela, sample from fiber fraction 14 v1 | ecosystem: Host-associated > Birds > Digestive system > Esophagus > Crop | place: Venezuela... | reverse complement strand
CGCGGCTCTTGATGCCCACCACGCGGTCCTCGATCATGTCGATGCGGCCGTAGCCGTTGCGGCCGGCGATGTTGTTGGCCTCGGCCACGAGCGTCGCCATGTCCATGGCCACGCCGTTGATGCTCACGGGCTTGCCGGCCTCGAAGGCGATGGTGACGAACTCGGGCTCGTCGGGGGCATCCTCGGGGTTGACGGTCATCGTCCAGATGTCGGTGGGAGGCGTGTTCCAGGTGTCCTCGAGCACACCGCACTCGATGGCGCGGCCCCACATGTTGTCATCGATGGAGTACGGCTTCTTGGCCGTGGTGGGCACGGGCACGCCATTGGCCTTGGCCCACTCCATCTCGGAGTCGCGGCTGGTGAGATCCCACTCGCGCACGGGGGCCACGAGCTCGAGGTCGGGGTCGAGCGCGCGGATGGAGGTCTCAAAGCGCACCTGGTCGTTGCCCTTGCCGGTGCAGCCGTGGGCGATGGCCGTGGCGCCGTGCTCGTGCGCGAGGTCGACGAGGTGCTTGGAGATCAGCGGCCTCGACAGAGCCGACAGCAGCGGGTAGACGCCCTCGTAGAGCGCGTTGGCCTTGATGGCCTTCGAGAGGTAGTTCTCGGCGTACTCCTTGCGCATGTCGACGGCCTCGCTGACGATGGCGCCCATGTCGAAGGCCTTCTGCTTGATGAACGAGAGGTCCTTCTCGTCCTGGCCCACGTTGCCGCAGATGGCGATGACGTCGTAGTTCTTCTCGATCTGGAGCCACTTCACGATGACGGAGGTGTCAAGGCCGCCGGAGTACGCGAGGACGATCTTCTCTTTGTCTGCCATGGTTCTTCTCTTTCTGTCTGGGTCCTTGTTGGTTGTTGGACCGTGATTGCTACGCGTTCGGGTGGTGCGGGTGGTGCGGGCGGTACCGATTCGCATAAAAATGCCCGGCGATGCCGGGTGCTGCCATCAGTCCGATTGTGAGGGGGTGAGAAGAGACGTCTTCCCAGGGACCAGGAACAGCACGGGTCATCGCCGCGTGATTCGTCGCACCTGGCGTCGGAGCTGCTGCTGGGTGGTCGAGTTGTTCATGAGCCGCTCCTCTCTGTGCGTCGTGGTCGTTCCGTTGCATCAGACTAGACCTCGCCGCCACGCCACGCAAGCGCCTGAGCAGCGTTTTTCGAGCTTGAAACATTTGTGGTCGCCACGTGTGCGCGTGTGGTGGCAGCCGGCGCGGCGCAATCCGGGCGGCCCCTCTCGCCTGTGGGGCCGCCTAAAAGGCGCCAAGCCGCCGTGGTACAGTGGGTGCACCAAGGCATCGCACGAGGATGGGAGAAGAGATGTTCCTCTCGATTGACGTTGGCAACACGCAGACGACGCTGGGGCTCCTGGGCGACGACGGCTCCACCATCCACGGCTGGCGCATGTCGACCACCGCGACGGACACCTCCGACATGCTGCACGCGCGCCTGTTTGGCTACTTTGGCAAGGACGGCTTTGACCTCGCGGACGTCACCGATGGTGCCGTGGCCTGCGTCGTTCCCGTGCTGAGCCGCGCCTGGGTTCGCTGCCTCGCCAGCCTCATGGGCCACGAGCCCGTGGTGGTCAACGCCCTTGACGACTACGGCATGGCCATCGACATGCCCGAGCCCGGCCAGGTGGGAGCCGACCGCATCGCCAACGCCGTGGCCGCGCGCAAGACCTACGGTGCGCCCGTCATCGTCGTGGACTTTGGCACGGCGACCAACATCGACGTCGTCGACCGCGCGGGCGCCTATCGAGGCGGCACCATCAGCCCCGGCCTCATGCTGAGCGCAAGCGCCCTGTTCAGCCGCGCCGCCAAGCTTTCGAGCGTGCCGGTCGAGAAGCCCGAGCACGCCCTTGGGGCCTCCACGCAGGAGGCCGTGCAGTCGGGCCTCGTCATCGGCGCGGCCGCCCAGGCGGAGGGCCTCGTGGCCCGCATCAAGGCTGAGCTGGGCATCGAGGATGCCAAGGTGGTGGGCACAGGCGGCCTCGCCCGCACGGTGGGCCAGGCAACGGACCTCTTTGACGCCATCGACCCCGACCTCACGCTGCGCGGCATCTACCAGATTGCCACGCGCGGGTAGCTTACGGCGCGGCTGCCGCTACTCGTCATCCTCAGACGGCGCCTGGATCGTGCCCTGCTCGGGCGCGAGGTCTATCTCGCGGCCGTCCTCAAGGCGAATCGTGGCGCGCCCCCAGGTGTCGATGCCGCAGAGGACGCCGTCGATGCCGATGGCACCGCCGGCGATGAGCGCCTCCACGGGCTTGCCCATGAGGGGCGTGCGGTCAAAGTACTCCTCCATGACGGGCGCGACGGGACCGGTGATGGCGTAGCCGCCCTCGACGGCGGTCTCCCAGGACTGCACGCGAGAGAGCACGGCCCTTCTCACCTGCTCGCCGGCGACGCCTGCGGCAGCGCCGAGCAGCGTCACCTCACAGCTCATGCTCACCTGGCCATCGCGGTTGCCCGCATGCATGCCGACCTCGGCGAGAAGTGCCTCGCCGTCGTCCGCGACCACGTGCCATGGCCAGCCGATTCCCGCCCCGAGGCCGGCCTCGCCAAGGGCGTCGGCCACACCCAGCGTGCACACGAAGGGCAGGCCCGTCAGGTGGCGCATGCCCACGGAGGGCACGAACTCCACAGTCAGGGAACGCGCGGGACGAGCAGGGCCGTCATCTGTCATGAGAGGTCCTCCCACTCCACGGGACCAAGGTCGCTGCGCACGTGGCCCACGCGCCGCTCGGGCTCGAGCACCGTGACGCCGGAGTGCGCGAGGAAGCGCACCGGGTCGTACATGAGGTCCTCCATGGGGACGATGACGTAGTCGCGCTCGCCCAGGTGCGGATGAGGCAGCGTGAGCTTGCGGCCAGCGTGGGCCTCGCCCTCCATCCAGGCGAGGTCGCAGTCGATGGTGCGCGGGCCGTGGCCCTCCTCGCCCTCCTTGCGCACGCGGCCCAGCTTGTCCTCGATGGCCAGCAGCTCGTCAAGGAGCACCAGCGGTGCCAGCTCGGTGCGAATCTCCACCACGGCGTTGGCCACCGGCGTAGCGATGCCGTAGGCGGGGTCGGTCTCGTAGGCGTGGCTCACGCCCGAGACGCAGGTGAGCGGCAGCTTGTCGATGAGGCGCGTGGCGTCGGCCAGGTAGCGCAGGCGGTCACCCACGTTGGAGCCCAGCGAGATGTACGCGCGGCGCGGATCCGAGCACGTCATGTTCCAGTAGCTGTTAATGGCCTGTGCCGCAGTGGCCACGTCATGCACGCGCACGATGCGGGCGCCCGCACTCACAGCCGCGAGCACCACGCCCGCCGTCGCCGCGTCGCGCTCGGCTGCCTCGCGCACGCCCGAGACAGCGCCCACGAAGCGCTTGCGCGAGGGGGCGCAGAGCACGGGGTAGCCCATCGAGCAGATCTTCTTGGTGGCGCGCTGGATGATCACGTCCTGGTCGACGGTCTTGTCAAAGCCGGGGCCAGGGTCCACGCAGATGCACTGTCGGTCCACGCCGGCGCGCACAAGCGTGCGGGCCTGGTCACCCAAAAAGCCCATGACCTGGCGCATGACCGGCATCTCGTCGGGCAGCGTGAAGCGCTGGCTCGACGGCACGGGGCGCTGCTGCACCTGGCGGCTGGGATCAAGCTGGACGGACCTTCTCGCCCTGCCCGCCGACGGGTCGGTCCAGTGCACGACCACGCAGCCGCAGCCCGACTCGGCCGCGACCTCGGCCATCGCCGGGTCAGTGAAGCCCGTGACGTCGTTGATGATGCTCACGCCCAGGCGGATGCACATCTTGGCGAGGTCGGCGTGGCGCGTGTCCAGACTGACGATGGCGCCTTGCTCCACGAGGCCCCGAATCACGGGCACCACGCGGCGTGCCTCCTCCTTGGAGTCCACCGGAGTGTGGCCCGGACGCGTGGACTCGCCACCCACGTCGATGATGGTCGCGCCCTCGTCGAGCATCCTGAGACCGCGCGCGATGGCCGCATCAGCGTCCACGTCCTCGCCGCCGTCACTGAAGGAGTCCGGCGTCACGTTGAGGATGCCCATAATGCGCGGGCGGGCCAGCGAGATCTCGTGCTTCCTGCAGCGCCACGTGGAGAAGTCTTCGTTGAGCATGTGAGAAGGGCCTTTCGTCTTGGGGGTGGTTGTGGCCGGGCCGGTTGGCTAGAAGTCGAACGCCTTGGCGATGTCGCAGGCGCAGATGAGGTCGGCCGAGGCATCCTGCGGGGTGGGCTCGAGGTTGCAGATGACGAGCGTGCTGCCGCGGAAGAACTGCGGCACCAGGGCCGCGGCCGGGTAGACCACGAGCGACGTGCCGCCGATGATCAGCAGGTCGCAGGTGGCAAGCGCCATGGCGGCACCCGTGAGCACGTCGTTGTCGAGGCCCTCCTCATAGAGGACCACGTCGGGCTTGACGCGCCCGCCGCACTTCTCGCAGGTGGGGACGCCCTTGGTGTCACGCACCCACTGGGCCGTGTAGCTGGTGCCGCACTTCTCGCAGTAGTTGCGCAGCACCGAGCCGTGCAGCTCGAAGACGTTCTGCGAGCCGGCTGCCTGGTGCAGGCCGTCGATGTTCTGTGTGATCACGGCCGTGAGCTTGCCCTGGGCCTCGAGCTCGGCGAGCTTGAGGTGCGCCTGGTTGGGCTTGGCGTCGAGCGCGAGTACGCGATCGCGGTAGAAGTCGAAGAAGTCCTCGGGGTGATCGACGTAGCAGCTGTGGCTCAGCATGTACTCGGGCGGCCACTTGAACTTCTGGCTGTAGAGTCCCGTGGGGCTGCGGAAGTCGGGGATGCCGCTGGCCGTCGAGACGCCCGCGCCACCAAAGAAGACCACACTCTGCGCGTCGTCGATAAGAGCCTTGAGCTCGGCCGCCGCCTGCGTGGCATCGATTATGGTCTTTCCCATCTCTTCTCACCCGCCCTTGCCGCAAGATCCGAGGGAGCGTTACCCTCTGTTCTTACCCAACAAGTATCGCCCAAAGGACACCTGCATGGTCATGCTTTCTACGAACGTACACGATTGCGCCCTCGCCTTCGAGGGCGGCGGCTACCGTGCAAGCTACACCGCGGGATTCGCCAACATGCTGCTGCGCCACGGCGTGTACTTCGACTTCGTGTGCGGCATCTCGGCCGGCTCAAGCCACACCGTGGACTACGCCTCGCGCGACGAGTGGCGTGTGCGGGCCGGCTTCATCGAGCTGAGCGACCGGCGCCCGCAGGCAGGCGGGCTGGGCTCGCTGCTCCGGGGCAACGGCTACTTCAACGCCGACTACGACTACCTGGGCTGCGTGGAGGACGGCTACATGCCGTTTGACTGGGACACGTTTGCGGCCAACCCCGTACGCCTGCGCATCCAGTCCTTTGCCGCCGAGACGGGCGCATCGGTCCGCTACACCAAGCGCGACATGGTCGACATTCCCAGCATGATGGAGCGCGTGCGAGCGAGCTCGACGCTGCCGGTGGTCATGAAGCCGCCCGTGATCGATGGCCTCACCATGTACGACGGCGGCCTCGGCGAGGGCGGCGGCATCCCCACGCACCTGGCCGAGGAGGCCGGATTCGACCGCGTCGTGCTGGTGCTCACACGGCCCAAGGGCTACCGCAAGGAGGCGCCACGACCGCGTGACCTCGTGCTCTACCGACGCATCGCCAAGGACAACGAGCTGCTGTACCAGGCGCTCGCCACACGCCACGAGCGCTACAACGTCGCACTGGCGCACGCCGAGATGCTCGAGCGCGAGGGCCGCGCCTACGTCTTCAGGCCCACGACCATGCCCGTGACCAGCATGACCCTCGACCGAGCCAAGCTGGAGGCATCCTACGCCGCCGGCCTCGAGCAGGCCGAGGAGGAGTGGCCGGCCGTCGAGAAGTTCATCTTTGGCTAGCGCTCGCCCCGCAGGACCCGCCAGCACGCACGTGACCCAACCAGGGAGGAAACACATGAAGGAACTCAGGCTCGTCTCGTGGAACGTCAACGGCCTGCGCGCGGTCATGAAGAAGGACCCAAGCTTCGTCGACATCTTAGAGGCCTGCAACGCCGACATCTTCGCCATCCAGGAGACCAAGCTCCAGGAGGGGCAGATTGAGCTCGACCTGCCCGGCTATCACCAGACGTGGAGCTACGCCGAGCGCAAGGGCTACTCGGGCACGGCCGTCTTCAGTCGCGAGGAGCCGCTCCAGGTGCTGCACCACGTGGGCACCGCCGAGGCCGACGACGAGGGCCGCGTCTGCGCACTGGAGTTCCCGGGGTTCTGGTTCGTGAACGTCTACACGCCCAACGCCCAGAACGAGCTCGCACGCATCGACGTGCGCCTGGCCTGGGACGAGGCGTACCGCGACTTCCTCTGTGGCCTTGCGGCAGATAAGCCCGTCATCACCTGCGGAGACTTCAACGTGGCGCACGAGGAGATCGACCTCAAGAACCCTGGCCCCAACCGCGGCAACGCAGGCTTCAGCGACGAAGAGCGCGAGAGCTTTGGCAGGCTCCTGGATGCCGGGTTCACCGACACCTTCCGTGCGCGCCACCCCGACCTCGAGGGCGCCTACAGCTGGTGGAGCTATCGCTTCAATGCCCGCAAGAACAACGCAGGCTGGCGCATCGACTACTTCCTGGTGTCGGACGACATCGCGTCGAACGTGACGGGCGCGTCCATATTGAGCGAGGTGTTTGGTTCGGACCACTGCCCCGTGGAGCTCTGCATCGAGCTGTAGCCGTCGGGGACGACGGGCGCGCCAGGCGCGGCGGATGCCACGGCTGTGTCCGCGACGTAGCCCGCCGGGGCGACCGGCGCCGTGGCCGGAAGGCTGGGCGCGAAGTCGCGGTAGAGGGCGCCTCGCTCGGGTACCTCGATCTCGCGCAGGATGCGCGCGGCGCGAATGGCGAGCGGCAGCTCGAGCAGGCAGAGCACGCCATACTGGATCACCGAGAAGAGCATGTCGCTGCCCGTGCTCACGTACTCCGTCGACGCGTCCAGGTCATAGCTCAGAAGCACTGCCGAGATGAACAGCGAGCCAAAGTCGTAGAGGCCATGCACGATCGACACGCCCAGGAGGTTGCGCGTCTTGAGCACCGTGGCGCAGAACAGAAAGCCGATGAGGAAGGTCTGCAGCGTCTTGAGGAGCATCTGCGCCCCGTACATCCAGCCGTAGTCGCCGCTCATGAGCCCCCCGAAGTCGCTCGTGACGTGCGCAAGGCCAAACACGAGCGAGGCCAGAAGCGCGCTTGCCACCACGCCCACGCGTCCGCGACCCAGAAGCGACAGCAGCCCCTCGAGCAAGAGCCCGCGGAAGACGAACTCCTCGGCCAGGCCGATGCACAGGCACGTGCCCGCCAGCGCCAGCGTCATGGAGAGCCAGTTGTCGGCAGGATCGATCTCGTCGGCGATGAGGCAGATCACGAAGAGGTAGAGCATGTAGCCTACCAGCATGGCGAGAAGGGCCCACGCGTCGTCGAAGGCCTCGCCGATGGCGCGGAGCGACGGCCTCAGCAGCCTCCATCCGCCCAGCACGACGAGTCCCACCGCCGCGATGACCGCCATAGAGAGGTCGACGGCAACGGTCGTCCCATAGAAGTCCCACTCGATGACGCCCAGGTAGTAGAGGACGCTCGCCACAACAGTGCTCAGGAAGAACGCAGCGCCGCCCCAGAGCATCGCCAGGAGAAACTTGAGGAAACCTGTCGCATGTCGCTGCTTGGGCGCCGACTGCGTGCCGGTCGCCATGCTCTTCTCGTCATTCATCGTACTTCCCTACTGGTACATCTGCGCAAGCTTCTCCCACGCGGGCAGCGAGTTCACGATGGTCTCGTAGCTCACGCAGTAGCTCACGCGCACCCAGCCGCCGCAGCCAAAGCTCGTCGACGGCACCGGCAGCAGGTCAAGCGCCTTGGCCTTCTGGAAGAACGCCTCGCAATCGTCCTCGAGCGCCTTGACCCACAGGTAGAAGGCGCCCTGCGGCTCCACGTAGGTGTAGCCCAGGCGGGAAAGCCCCTCGGTGAGCGCCTGGCGGTTGCGCGCATAGGCGTCCACGTCAGAGGGCACGTCCACGCAGTCGGCGATGACGCGTTGGAAGATCGCGGGAGCGCAGATGAAGCCCATCTTGCGGCCGGAGCCCGCCACGGCAGGGACGAGCTCGTCATGCTCGGGGTTGGTGTCGGGCACCAGGACCCAGCCGATGCGCTCGCCGGGCAGCGACAGCGACTTTGAGTACGAGTAGCACACCAGCGTGCGGTCGTACACGCTGGGAACCCAGGGAACCTCGTCGCCGTAGGTGATCTCGCGATAGGGCTCGTCGCAGATGATGTAGATGGTGCAGCCCAGCGCGGCCTCGCGCTCCTTGAGCGCAGCGGCCAGGGCCTCGAGGTTCTGGCGGCTGTAGATGGCGCCCGTGGGGTTGTTGGGCGAGTTCACGATGACGGCCTTGGTGCGCTCCGTCACGACCGCGGCCACGGCGTCCACATCGATCTGGAAAGTCTGCTCGTCAGCCATGACCTCCACGCACGTGGCGCCCGCACCCTCGATGAAGACGCGGTACTCGGGGAAGTACGGGGCGATGACGATGGCCTCGTCGCCCGGGTTGAGGATCGAGTGCATGCTGATGGTGAGCGAGGCTGCGGCACCGCAGGTGAAGTACAGGTCGCCCGCGCCGTAGGTGGTGCCAAAGCGGCGGTTGAGCGAGTTGGCCAGGGTCTCGCGCACGAAGGGCAGGCCACTCGCGGGGGTGTAGCCGTGCAGCTCCACGGGCGACAGCTCGAGGCTGCGCAGCATCGAGGCGCGCACCTCCTCGGGCGCCGGCACCGACGGGTTGCCGATGCTGAAGTCAAAGACGTTCTCCGCGCCGATCTCCGCGCGGCGGGCGGCGCCGTAGCCGGCGATCTCGCGGATGGCCGACTTCTCGGCGCCGAGCTGATAGCACTTCTCGTTGATGCTCATGTCATGCTCCTTGCATATGGTCTGGCGAGACGAGCCGTCCGGCTAGCCCTCGTCGGTGGTGTCGTCCGCGAGGACGTCCGCGGCATCGGCCGCGGTCTCGGCGGTGCTGGCAGCCGCGCCCCCGGCGGCCTCGCCGGCAACTTCCTCGGCGGCAGCTGCCTCCTCGACGGTCGCGGTCGCGCTCTCGGCCACGACCCCCTCGGCGCTTCTCCCCTCGGCCTCGGCGGCCATGGCGGCGAGGGCGTCGGCGTGAGCCTGCTCCTCGATGGCGCGGTCAGCGGCGGCGGCCTCCTCTGCTGCCTGCTGGGCAGCCTCCTCGGCCTTGGCCTCGGCGTTCGCCTGCTCGGTGAACTTCGCAGCCTCGTCGGGGTGCGCGGCAAGGAACTCGTCCCAAGTGCCATCGAGAAGGGCCAGCATGGGCTCGCCCTCCACGGTCTCGGTCACCAGCAGCACCTCGGCCATCTTCTCCATGCGGTCGCGGTTGTCCTCGAGGGTCTTGCGGGCGCGCTCGTGGGCCTCGCGCATGATGCGGGCGACCTCGTCGTCGATGCGCTTGGCCGTCTCGGGCGAGTAGTCCTGGTGGTCGGCCAGGTCGCGGCCGAGGAACACCTGATGCTGGGCCTCGCCAAAGACCTGCGTGCCCAGGTCGGCGCTCATGCCGTAGCGCGTGACCATCTGGCGGGCTAGCTTGGTGGCGCGCTCGAGGTCGTTGGAGGCGCCCGTGGTGATGTCGTCGCAGAAGAGTTCCTCGGCCGTGCGGCCGCCGAGCATCATCGCAATGGAGTCAAGCATGCCGTTGCGCGTCTCGAGGAACTTGTCCTCGTCGGGGTAGGCCATCGTGTAGCCGAGCGCCATGCCGCGCGAGACGATGCTGATCTTGTGCACCGGGTCGGCATGCTCGAGCAGGTGGCCCACCAAGGCGTGGCCCGACTCGTGGTAGGCGATCGTGGTGCGCTCGCGCTCGGTGATGACGCGGCTCTTGCGCTCAGGGCCCGCCACGACGCGCTCGGTGGCCTCCTGGACCTCCTCGCCCGTGATGACGTCCTTGTGCCGGCGCGCAGCCAGAAGCGCGGCCTCATTCATGAGGTTGGCGAGGTCGGCGCCCGTGAAGCCCGGCGTCAGGCGTGCCACATCGGCGAGGTCGATGTCCTTGGCCAGCGGCTTTCCCTCGCTGTGGACGCGCAGGATCTTCTCGCGGCCCTTGACGTCGGGACGGTCCACCGTGACCTGGCGGTCGAAGCGGCCCGGACGCAGCAGCGCCGGGTCGAGGATGTCGGGACGGTTGGTGGCAGCGATCAGGATGACGGCCTGCTTGTCCTCGAAGCCGTCCATCTCGACGAGCAGCTGGTTGAGCGTCTGCTCGCGCTCGTCGTGGCCGCCGCCCAGGCCAGCGCCGCGCTGACGGCCCACGGCGTCGATCTCGTCGATGAAGATGATCGAGGGCGACGACTCCTTGGCCTGCTTGAAGAGGTCCCTCACGCGGCTCGCGCCCACGCCGACGAACATCTCGACGAAGTCGGAGCCCGAGATCGAGAAGAACGGCACGCCCGCCTCACCGGCGACGGCCTTGGCAAGCAGCGTCTTGCCCGTGCCCGGGGGGCCAACTAGCAGCACGCCGCGCGGAATCTTGGCACCCATCTTGTGGTAGCGCTCGGGGTCGGTGAGGAAGTCCTTGACCTCCTGCAGCTCCTCGACGGCCTCGTCGATGCCGGCGACGTCGGTGAACTTGGTCTTGGGACGCGTCTGCTCGGTGGTCTTGGCCTTGGTGCGGCCAAAGTTCATGGCCTGGCCGTTCTGGCCCTGCATCTGGTTGAAGAAGTAGATGACGATACCGATGAGGATGAGCGTCGGCACCACGCTGATGAGGATCGTCTCGATCCACTCGTCGGACGAGGTGTCGATGTCGAACTCGATCTCGGGATGGTCCTCCATGAGCTCGGTCAGGTGATCGTAGCTCACGTACATGCTGGTGTAGGCCTCGCGCTTGGAGTCGGTGCCCACGTCGGACTTCTTCTCCCAGTAGTAGCCCGAGATCTTGCCCGTGGCAGTCTTGTAGACGGCGGTGTCCACGCGCTCGTCCTTGACGGCGGCGGTGAACTCACTGGTCGAGAGCGACTCCACGCCAGACGCGTCGGAGGCCGTCTTGCCGCCAAAGGCCACGAAACAGGCCACGAGCGCGATGATGAGCAGGTAGAGCATCGTTCGCCGGGGATTCTTTGGCGAGAAGCCCCCAAGCGGCTCGCGACCCTCGCCGTTCTTCTCGTCGCCCTTCTCGCCGTCCTCGCGGTCGAGGGGGTTGATGCCGTTGTTGTTGCTGTTGTTGTCAGACACGGATGGAGCTCCTTGCTAGCGTGGTCGGGCGTCCGCTACGAGTAGACCTCGGGCTTGAGGACGCCGACGTAGGGCAGGTTGCGATAGCGCTCGGCAAAGTCCAGGCCGTAGCCCACCACGAACTCGTTGGGCACGTGCGCGCCCACGTAGGCGGGCGTGACGCCAGGGGTCTTGCCAGGGATGTCCTTGACGAGGAAGGTGGCCACGCGCACCGACGCCGGGTCGCGCGCCTCGAGCAGCTTGATGAGATAGCTGAGCGTGAGGCCCGAGTCGAGGATGTCCTCGAGGATGAGCACGTCGCGGCCCTCGATCTTGGTGTCGAGGTCCTTGACGATGCGCACCACGCCCGAGCTCTTGGCGCCGTTGCCGTAGCTCGAGACGACCATGAAGTCGATGGACAGCGGGCACTCGATCGCGCGGATGCAGTCGGCCATGAAGACCACGGCACCGCGAAGCACCGCCACGACCACCGGGTTCTTGCCCTTGTAGTCCGCCGTGATCTGCTGGCCGAGGTCGTGGACGATGCGCCTGATGTCCTCCTCGCTCAGCAGGATTCGCTCGACGTCCGGATGCATCTCGTCTGCCATGGGTCCCCCTGTCTTGGACATGCCGTTTTGCATGAGTACCAGCTTACACGTATCGCGGGCCTAGGATGGGCCTCGCAGCGTCAATTCAACGAGTATGCGCGAAGCTGTAACAACCCGGGAACGCTCGTCGGCCCGGACGCCCGCGACCCACACCACCGGACCGTCCGGCGAGGTGCGCACGATGGGCACGCGGGCCTTGTCGGCAGCGGGGATGCGCGCGTCGGCCAACAGGTCGCTCAGCTTCTTGGACTGGCCGTGCATGCCCAGGGGGCACACCACGTCGCCGGCGTGCGGCACGTCCACCCAAAGCGTGCCGCCCAGCTCGTTGAGCCCACAGGCGTCGGCGTCGAGAAGGACCGACGCGCCCGCCCACTCCTGGCCGTGCGCCCGGGCGAGGGCCTCGGCGTCGGAGCCTGCCGGCACGCGCACGATGCGCGCGTCGAGGGTACCCATCGCGCCAAGGTCGATCCTGCCGGGCACGTCGAGCCAGCCCATGCGCGCGCCGTCCTGCGTGGTGCGGGCGCGAAGGAACAGCAGACCGTAGGCCACGCGAGCGTCGAGCCCCATGGGAAGCGTGGTCGAGCCCGCGCCGCGGGCCACGAGCTCGAGCACCGCCTGGATGTGGCGCGCCTCAAGACGGGCCGCCGGGCAGACGGCGAGCACCGCGGAGCGCACCACGCGGCGAGCGACCGCGACCTCGGTGGCGGCAAGGCGGCCTGCGTCGAGGGCGATGAGGTCATCCATGCGCCGTCGCGTGAGGTCGCGCAGGCACCGGCCGGCGACCTGCGTGAGGTAGGCGTCCTCCTCGCCCAGGAT
>Ga0065709_1029768_pt1 | contig 12674 bp, 9 predicted proteins | sample Hoacrofraction14_2_FD_59096 | JGI IMG/M metagenome (GOLD analysis project Ga0065709, IMG submission 59096) | Hoatzin crop microbial communities from Cojedes, Venezuela, sample from fiber fraction 14 v1 | ecosystem: Host-associated > Birds > Digestive system > Esophagus > Crop | place: Venezuela... | reverse complement strand
CTCAGCAACTTGCGAGATTACAGTAACAAATCCCACAGGCGGCCACGAAGGCACCGGCTCTGAAACCTGGAAATAAACACTACTAGATATGAAGACAAATAAAATAATATATGTATTAGGCCTCACACTCTTGATTGCATCCTGCGCCAAGACAGAAGAGACCTTACCTCAACAGGGATACAAGGCTGGAGAAATGGTATTCCATGCCTACAACGCCGATGAAGCCGAAACCAAGACTTCCCTTCAAAGTGATGGCTCCATCTATTGGAGCGCCACAGAAGATATCAACCTGTTCTATGGTTCAACTGCAAGCGCAAAATTTACCTCTAGCAACACTGAAGAGGCCGCTTCGGTTGACTTCACCGGAGACCTAGGAGACATTACCGTCGATGCCGACACCTCATTCTGGGCAGTCTATCCCTATTCCGAGAACAATATTTGCGATGGAGAATCGGTTACCGTAACTCTCCCCGCCTCCCAGACAGCTGTTGCAGGAACCTTTGCGGAAGACCTCTTCATCAGCGTCGCCAAATCCCAAAGTACAGACCTGTATTTCTACAATGTCTGCGGTGGCGTCAAGTTCCAGGTTCCAACTTCCGGCATTAAGAGCGTCACATTCAAGGGAACTAACGGAGAAGTTCTAGCAGGAACCGCAAAGGTAAAGATGGATTCCGACGGCAAGCCGTATATTGAAGAAATCACCAATCCCCAGACAGAACTCACCCTCACCCCTGCTGACGGCGGCACTTTTTCCAAGGGCAAAGACTACTATTTCGTGGCATTCCCTACCACCCTCAAGGGCTTCGAAATCAGGTACAACAAGTCTTCCGTCAGCGCCCCGTTTGTTCAGGAAATGGATGTTGAAATCAAGCGCAGCACTTGGGGCACCATCACCAAAAATGCCGTTTCAAATGTCTTTAACAACTATATTACCATCACCTGCCGTGAATTAGAGAATAATGAAGATAAGGATGACTATGCTTACCCTGTCATAAAAGTTTATCTTGATAAAGACCATACCACATACGAACTTGACACCCTAAAAATTGGCACAAACAAGATATATGGAGTGCCATACGGCTTTTCTTGCAATGGTGCATATCACATTAATTCATATAATATTACATCTTTTGATTTTTCAAATTGGGATGCATCACTTGTGACTAATGCTAGCTACATGTTTCAAGATTGTGCTGGATTAACAAGTGCTCCCGACTTATCCTGTCTAAAAAACGTAGTCAACGCAAGATACATGTTCAACAGTGCAGATCATCGAGGTTCTGTAGCCTCAGAATGGTTTGCCGATTTAGACCTATCACCATTGACTAAAGTTGAAGATGCTAGCTATATGTTTTATTACTGCTTATATATGAAAACGCCACCCGATATATCAGCAATGACCTCAATTAAAGATGCTAGCAATATGTTTGCTGAATGCGAGAAAATGAGAACTCCACCCGATTTATCAACCATGTCTTCCCTCACAAATGCAAGCAACATGTTTTACGGCTGCGAGTACATGACTACTCCCCCTGATATGTCTGGCCTTTCTTCGCTTACAAATGCTCATAATATGTTTTATGAGTGTAAGCTGATGAAAACGGCACCTGACCTAACTAAGCTTACCTCTCTGACCGATGCTAGCTATATGTTTTATCGTTGTTATTACATGACAGCGCCGCCAGATTTATCCAATCTTACCTCGTTAAAAAATGCTAGTAATATGTTTGCGCAATGCCAAAGGATGGAAACTACGCCTAACTTATCCCACCTTTCTGCGCTAACTGATGCTAGCTATATGTTTGATTGCTGCTCAAAGATGACAACTCCACCGGATCTAACCAAACTTTCTGCGCTTACCAACGCCGCCTACATGTTTTGGTGGTCGGGTATAACAACGCCACCCGATTTGTCTGGCCTTGCTTCACTTACAAATGCCGAAGGTATGTTTGCTTGTTGTGAACAAATGACAACTGCTCCTGATTTATCACCTCTTACAGCGCTTACTGATGGTTCTTCTATGTTCGAAAATTGCAGCAGTTTAACAATCGCACCCGATTTATCTAATCTTACTTCGCTTGTAAAAGCTAATTCCATGTTTGCAAAATGTTCAAAAATAAAGACACCCCCAGACTTATCTAAACTTACCTCTCTTCAATATGCCAGTTATATGTTCAAAGAGTCCGCAATAGAAGAAACTCCAGATTTGACACCTTTCTACGACAACTATGTATCTTCTGGGAAAAGGGTTTATGCAAAGAAGATGTTCGAAGCCTGCGATTCCCTAAAAGTTGCGAACATCGGCTATTATCATTATCGCGCTCTACCTCAAACCTGCCAAATATTCTACGATGCCAACTCTCTTGAGAAGGTCACCATGACTAATAGCGATTCCAACAGCATTGAAGCCATGCAATACATGCTGGAAGATTGTTTCACAAGCAAAACCATCACCCAAACCGGCCCCGATGAAAATGGGGTTATAACCTTTACGATAGAATAGGATAAGATAATACATATATATGCCATATATAACACAAAAACTCGCAAAAGACCTATCCGAGGCCAAGGCGCTAAATAGGGAATCTCGTGGATATTGGGAATCTGGAACTTGGGATACAAGTAGACACATTAGAATTGCAGTAGAAGCACAAGACATCGATTCTATTCACTACGAATTACTTTACGAAGAAGGCCAGCTACGAGTCGAGCTGCATTTTGAATCTAAAGATGCCAATAAAGATTTGTATTTGATTAAGCGTCTATATCCTCTGACCAAGAATAATAATCGTTTGGCGTGGAAGAGTTGGCAAAGCAAACCACTCCATCGATGTGTCCTAATTACAGACAGGGATCTCCATAACAAAGTTAACACTGTTGCTGCTTTTAGAGAAATAATGGGCATTTTCGACCCTTTATTTAAGAAAATCAAATCTGAGAATGGTGCAATAACTACGATTGATTTATCAAAAACCGAAAATTATGAAATCAGCAAAAATGGAGACAATGGCCCCATATCCCTACATAGTCTAAATTTGGGGCAAATTCTTCAAATGGATATAAGAATCCCCTCTTATCAAAGAGACTACTGCTGGGAAGATGCCCAAATTGAAAATCTTTTTAAGAACCTTCAAGAATACTCTTCGCAAGATTACCACCTTGGGACAATAATCCTACAACAAAAAGATAACGTTTATTACGATGTTATTGATGGGCAACAAAGATTAATAACCCTCTCATTGCTTGCCAAAGAGTTCGTTGAAAATACAGTAGACATTCAATTACTATCTCAAAAAGTTCGCACAAAAACTTCCGAAGAACATATAGCCAACTGCAAATGGAAGGTAGAACAGTTTTTAAAACACAATATTCCCTGCAATTTTGGTCAGAATCTTATTAATAACGTAAAGTTTTCTGTCCTAATCATTTACGACAATCGATTAGATTTGGCACAAACATTTTTCTCAAACCAAAATTCTAAAGGAGTACCCTTATCTGATTTGGATTTGCTAAAGGCGCACCATCTCCGCTTCATATATCATGAAGCACAAGAAATGCACACTGCACAAGAATGGGATGCAATGCGATCAAATCAATACAGGAATGCAACCCTTGAGAAGTTGCTTTTCTGGCACATATATGAATTAAGGCATTGGATGCGAAAACAAGACTTTAACGCAAATGAGAGAAACCGAGTTTTACACGAATTTTCCGCTGCCGAGATTGTTAAAGATGTACCTCCATTTGGGGAAAAGTTCGATTTCTACGAAAAAATTCAAGGTGGAGCACATTTCTTTAATTACGTTAAATTATTATGCAATTCATACGAACAATTTGAGAAAGAGGCTCCAGTGATTTTGCTTAGGAAATACCTATCCTATCATTGGTCGCACGCGCGCTATTCAGAGATAATCGAAGCCTTCTTGTTTGCGTATTACTTAAAATTCAGGAATCAGTATCTTCCGGAGGCACTATATGTAATTTCCAACATTATGGGAATGCATAGGTTTAATAATAGTCAGGCTAGAACTAAAAGCATAAGAGAGTTCGCTTCCTCATCCGAAATAGTTATGATGATAGACCAAGCAACTTCTCCCACATTTTTCCTAGCTGAAGGGCTTTCCAAAATTCAGAATATTGATTTAAATTTAAATAGCGATATTGTTCTAGATTTCTATTTAAATATATGCGATATGGCAGAGGAGTTAAGTAAATTATTCACAATCAATTCAATCTCAAAGATTTATGACAATCGAATCTAAATACAAGGAAACGGCTTATACCCCGAAGTCCATCACAATAAATGATATCACTTTTTCAATTCCCATTTATCAGAGACTTTTTACTTGGGGTGAAACGCAAATAAAAGGGCTATTGGAAGACCTAGAAGATCATTTTCTCCGAAAGGGCAAAGCGCCTTATTACATAGGTATACTCACCGGCGTAGAATCCAACGGAAAAATATCCCTTATCGATGGGCAGCAAAGAATTGTTGTCCTCATATTATTAGGGTTGATACTTAAGGAATATTGGAATGAAGGTGATGAGAATTATTTTGCCAGTAAGGAACGTTTAGATTTCCCTGCACGTCCCAAGGATAAAGAATTCCTACAAAAGTTGATTGATGGGGTTGAGGGTAATCCATCAGAGAATACCTATGTCAATAAGATTATGCAATATGGACAAAACACCATCAAGAATTATATTGACGCGTTAAAAGACAGAGTGGATATACAAGCCTTTTCCGAATGGGCTTATAATAACATCTCTTTTTTCTTATCTATCCTGCCTGAATCCACTTATAGAAATCCCGATTCTCTCAATAGATATTTTGAAGCTATGAATTCCACTGGAAAAAATTTGGAGGAACATGAAATTCTGAAGGTTGAGATTCTAAAAAATTGTCCTGAACTTAGCAAAGAAGAAAAAAAGGGCCTAACCAATATTTGGAATTTTATATACGAAATGGACAAGCCCCTATTTACCACTGAAGGAACTCTTGAGGAAAGTAAAAACGAAATTAGTTATTTGTCAAAATTAATAGGCACGGATCAACGCTATGAATATTGTATAGATTTAATTAAAAAATTCCGTACAACGCTTTCAAATGAAAAGAAAGATGCAACCCTTAAAATAGACGAAATTGAGGCAAAAAAATTAGAGCAAAATACATCCACCGATAATTCGGATGAGACTCGTTCGGTAATAGATTTCCCCGAGTTCCTGAAATTAGTATTAAGTCTTCATCATAAAGAAATCAGAGAAATCAGAGAAATCAAAGGGACCAAAGGAATAGTATCATATAATAGAGGATTATTGGATCTATTTATATCTGATAATGATACCAAACTCAATGACAAAGAGAATATAATACAATTCTACTGCAATCTGGTTTTGTATAGACTAATATTTGATTTATACATAATTAGAATATCAAGGAGTGCAGAAGGAAACAACTATAGTTTGCTATACGAGGACGACAAAAAGTTCAATCCGACAAAAGAAAGAGAATCAGAAGGCATAAGTTGTATTAACTGTTTAAAGCAATATCAATCAATGCTTTATGTTTCCGAAACTGAAACAAAACATTGGATAGAGCCTCTCTTATGGAGCATCAAGGAAAAAGGTATTGACAATATAGATTCTGCATTCCTTTTGAAAGATTTAAAACAAATTGATAACAAATACCATAAATGTCCAAATCTTCAAGAAAAAAATTCCATTGTAGAATCCCTAAACTATGGGTCAGTAAGCAGGTATATTTTCTGGCGACTAGACTACTACCTATGGGAACGCCGCAGTGAATTCTTCAACAATGAAGAATCAGGTGTCAGAGAGAATGTTAGCAGGTTCATATTTCGACGTAATGCTCCATCCATTGAGCATTTACACCCACAAAACGAGACATATAACGATGCATGGGGAGACAAGGATATTAATCGTTTTGGAAATCTCGCTTTAATTTCACAATCTATGAATTCAGAGCAAAGTAACGATTATGTGGGTGTTAAATTTGCGCGCGTTAAAAGAAGGGAAGAAACTAAAAATATAGAAAGCCTAAAATTATACAGGATGTACCTTGACGCAAATAAAAATGAAAGTGGTTGGACGCTTAAAACAATGTACGAACACGAAAAATCAATGATAAGTTTGCTCAAAGAATCTTACGAAAAACCTACAAGTCATCTTCAAAAGGTTGAGTGAGCGGTTAAGTGAGCAGTTAAATGAGCAGTTAAATGAGCGGTTAAAGTCTTCTTCTATAACGAAGTAACAAAATACAATTTGTAAATTCCGCAGTAAAAGCCTAAATTTGGTGTGATGAAAAAGTTGGTCTTGATACTTGGGATAGCGCTTGCAATCTCCTGCAATAACACCGAAAAGGTGATGCCGGAGGTTGTAAGTTCCAGTACCACAAGCGATTACTATTCAGCAACCATTACTGCGGAATTTTCAAATGCCGAGAGGATTGACGAATGTGGGATTACCCTATTCAAGGACGGAGAGCAGATTTCCAAGATTCCCGCTGAATTAAATGGAGACAGCTTTAGCTTGGAATTGAATGACCTTCGCACCAATACAAACTATACATATAGCGTATATTACGGAAACGGTACCGAAGAACGATCCAGCGAACTATTTGAATTTCAAACGCTTAAACTTCCCTGCGACGAGACTCTTTGGGAATATATGCTTTCACAGTACGACACGGATGGCGATAATGAATTCTCCGAAGAAGAAATAAGCGCAGTTACAGATGTTGTGGTGTCCGACCTTCCTCTTCAATCCTTATCCGGTCTGGAGGTGTTTACCTCAATAGAAAAGTTTGCATGTGGGGGTAACGGATTAAAAGTCCTAGATTTATCCCAGCTAAAATCCATAGTAGAGCTCTCTTGCGGAAGGGACGATTACGAGAAGATTATCTTCGACAACCCCAAACTGGAAAGCATTTACTTGATTTATGCTCCTAAACTCAAATCATTAAGTACCAACGGATTACCTGCGCTTAAAGGACTTGCGACGCATTGGCTTGATGCTTTGGAAGAAGTGGATTTGTCCGGTAGTCCAGCGCTAGAAGGTTTCGGATTCTACGGCACATCTATTAAATCCATTGACCTAAGCGATCGTAGTTATTGGCATGAGGTTGACTGCCAACATAACGAATACCTTGACACCATCTATCTTAAAAAGGGAGTAAAGATTGACAATCTCCTCAAAGACGACAACACAACTGTAGTTTACAAATAATATGGATTCACTCAAAATATCATTTCTTAGGCAGGATGTTGGGAAGAAATTTGGCAGCAGACTGGCAACTACAGCCGATTTCAATAGACTTGCGGAAGATATGCGAAATAGCATTGGCGAAACCTGCGGCTGCTCTACTCTAAAAAGAATCTGGGGATATGTCAGCGGTGGGACAAAACCAAGCATTTCAACCCTAAATATACTTTCCAGGTACATAGGATACAAAGGCTTTGCAGAATATGAGGCACATCTCGCCCAGACAGAGTTCAAGTCTTCGGGCCATTTTCAGGCAGAAAGCATCAATGCATCAGACCTCAATATTGGTGAAAAACTAAACCTTGGATGGAAACCTGACAGAATCGTAACTCTTTCATATTTAGGCAATAACAGATTCAAAGTAATAGAGTCCAAGAATTCAAAACTGCAAGTAAATGATGAATTTGAGGCCGGTTCCTTCCTTACTGGATATCCTTTATATCTTTCCGGGATATACCGCAATGGTCAGAAAACCGAGGCTTACGTGGCAGGGCGCGATGGCGGAATTACAATTCTCGCTAAGGCTTGACGCCAGCATCTTTAATCAATTCAACTGCTTCATAAAAAAGAGCATTCGAAGAAGACCTCCGTCCATTTAATAAAGCAAATAAAATTAGGACAAGCAGTATCAGAATTAGAGCTATCCAAAGGAATTTTCCTGCGGATGGTTTTTTTGAGCAGGATAACAGAGCGGATTTTACCTCATCTACACTTGCATAACGAAGAGCCTTATCATGCTCCGTGCAACGCTCTGCAACCTTCTTGAATGCCGGAGAGAGTTTCCCAAGAATGACGCCTAAGGAATAGATATCACTGCTCATATCCCCACTCTCACCTGCAATTACCTCTGGAGCGGCATATTCGAGAGTTCCCGCCGCTTGCTTTCCTGAAAGAAAAGCATCGGAATCTGAAAGCCCAAAATCCAGAAGTTTTGCGTTGCCTCCCCTATTGGCAACGATTATATTTTCAGGCTTCAAGTCCCTATGAATCACCTGCTTGCGATGAAGGTATGAAATTGCGTCACATAAGTCAAGGGCAATTCCTCTCGCCTTTTCCGGCGATATAGAGTCCCTCACCAGAAGACTTTGGAGACTTTCACCATCTACCCATTCCATTACTATGCAAGGCCCCAAATCGTTTTCCTGCCAATCCAGAGTCTCGCATATCCCGGGGTGTTTGAGCCCTTTACCTATCTCATACTCTCTCCGCAGTCTTGCAATATACTGTGTGTCAGAACGGTATTCCTCTTTCAGGCACTTGCATACTACTATCCTGTCAAGCAGGTAGCATTTCACAATCATGCTGCAACCATCTTCCGAAGAATACAGGATTTCCCTCTCCCCTACGGTTGGAGAAAGTGCTTTTTCCGATGCAAAATATCCAGAAGATTGTGGTTTCATTGCTTTTGATTCAATCTCATCTTTCAAAATTAAGAAAAGTTTCTTACTTTTACAATATGAAGATAGTTCGACTGATAGTCATAGCTTTGGTTTTTACCGGTTTGGCGCACTCCTGCACTAATAGGAATGCATCCGAAGTGGCCGAAAAAGAGAATCAAAAAATCAGTTATGACGACTCGGTATACTGTTTCAATGGAAGGTGGCGCATAATCTCAAATGGTCTTGAAGGACTTTCTGACGGCAATGGAAATGTGCTCATTGAGCCATTGTACGATGAGATTTATTTTCTGAACGATAATATTGCCGTGCTTGAAAGGTCGGGGCTTTACTATCTTGCAAGTAGGGATGGTCGGGTGTTCGCCGAAGGTACAAACAAGGTCACTCTTGAGGCATCAGCATCTGAGCAGTATGAAAAAATGTTAAGTGAAGACCTTTTCTATTGGGATGGGGTTTTGGACAAGTTGGAAGAGTTGGGAAAAGAATGTCTAAGAGGGAATCAAAAGTCTCAGGAAGTATTTAACGAACTCAAAAAGGACCTTCTGCACTCGCAAGGATATATGACTGAATCTCAAGTACTTAGATTCGAAAATATAGTTAAAGATTTCAAGAATTCTAAATGAAAAGGCTTCTTGTCATAATGCTATTGATGCTACCCCTAATCTGCTTGGCTCAAACGGCCGAGAATATTAGGCTCAACCCTAATTATATCTGGGGACAAGGTAGTAGTGACACAGAAGCAATTACTGAACTTATCAATAAATTATCCGCCACTGACATCCTACAAGTGAGCAACAAAGCTGCCATCTGGAAGACCTACAGGCAAGATTTGATTAGGGTCAGTAAACATATCTCCAATGAATCAGGAAATATAATCAGGTATATAAAGTGGGATAACATTGACAACATTTTTTCGGGTAGATGCACTAAGATAGAGGAACTTTGCGCCCATGCAAAAAGTGAGATTTCCAGAGGCAATTCCAGTGTAGCAAGGACATACCTTGAATGGGCTGAAACATATTGCAAATCAATACCTTCTTCATCGAGATATAGCAATATGATTAGCAGCCTGAAAAGCCAAGTCGGTAAGGGCCCGATGGCGACTATAGATATGCGAAACATCGAAAATGATGTTAAGAATATTAATACGGCACTTGGAGTAAAGTTCGCCGAGAACCCCAAAATAACAACAAAGCCTACAATGCCCAAACCTACAGTTGAAAAGTCAGCCAAGGAACGCATATTCTTAAATCCGAAGTTATCTGGAATAAAGGCAAGCAAAATGCTGGTTGAGGACAACGCCACCCCTAAACTTGCATTCTCAGCACCTACTGAGGTAGCCATAACAGAAGATGTTACAACTTCGAAAAGGTTATTCGTTATCCCTCGTGCTACAATTTCAAAAAGCATTGGAGTCGGTGGATTTGCAGGTGTAATGCTTGGCAAAATCGGCCCATGGATAGCGTATGACACCGATTTCAATTCTACGCATAGCAGTTACACCTGCCAGGCGGATGGAACAACATCTTTTGGACATATCTGGACAAACGGGAAGCAAAAATACCATGGGACGGATATAAGCGCCGGCGTGCTATATGACTTCACTACAAGCTTAAAACTTTATGCGGGGCTGGGCTATGGGACATCAACCTGCTATTGGCAGGACACCAGCGAATCATGGGCAGAGGTTGAAGACAAGTCAATCAAGGGAATGGCCGCTGAAGTTGGTGGCATATACAACATCTCGCATCTTTCCATTTTGGGGTCAGTCTCCGCAATATCTCTTAAGACTCCTGCAATACATCTCGGTATCGGTCTCAACTTTTAATCCCGTGCAAAACATCAGAGCCTCCCACTGCTGCCTTATCTTGGGGAACATTTTGTTGCCTGTGATTATGAAGCGGGCCAGTTTGCCTCTTTTGGGTGTGAAGTGCCACCAGGGCGAGGCTGGCGAGAGTTTGATTTTGGCTGGGGTGTTGGATTTGGGGAGTTTGATTTGGATGGTTGTGTTGGGCATCTGGACGCTCATTGTAAGGTAACGAGACTGCTGATTGTCGGGCTGGACATCTATCTGCCTGGGGTCAATGCCAGCCATCGTGAGTTCCCTGATTGCATCTTCCAGGGTTAGGTGAATGGCCTTTCCCTTTTTGTACTTCTCGTAGATGTTGTAGCGGACTTTGCGCTCGCAGTCGAGGTAGAATAGGTCTTTGATTTCCTTTTTGGTTTTGCCGCTTTCCAGTAGGCGGTGAATTGTTGTCTTGTCCATAGTTCTTCTTTCTTTTTATGACAAAGAAAACTTATATCTGCCCCAGATATTGACCCTTTCATCCTGGCGGTGGAAATTTCGGGGTTGTCTAGTGCGAAAATGGCGGAAAACGCACTAGACCCCAGGGTTTTGGCAGGGGGTCTAGGTCAAAAAGGGCTAAAAGTGAACTACTGACTGGCATTTTTTCCAGAGGAGTGTCGCGAGATGTAGCTGCCGTGGGCGAAAAGGGGTGGTTTTGCACACGAGAGGGCAGGAAATGGGGTTGCGGTGGGCGTTTGGGGGCCTTTTTGCACACGGCGGACGGGTAACTGGTGGCGAGGGTGGGAAAAAGTGGGGTTTGGTGGGGATTTGGGGCTGGATAGTCGCGGAAAATCGACAAATTTTGACTAACTTTGTCAAACTATGTCGGAATTGAGCTCGGATATCCAGTACTTGAGTGGCGTGGGGCCCAAACGGGCGGCGCTGCTGAAGGGGGAATTGGGTATTGAGACCTTTGAGGACTTGCTGCGGTTTTATCCCTATAGGTATATTGACAGGAGCCGGATTACTCCGATCGCGCAGGTGGACTCTACGCTTGCGTATGTGCAGGTGCAGGGGCGGATTGTGAGCAGGACGCTGTACGGGCCATCTTCCTCGATTGTTCCGACGGATGGGAAGGTGATTCACTGGGGAGCGGCAAAGAGGCTAAGCATTGTGGTGGATGATGGAACGGGGGTGATGGAGATGGTGTTCTTCAAGGCGATGAAGTGGAACTATGTGCGGCTGGAGCCTGGGAAGTCGTTCCTGTTCTTCGGGAAGCCGTCGGAGTTTAACGGAAGGCTGAACATGGTGCATCCCGAGGTGGACAACCCGTCTCCCGAAGGCAGTGCCATGCAGGGAACCCTCACGGGCGTGTATCCATCTACCGAGAAACTTAAGAACGGCGGGGTGACGGGCAAGGTGATGTGCAAGCTGCAGAGCGCGGCTTTGGCGCTGTGTCTGCCCGAAATCAAGGAGACGCTGCCCGAGTACATCCTGCAGGAAAATGCACTATGTCCACTTAACTATGCCATCAAGAACATCCACTTCCCTACCGACCAATATGCCCTGGAGAAGGCCACAAGGCGGCTGAAGTTCGAAGAACTGTTCTTTCTGCAGTTGTCCTTGCTGAAGCAGAAGTTTGTGCGGTCACGGGGAGAGCAGGGGCTTCCGATGCCCAAGGTCGGAGCGGCCTTCAACGCGTGCTATAACGCTCTGCCATACCAACTTACGGGCGCGCAGAAAAGGGTAATTAGGGAGATATTTGAAGACTTCAAGAGCGGGCACCAGATGAACCGTCTGCTGCAGGGAGATGTGGGATCGGGCAAGACGATGGTGGCGGTGCTTAGCAGCCTGATTGCGATCGATAACGGCTACCAGGCATGCATCATGGCGCCAACGGAAGTGCTTGCACAGCAGCACTTTGCGAACATCAGCAAGTATCTTGCTCCGACTGGAGTGCAGTGCGCCCTGCTGACGGGAAGTACCAAGCAAAAGGATAGAAAGGTGCTGCACGAAGGACTCCAGAACGGCAGCATCGGAATAATAGTAGGAACGCACGCGCTGATTGAAGATAATGTACTGTTCAAAAACCTGGGACTGGCAGTGATTGACGAGCAGCACAGGTTCGGGGTTGACCAGCGGTCCAAACTCTGGAACAAACGCCCTGATGGTATCCCGCCGCATGTGCTGGTAATGACCGCGACGCCGAT
>Ga0065709_1029770_pt1 | contig 12677 bp, 8 predicted proteins | sample Hoacrofraction14_2_FD_59096 | JGI IMG/M metagenome (GOLD analysis project Ga0065709, IMG submission 59096) | Hoatzin crop microbial communities from Cojedes, Venezuela, sample from fiber fraction 14 v1 | ecosystem: Host-associated > Birds > Digestive system > Esophagus > Crop | place: Venezuela... | reverse complement strand
CGTACCGATAAAGTATATTCGGACAGCTCAGGACGAATTCGAATGCGAAGCTTCGTCCGATGCGTAACTGCTGCGCGAAGCGTTCTGAACCGTTACAATTATGTCAGGTAATGCGGCGGCCGGGCCGGCGCATCTGAGATCATCCGGCCGGCCGCGTCCGGCTGAGCCCTGTCTTCCGGCATGTACAGGTTTTCAGACAACGGACACGCAGTGCGGCCCGGGGTCTGCGGCGGCAGTCGCCTGTCAGCCCTGCTCCGCCCCGGTCACGGCCATGTTCTCCAGCCGCGTCAGCGCGGGGATCTTCCGGCAGCCGGTCAGCGTGAGCTCAGCCGAGCAGCGCATCGTCGACAGACTCCCGGCCATCGAGCCCGACACGCTGCCGCCGGTGACCGGGCGCACCTGCCCGTTCTCATGCAGGTAGCCGAGCCGCAGCTCGCCCGCGATGTCGCCGGTGACCGGGTCGCACTGGAAGTCCGAGAACTCCGCCGCCTCCAGGTACGTGTCGCTGCGCAGGAGCGCCTCGTCGCACCCGTCGCCCTCGCAGATGAAATTGCCGGCCAGCGAATGCTCCTTCATGCCGAGGCAGCTGCAGAACCGCGCGCTCCCCCAGTACGAAACAGGCCGCCCCCGGTCGATCAGCACGCGCTCGAGCACCGGCAGGCCTTCCTCATCGTAGAAGCGGTTCGCCGGCGAGCCCGGCAGCTCGCGCACCGAGCGCACCGTGACGCAACCGCCGCCCTCCGACCCGACCTTCCAGTCGCTCAGCCCCTGATAAATGGCAGCGGCATTGACGCGCCGGATCAGATACTCATACAGCGGTCCCGCGCACAGCGCCGGAAACAGCACCGGGCAATTCGACAGCGACGGCGTCGGCACCGCGCTCAGGCGGTCCTGTCCGGCGCGCAGCGCCGCCTCGAGCTGTGCCCGGATCCCGTCGGAATCGCAGGCGCCCGCCTCGATCAGGCGGTAGAGCTCGATCTCATGCGCGCCGGAGCGCGCGTTCACCACCGCTTCCAGCAGGGAATGCGGGAAGTACTGTACATGGTCGATCCCCTCGGAATTCAGGAAATGCTCCTCCACCGAGTCCGCGAAGATCTCATACGAATTGATGTCCGCCTCCGCGCTCTCCGGCAGCGAGGCCATGACACGGATATAGTCCTCCGCGATCTGTGCCTCATCCGGCTTCCCGGCCGCCCCGACCGGGCCATCGGCCTTGCCGTCGGGTGCATCTGTCTTCCCGTCCGCGGCCCCCGCCTGCCCGTCCGCAGCAGCAGCCTGTACGCCCGCGGCACCGGTCTTCCCGTCCGGTTTCGGCAGGTGATAGAACGGGCTCTTCGCAAAGAGCGCCTCGTTCTCAAGCTGTGAAATCAGGCGCACGGCCTCTTCTTCGCCGGCGGTCGGCGGCAGCACGGCCGAGGCACTGCCGAGGTACGCGCCGTCGCCGAAGGCCCGGTACAGCGTGATCGCGGTAGTGCGCACCTCGCGGAACCGGTGCTGGTCCAGTTTGTGGCGGATAAAATAAAATTCGCGCCCCGTCGTGCGCGTATCGGTGATCTCCCACCCGTCCGCGCGGGATTTGCGCAGCAGCGCTGCGAGTTTTTCTGTCTGCATAATCTCTGCTCCGTTTCACGGCCCTGCAGGAGGGCCTGTTGATTTCGACCGATCATAATCGGATCCACTGTTCTGTAAGCTTCACCCGAGCCGCGCCCGCGCCTTCAGGCACGGGCCGCCGTCAGCGACCTTCACCCATTCCTTCCAGCCCTTGCCGCAGGCGCCGTTGCCGCTGACTTCGCACTCGCCCGAGAGCATGGACACCGAGCCGAGCAGGTCCGGCACGTAGCCGGTCAGGATCACCGGGGCGGCCACGCGGCCGGTCAGTTTGCCGTCGCGGATCTCGTAGCCGCGCTCGATCATGCACTGGATGCCCCAGTGCTTGGGATCCTCCATGCCGCTCTGCACGCCGTCCAGCAGATAGCCGTGCTGTACCGACGCGATCATCTCGTCGAGCGTGGACGAGCCCGACGCGAAGACGGTGTTGGTCATGCGGGTGTAGGCCTTGTGGGCGAAGTTCTGACGCTTGCCATTGCCCGTGGGGACGGTGCCGAGGCGGAGGGCACTGAGCGCGTCGCAGATGCCGCTCTTCAGGATGCCGGCATCGATCTCGGTCACGTCGCCGGCGAGCGTTCCCTCATCGTCGAAGGCGTAGGCGGTCACACTCTCGGCGACCAGCGCGCCCTCGTGCATCGTGACCAGGTCGGAGGCCACCCGCTTGTCGATATAATCTTTGCCGAGCGCGCGGTTCTTGACGAACATGTCCATCTCGACGCCGTGCCCGAAGGCCTCGTGCGCGATCAGGCCGCTCACGCCGGGCGTGGTGATGATGTCGTACTCGCCGGGCGCAACGCGCGATGCGCCCAGCTGTTCCTCGGCGTGTCCGGCCGCTGTCTCGGCGCAGGCGCCCAGGCCCTCAAAGAGCTCCGGGCCCACGCAGCCGGAGATGCCCTCATGGGAGGTGCGGCGCTCGGCGCCGTCTCCGCAGATCACGCTGACGGAGCCTTCCGAGCAGAGGTAGCTCTGCCTGAGGTCCCGGTGCATGGTCTGGAACATCTTGCTGATGTGCGTGGACTGGGCCGTCACGATGCACTCGACCGCGTGCGGCGCGCAGGACAGCCCCTGCTCGCACACGCCGGCCAGCTGCTCGGCCAGCTGCCCCGGATCGGTATCCTCCGGCAGGCTCCCGGTCTCTTTCTCGACAAAGAGTGTGAGCTCTTCGTCCGGCAGGAGGCCGGTCTCGTACGCGTTGGTCCCGGTGCGCCGGAGCAGCTCCAGCTGCTGATCGAGCGCCGCGCGGATGCGTTCCGCCATCGCGCCCGCGCCCGCCGGGTCCGGCTCGTTGAAAGCGTACTCGCCGTAGAGCCCGTCCCTGGCGACGCGGACCACGTGCCCGCGCTCCGAGATCAGCGTGGAGTGCGAGATCTTCCGGTCATGCCGGTTCACCTGCACGCGGAAGCCGGTGCTGTCCGCAGACAGAACGCTGACATAGTCGTACTCCCCTGCCAGCTCTTCGATCAGGCGCCGGATCATCGGGGCCTGAAGCGTCAGGTACTCGGAAAATGGTGCTTTCATAGTTCTCTCCTGAAATTTATAATTGCAATGATATGTCTTATCCTATACCATACATCTCATAGAAATGCAACCTGAAACAATGTTTTTGCTTTAACATCCGTTCTCACGCCCCGTGCGCGCGCCGCTCCCGCTTCAGCTCCCCGCAGAGCATCTTCCCGCTCCAGGTCCGGTTCACACCGGTGAGCACGGCCTTGAGGCTGACGCCCAGGTCCTCTTCCCGCAGCTGCCGGAGCAGGCGGTCGAGCGCGGGGCTGTCGAAGCCGGAAAGGACCAGCATTTCTTCGCTGACGGGCGGAAGGGAGGCGGAAGCGGAAGACAGGGAGGCGGCGGAATAAGCCATTTCCGCAGGGGCCATCTGTCCGGCGAGGAGGGCCAGCGGGGCGCCTTCCTGTGCCGGGGCGACGGCGGTCAGACGGATGTTCTCGCGCTCGCACAGGCCGCGCAGTGCGTTCAGGCGCGCGCCTTCCATGCGGTACGCCAGGATCTGTTTCTCCGAATTCATCGCGCGGCGCCTCCTTCTGCAACACTTCCCTGCGGCGCCGGCAGCGACTTCAGGTACGCGATCGCCTCCTGCCGCCGCGCGGGGGTGTCGATCGTCAGGGAGCGGATCCCCGCCTCTTCCGCGCCGGCCGTGTTGTCCGCGCGGTCATCGAGGAAAAGGCACTCTTCCGCATCCAGCCCGAAGCGCGCAAGCAGCGTCTCATAGAAGCGCCTGTCCGGCTTGCCGAAGTGCTCCTCGCAGGAGACCACGGCGCCGCTCACGAGCGGATAGAACGGGGCCCGCAGCACATGCGACTCCCAGCATTCCTTCGGATAGTTGGACAGCAGATAGATGTTGAAGCCGCGCTGCTTCATCTCCTCCAGCGCCCCGCACATGTCCGGCAGGTACTCAAACCACTCGTCCGGGCTGTGCAGGAACCACCGGACAGCCTCCAGGTACTCCGCCGGGAATTCCCGCTCGTACGTCTGCTCCAGCTCTTCGAGCGTGATATTGCCGTCATCGTAATCGGCCCACGCATGGCCGGTGGCCGCGCTGTCAAAGATGCGCGCGGCGAGATCGTCGATCTGCGCGCTGCCGAGCCCGAACCGCGGGAACAGGTCCCGCCAGGTGTAGGTGACCAGGACGTAACCGACATCAAAGATGATATTCCGAATCATACATTTCCTCCGAAGCCGCCCGGCCGGAAGCCGATGCAGCAAACAATGAGACGGCCCGCCGCCGTTCCGCACGGTTTCACAACGCGCCTCTCACGTCTCCGGCTCGATGAACATCGCGTCGCCGAAGGAGAAGAAGCGGTAGCGCTCTTCCACGGCCTGCCGGTAGGCCTCCATCACGTGCTCCTTCCCGGCCAGGGCGCTCACGAGCATGATGAGCGTGGACTCGGGCAGGTGGAAGTTCGTGATCAGGCCGTCGATCACCTTGAAGGTGTACCCCGGGTAAATGAAGATATCTGTGTCCATCTCTCCGCTGCGCACCGTGCCGTCCTCACGTGCCATCGATTCCAGTGTCCGGCACGACGTGGTCCCCACCGCGATCACGCGGCGTCCCTCCTGCCTGGCCGCGTTGATCAGCTCCGCCGCGGCCGGGCTGATCATGCAGTGCTCCGTGTGCATGTGGTGCTGCGTGACGTCCTCCACCTTGACCGGGCGGAAGGTGCCGAGACCGACATGGAGCGTCAGCTCCGCGATCTCCACGCCCTGCGCGCGCAGCTCCTCAAGCAGCTCGGGTGTGAAATGCAGTCCGGCGGTCGGCGCGGCCGCTGAGCCGTCGTACTTCGCGTACACCGTCTGGTAGCGGTTTTTGTCCTGCAGCTTGTGATGGATGTACGGCGGCAGGGGCATCTGTCCGAGCCGGTCGAGCACCTCCTCGAAGACGCCGTCACAGGTGAACTGAATGATGCGGTTGCCGTCCTCGAGCACCTCGGTGATCTCCCCGGTCAGCAGAGCGTCCCCGAACGAGATCCGCGTGCCGACACGGCATTTGCGGCCCGGCTTGACCAGGCATTCCCAGGACAGCGTGCGGTCCGGCAGGCGTTTTAAGAGCAGCACCTCGATGCCGGCGCCGGTCTCCTCCTTGACGCCGATGAGCCGCGCCGGGATGACGCGCGTGTTGTTGATGACCAGGCAGTCGCCGGGCCGGAGCAGCGTCGTGATATCCCGGAAGGTCTGATGCCGGACCTGCCCGCTCCTGCGCCCGAGCACCATCAGGCGCGAGGACGCGCGGTCCTCGAGCGGATCCTGCGCGATGAGCTCCGGCGGGAGGTCGTAGTAAAAATCAGAGGTCTTCATAACCGTATCATTCCTGTTTTCCATAGCTTTTTCCATAGCCGTAAATTTCCCCTGAACGCACAAAGAGGACATGCACGATGTCCTCTCCGAATCCCAGAGTGCCGGTGTTCCGCTTTTTGACTCCTAGCTGAAGCTAGGTGGGTAACCGCAGCCGCGTCGCTGCCTTCCACTCTGCGGAGGCCTGGCATTAATCACGGCGATATAAGAATCCCATTCTGTCGATGTAGGTTCAAAAATACACGGAACTGTCGCACACCCCAGGTATTTAACATTTTCTGTGATCCGCCCCGCGCCGCACTTTGTTCTGAAGGCCTCCGGCGGATCTTTTTGACAAGCCCATTATGACACACGCCACGGCCGGTGTCAACCGCCGCAGAGCACCATTCCGTAACGCTGCGGCGGCATTTCACGACCGCAGCACGATCCCCAGCTCATGATCGAGCTTCTTCAGGATCTTCTTCACATACCCGTCCACCATCTCGCCCGTGAGCTCTTCCTCGTCCGGCGTGAAGGTCAGCGTGAAGGCCATGCTCTTCTTGGTCGGCAGGATCTGGATCCCCTCGTAAATGTCAAACAGCTCGATGTCCGAGAGCTTCGCGCACGCGCTGCGCATGCATTCCTCCACCTGCGCACAGGTCACGGTCTTATCCATGACAAGCGCCAGATCCCGCTTTTCATCCGGGAACTTCGAGAGCGCCCTGAAGCGCGGCGCGCGGTCATAATATTTCTCGAGCGCGTCGAGGTCGATCTCCAGCACGAAGGCATCCGTCCGGAGGCTCAGCTCATCGCGGATATCGTAGGCCAGCTTGCCCAGGTACCCGATGCACTCGCCCTCGCAGAAGATCTCCGCGCACTGGTACGGATGCAGGAACGGCCGCGTCGCCGGCTCGTAGGTGAACGACACCAGCAGGCACTCCGCGAGCGCCTGTGCCATGCCCTTCAGGTCAAAGAAGTCCGTCTTCTCGCCGAAGAGACCGATCGCGAGCGTCTCCTTCTCCTCCGGATAATCCGTGAGCGGCAGGCTCTTCGGGATAAAGCGGCGGGCGATCTCGTACAGGCCGCCCTCGATGATCCCGCGCTTTTCATTGCGCTCGATCGCGTGCAGCATCGACGGCACCAGCGTGGTGCGCATGATCGAGAGATCCTCGTTGATCGGGTTGAGGATCCGGATCGCATTGCGCTCCGGCGCGTCCTCCGCATAGCGCATCAGATCCAGGTCCGCCGGGCTGAAGAACGAATAGTGCATCGCCTCGCACAGCCCCGCCGCGCACAGCCGCCGGCGGATCGCCTGCTCCGTGCGCTGCTTCAGGTTCAGGCCGCCGCTCGTCACGGCCGCGCTCGCGAGGAACGTCGGCACGACATGCTCATAGCCGTACATGCGGATGAGCTCCTCCGAGATATCCGGATAATCCTCGATATCCTCGCGGTAGGCCGGCACCTGCAGGCGCAGCGTATCGCCGTCGATCTCCGGCGCGAACGAGAGGTTCGTGAGGATCCGCTTCACCTCCTCCTCCGGCACCGTGATGCCGAGGACCGCGTTGACCTTCGACAGCGAGACCTCCATCGGACGCGGCTCGATGCTGTGCCCGGTGTTGACATCGCAGTGCGTGCGGGACACGCGGCCGCAGCCGAGCTCCTCGACCAGGTGCAGCGCCCGCTTCATGCCGATCACGGTCGAATATTCATACACGCCCTTCTCATAGGCCGCGCTCGCATCCGTCCGCTTGCCGTACTGGCGGGAGGTGCGGCGGATATTGTCGCGCGCGAACTTCGCCGACTCGAAGAGCACGCCCGTGGTCTCCGGACGGATCTCCGAGTTGAGGCCGCCCATGACGCCCGCCATGGCCACCGGCCGCTCCCCGTCACAGATCACGAGGTTCTCGCCCGTCAGGCTGTACTCCTGCTCATCGAGCGTGACGATCTTTTCGCCCTCCGCCGCGCGCCGCACGACGATGGCATTGCCCTCGATGAAGTTCTCGTCAAAGGCGTGCATCGGCTGCCCGAATTCCTTCAGCACATAGTTCGTGATATCGACGATGTTGGAAATGGCATTCATCCCCACCAGCGCCAGCCGCCTGCGCATCCACTGCGGCGACGGCGCAATCGTGACATCGCTGACATAATGCCCGATGTAGCGCGGGCACAGATCCGGCGCGTCCACGCGCACGGTGAAACCTTCCTTCTCGACGTCCGTCTCGGTGAAATCGAGAGAAGGCATGTTCAGAGGTTTATCCAGGACGGCCGCGACCTCGCGCGCGATCCCGAAGATACTCTGGCAGTCCGGACGGTTCGCCGTGATGGAAATGTCAAAGATCCAGTCGTCGAGACCGGTCAGCTCCTTCACGTCCGCACCCACCGGCGCGTCGGCCGGCAGTTCCAGCAGTCCGTTGTACCCGGCGCCCGGATAGAGGTCTTCATTCAGGCCCAGCTCGACGCCCGAGCAGAGCATGCCGTCCGACTCATAGCCGCGCAGCTTGCCCTTCTTGATCTTCATCGTGCCCTCGATCGTCACATGGTCCTTCGCGGTCGCGTACACCGTCGCGCCCACGAGCGCCAGCGGGAACTTGCCGCCCGTGCGCACATTGTCGGCGCCGCAGCAGACCTGGAAGGTGCCTCTCTCGCCGGCATTCACCGTCGTCAGATGCAGGTGCGTGTCCGGGATCGCCTCGCACGTGAGCACCTCGCCGACGACCACGCCGGAGATCGCCTCACCGACCTGATGCTTTTCCTCGACCTCGAATCCGCAGGAGAAGAGCTTCTCCTCCAGCTCCTGCGCGCTGCAGTCGATATCCACATATTCCTTTAACCAGCTCAGCGGTGTTAACATGTCTCTCCCCTCCTTCAGTGGTCACTGATCTGCGACAGGACGCGCAGGTCAGACTCGAACAGCTGCTTGATGTTGTTGATCCCGTACTTGAGCATCGCGATCCGCTCAAGGCCGATGCCGAACGCGAAGCCCGAATACTCGTCGGGATCGATGCCGCAGTTGCTCAGGACCTTCCGGTTCACGACACCCGCGCCGAGCACCTCGATCCAGCCGGTGCCCTTGCACAGCCGGCAGCCCTTGCCGCCGCACTCAAAGCAGCTCACGTCCACCTCGACCGACGGTTCGGTGAACGGGAAGTAGGACGGGCGCAGCCGTGTCCGCACGCTCTGTCCGAAGATGCGTTTCACAAACACATCCAGCATACCCTGCAGATCCCCGAGGGTGATCCCGCGGTCCACCACCAGGCCCTCCATCTGGGAGAACATCGGCGAATGCGTCGCGTCGTCGTCCGAGCGGAACACCTTGCCGGGGCTCAGGATCTTGATCGGCGGCTTCGTGTTCTCCATGACATGGATCTGGCCGGCCGAGGTCTGGGTGCGCAGCAGGAACTCCGGTGACAGATAGAAGGTATCCTGCATGTCGCGGGCCGGGTGATCCTGCGGCGTGTTCAGCGCCGTGAAGTTGTAGTAGTCGTTCTCGATCTCCGAACCCTCGTAGATCTCGAAGCCCATGCCCGCGAAGGCGTCGATCAGCTGGTCGCGGATCTGCGTGACCGGGTGCAGGCAGCCGCAGCTGCACTTCTTTGCCGGCAGCGTGATATCGATCTTCTCGCTCTCGTAGCGCGCCTGGAGCTCGCGCTCCTTCATCTTCGCGTCGAGCTCGGTAAAGTAGTCCTGCGCCCAGGTCTTGAGCTCATTGACGTTCTTGCCGAATTCCGCGCGGCTCTCCGGGGCGATGTCCTTCATGCCCTTCATGAGCTGGCCGATCTTACCGTTCTTGTCCGTGAAGCTCTTCCGGAATTCATACACCATACGGGAGCTGGTCAGGTCCTTGCTGCCCTCCCGGATGTTCTGCCGGATCGCCTCGATCTGTTCCCTGAGTTCTTTCAAATCCTGCATGTTTTCTCTCCGTTTCTGCTGCCGCTGTGTTGCGCGGGTGAATGCATGTATGACAGTCCTGAGCCAAACAGAATCAGAATCGCAGCTGAAAACGCTTATGGACGCAAGCGTCCAACGCTTATTTCATCTGTGATTCTGATGGCTCAGGACTGTAACAAAAGTCCCGCCTCCCCGAAGGGAGACGGGACGCAACTCTCACTGCGCGGTACCACCCGTCTTCGGGCATCCCGCCGGGATCCCCGCTCTCTTTTCGTGCCTTCATGCGGCACCCACATCCGCTTACTGCCTTATTGCTCCGTTGCCTTACAGCCTTACTTTCCTGTTGTCAGCTGCCGTAACGCCTTACTGCTCTAATGCTTTTCGCGGAAGACTCCCGTGCTGAAATTCAACCGCTGCACCCGCACCCGTCTCCCAGCTCTGACAGGCTCTCTTGAGCGGGCTGCGCAGCGCCTACTTACACACGTTCGCAGTCCACGCCATCATACATGACGCCGTCTGAATTGTCAATCCGTACCTGTTCAGGACAGCTTCCCGCCCCTGCCGGCCGCCTTCTTCGCCGAAGACTTTGCCGCCGCGGTCTGCTTCGCCGCCGCCCGTTTCACAACCGGGGCCTTCGCCGCTTCGTCCTTCGCCGCGGCCTTCTTTGCCGCTGCCCGTTTCACGACCGGCGCCTTGTCCGCTTCGTCCTTCGCCGCCGCTTTCTTCGCCGCTTCGACCTTCACCGCCGCCTTCTTCGGCGCCTCGGCCTCGAGCGCATCCGCCTTCGCGGCCTTTACGCCTTTCAGCGCGCCGGCCTTACCCGCCGCGGTCTTCTTCGCGGCCGCCTTGCCGGCCGCGGCCTTTGTGCCGGCGACCTTCTTCGCGGCGCTCTTCTTCTCCGCGGCCGCCTTCGCCTTCGCGTTCTCCGACTCCGTCATCGGGACCGGCGTGCAGGAGAAGGCCGACACACTCAGCGCCGGGATTTTGATCCGGATGGAATCCGGGAACTCATCGCACTCCTCCTCGCGCGACATCTTGACGCGCGGGTTCGTGTTCCCGTCGCCGCCGAAGCGCTCGGCATCCGAGCTGAAGATCTCTTTATACTTGCCGCGGAACGGCACGCCGATCCGGCGGTTGTCATACACGAGCGCCGAGAAGTTGCACACGATGAGGAGCTGCTCCTCTTCCTTCTCCCCGCGCCGCAGGAACACCAGCAGATTCTCGCTGGCCGCGATGTTGTTGATCCACTCGAAGCCCTCCGGCTCCTCATCCTTCTCAAAGAGTGCGCCGTGCGTCCGGTAGAACTCGAGCAGCTCCGCCACGTACGTCTGCAGCTGGCGGTTCTCCTCCTGCTCCGCCTCCGCCCAGTCGCAGCCGTGCTCCGCCGTCAGCGCTTCCTTCTGGCCGAAGTCCTGGCCCATCGCAAGGAGCTTGCGGCCCGGATGCATCATCATGTACCCGAGCGCCGCGCGCAGGTTCGCAAAGCGGCTCTTCGGACGCCCCGGCATCCGGCTGTAGAGCGATCCCTTCTCCGGTCCCATCTCACCGCCCGGCAGCGCCAGCACAAAGTTCTCGCTGTACTGGTAGACCATCGGGAAGATCAGTTCCTGATGATGCGCGCCGCGGAAGATCGGATCGAGCTGGAAGTAACCGAGGAGCGCGTCGCGGAAGCCCTGATTCCATTTATAATCCATGCCGAGGCCTCCCTCGTCGAGACTCTCGGTCACCATCGGCCACGCGCTGGAATCCGCGCTCAGCACGATCGCCCCCTCGGTCTCCTTATGGAAAATGGAATCCAGGTGCTTCAGGAATTCCACCGCGTCCAGGTTCTCATTGCCGCCGTACATGTTCGGCACCCACTCGCCCGGCCGCTTGCCGTAGTCGAGATACAGGATCGTCGAGATATCGTCGAGCTGCAGGCCGTCCACATGATAGACCTTCGCCCAGAACAGCGCGTTCGCGATCAGGTAGTTGGTCACCTGCGGCCGCGCGTAGTTGTAGGTCAGCGTCTCGTCCGCCGCGTAGCGGCTCTGGCGCGGGTCATGATGCTCAAAGAGGTCCGTGCCGTCGAAGCCGATGAGGCCGTGCACATCCTTCGCAAAGTGCGTCGGCACCCAGCCGAGCAGCACGCCGATCCCCGCAAGGTGCAGGTAATTGACGAGGAAGGCAAAGTCCTCCGGGCTGCCGAAGCGCGCCGTCGGCGCAAAGTAGCCGGTGACGCGGCTGCCGAGCGAGCTGTCGTCCGTGTACTCCGTGAGCGGCGTGAGCAGCACGTGCGTATAGTGCATCTGCTTCACATAGTCCGCGAGCCGCACCGCGATCTCGCGGTAGTTCAGGAACTCGCGCTCATCCTCCGGCCGGCGCCATGTCGCCGGGCAGACCTCGTAGATGCTCATCGGCTGCTTTGTCCGGTCGGCCGCCGCCCGCGCGCTGCACCACGCGCTGTCGGTCCACTCAAGCGCGGAGATGTCGCGGATCACCGAGGCCGTGCCCGGCCGCAGCTCCGAAGCGAAGCCGAACGGATCCGCCTTCAGGAAGGTCAGGCCGCTCTTCGCGCGGATCTCATACTTATACAGCGTGCCGTCGGGAAGCGCCGGCACGAACAGCTCAAAGATGCCGCACTCCGGGAGCCTGCGCATCGGCAGGCACCGGCCGTCCCAGCGGTTGAAATCGCCGACCACGCTCACGCGCACCGCCCCGGGCGCCCACACGGCAAAGTACACGCCGTCGACGCCGTCCACGGTCATCGGATGCGCCCCGAGATACTTGTAGATGTCATAGCAGATGCCGGCATTCCATTTCTTCTGAACCTTCTCCGGGATCTGCGGCTCGAAATTATACGGATCGGTCCACTCTTCGACGGCTCCGTCCTCCATCGTCACCTCGAGGGTGTACTTCGGGACCTTCCGGCCGGGGAGCATGACGGCGAAGAAGCCGCGGTAGTCCGCGTCGTCCTCTTCATCCATTTCCACGCGTTTGCCGCCGGACAGCTTCACCACCGCTTTGACCGCGGCCGGGAAATACGCCTGGATCCGGATCCCGTCCTCCGTCACCGCCGCGCCGAGAAAATCATGCGGATTGTCGTCCTCCGCGTACACCAGTGCTTCGATCCTGCCCCAGTCCAGGCTCTCATACAGTTTTTCATCCATGGCTTCTGTCCTCTCCGGTCCGGCGCTGCCGCCGTGCGCACACCGGCCCCCGCCCCGCCTTGTAAATGGCAGAGACGAACGCCGAATTTGATTGCAGTCACCCGTATTCTACCATTTCCGCTTTTTAAAAACAACAGCGCCCGTACCATAACCTTGTTCAGATTTTACTGTAAAAGTCCCAAGAGCCCAAGCCGGCAGGCGCCGGGCGATTGGCTGACTTTTCGTATACCTGTGATATACGGCTTGTCC